>Ga0206957_1062_pt1 | contig 29790 bp, 29 predicted proteins | sample Alteio_BWOrgHeat_32_FD_152975 | JGI IMG/M metagenome (GOLD analysis project Ga0206957, IMG submission 152975) | Enriched cells from forest soil in Barre Woods Harvard Forest LTER site, Petersham, Massachusetts, United States -... | ecosystem: Environmental > Terrestrial > Soil > Temperate forest >...
AAAAAGGAATTCTTTTCTACCGAGGTAAAGATGCTGCCAGGAGATTCTGTGCTCATGCGCGTGGCCTCTAATTGGTTGTTTGAAAGATCTCTTGAATTAGCTAACAAGTTCATCAATAAAGAAATCACCTTGGAAGAGTTAAATGAAAAAGTTCCACATCTCATCTCAGATTGCGCGGATCATTTTGCAGATCTTCTCAATGAAGATCGATGGGTTGACATTTATGAAGAATGGTACAAGGAATTACATAACCCTATCATTGAACAAGGCAGCAATATTGATGCAGTGTTTTTTGGTACTCAAATTGCCGATGATGGTTCCAAGACTGCTGAAGATGCCTGGACGGCTTTGTTTCCAAACTTTAAAACATGGTTTGGCGCGGCTCACGAAGTTTTACGATATACATCACTAAAATTTAATATTAGATCGCCGAAATTGGTGATGGCCACCGATATCATTGGAGGCGATTTTAATTCCCAACAAGCCGTTGATGAAGTGATGATCCCTGCGGTGGGTAAAAAGAATATGTGGGGGGTGACGGGCTTGCCAGCATCTCCATTAAGCGCTAAGTTTCAAAACTTGCATAGTGACTCTCTTTTCGGCGGGCATGTTTTTTATATTGGAAATCATTACCGGGCCCAAACCCAAGGAGCATCAGGCACCTTGACCGAAGCCCTTCACGATTTGTTGCCGGTTTTATTGGCCCTGCGTTTTTATGAAGATGCTCCTGATGAACATCCCCTTGGGTTAAATTTGACCCCAGAAGACATCAAATATTTGAAATTATTGTCCAAGGACATGATGCTATCAGATGCTAAACGAATTATCGGTGTGAATGACCATTTTGGCAAATCAGAAACTACTGTTAGCAAGGCGATTGTTAAACGTGGCAAGTTTAAGGCCTGGCAATTATTGCAAGCACCTATCAATAAAGCGATTAATCTATTCTATGTATGGCTGATCTTCGTGACCGCTTCTGCTCCGTTTATTTTCCTAGGTTCTCATTTGGTAAATCTCCCCACGCATGGATGGCTGGCAAGTTTTGGTCTTCATAATTTAGATTTTGTAATCACAGCTTGCTTTGGTTTAGGATTCAGCATGATTTACCGCAAGCTCACTGGCTATAAAACCAATGTGAATATGGGGCAGCCATCCAATATAACCACGATTGCCAAAGATTCATTTGCATCTCCCCAGGCCATCTTCTTACGCGTTGGTTTTTCTCAGGCTTTTCCAGGTTGGGGAACAGAAGTTCATGGCACATCTTATACAGATGCCATTCATTATTACAGCATGACCAAGAGTAGGGGGTCGTGGAATTTTGCGCATATCCCTATGCAATTACATGGCATTAAGGATTCAGAACAGAATCAATTCCAATCGGCCAAGCATGCCTTGATTCAGATGAAAATAACTCAGACTGGGACACAAGGCACACGTTGGTTTAAAGGCAACGCCATTAATTTCACCACCAGCCGTGGGTCTATCCATGATTCTGATCATAATTATAGTGACTATAACATTGATATTGGCGGCACTGAATATACTCCACCACAAGGTACTAGCACCACAGCCCTTAGGGTTTGGAATATGTTTGATGCCTGGGGCGGGAATCTGGCATTTGTAATGGAAAGTAGCGTGATGTTGGATCACCATAGTTTAAAGGGTCTGGCTTCGAATCCAACCCGCAGTGTTAGTCAAGCCTTGGTCCCTAGCACTGAAAGCGGACAGCCTGTGCCACAAATAGCTAAGGTAGCGCCTCCCACATTACCCCAAGATAATGAGCTTCCAGAGACAGTGACCAAGGTCGATGTAAACATAGATCCAGCGATGACGGTGAATCGACATTTATCAAATCCCTCCCATGATGGTGGTATTGACATGAATAGCAGGCTTTTAAGATTAAATGTGAGCGGCGAGACTCAAAACCGCATGACCACAAGCGACCAGGCCATGGTGCTGCCGGTGATTTATGGTGTTAAGCCCAAGGTTTCTCAGATTGTGACCGTGACTCCAGAAATGCTTAAGGACATGTTGGGGAGTGGTTATTTGAATTAAAGGAGAAGTATTGATGCGATTGAAGAGGATCTCGGTCATTCCTTTAGCCAAAATAATGACGGTTATCTATGCGTTGTTGGGATTTTTGCTGGGGATCATTGCAGCTATTGTCTCAATGACAGGACAAGATGAAGAAGGCTTCTGGAGTCTGGGATTATGGTCATTGATTGTATTTCCTGTTGTTAATGCTGTGGGAGGGTTCTTAATGGGAGTATTTTTTTCAGGGACCTACAATTTATTTTCTAAATGGGTTGGTGGTATCGAAATTGAACTAGAGGAGATTTAATGAAAACAAGTCCTACAATGCCGGTGGCATGGAATATTCTAGATAAATATTCCATGGACAATTTCTATGATGAGATGATTGAGTCTAATGGGAGCATTAGGCCTTGTTATGAGCATTTGACCAATCGTATGAGCGGGCTGGGGTTTCAAGAAGTAGTAGGGCGTCAGCATGCGGCTGATCGGGCTTTTATGTCCATGGGCATTACCTTTAATGTGTATCGTGATGGGGAAGGTTTAGAAAAAATATTTCCTTTTGATATTATTCCCCGCATTATCCCTGTGAGTGAATGGGAATCCATTGAAGAGGGCTTAAAGCAGCGCATCATGGCCTTGAATTTGTTCCTGCAAGATATCTATGGACCTAAGAAAATCATCAAGGATAAAATTGTTCCTGCGGATATTATCTATTCTTCAGTGGGCTATCTCAAACAATGCGAAGGCCTGATGCCGCCGCATCATATCTGGACACATATCAGCGGCATCGATCTAATCAAACACAGCGACGGGATTAATTATGTTCTGGAAGACAATCTGCGCGTGCCTTCTGGGGTTTCCTATGTGCTGGGAAACCGAGAGATCATGAAACGCACCTTTCCAGAAATATTTGAGCGCATGGATGTGCGTCCTGTGACTGATTATCCTTTGCGTTTGTTGGAGATGTTGGAGCACCTTTCCCCCAAAGAAAAACCAACCGTAGTGGTTCTAACTCCTGGTATTTACAACTCAGCTTATTTTGAACATTCTTTTCTAGCCCAGCAGATGGGTGTCGAGTTAGTCGAAGGCAGAGACTTGATGGTGCAGGATGATTTTGTTTATATGCGCACTACTCATGGGCCTAAAAAGGTGGATGTGATTTACCGTCGGGTAGATGATGTTTATCTTGACCCTGAACATTTTAATGCTGATTCTGTTTTGGGTGTTCCAGGTATCTTTGATGCATACCGTCGCGGTCATGTGGCCTTGGCCAATGCACCAGGCACAGGGGTTGCCGATGATAAAGTGATCTATGCTTTTGTGCCCCAAATGATCAAATATTATTTGGACCAAGAGCCCATTCTACCTAATGTACCCACCTATCTTTGTTGGGATGAAAAAGACCGCGAATATGTCCTAGAGAATATCGGCAAGATGGTGGTCAAGGCAGCTAATCAAAGCGGCGGCTATGGCATGCTCATTGGTACTCAGTCCACCAAGAAAGAGCAAACAGCTTTTAAGGCCAAAATCCGTAAATTTCCTCGGGAATACATTGCCCAACCCACCATGGCCCTTTCCCGAGTACCAACCATTATTGATAAACGCATCAAAGGCCGTCATGTGGATTTACGGCCTTACGTACTTTATGGAAAAGAGATTTATGTGATGCCTGGTGGTTTAACAAGGGTTGCCTTAAAACAGGGGTCATTGGTGGTTAACTCTTCACAAGGAGGAGGCAGTAAGGACACCTGGGTGTTAAGGTAAGCTTATGTTAAGCCGTGTTGCAGAATCAATTTGCTGGATGAACCGCTACATTGAACGCGCGGAAAACTATGCGCGTTTCATTGAGGTGGATTTTAATTTGGCCATGGACCTGCCGCCGGGAACCATTGAAGAGCAATGGCGGCCGCTGGTGTTGACCACTGGCGATGAGGAGCTTTTTCAGCAGTTATATGGCGAATTTACTAAAAATAATGTCATTCGCTTTTTGGCTTTTGATTCCAATAATCCTAATTCTATTTGTTCCTGTCTTTCGGCGGCACGGGAAAATGCCCGTACCGTGCGTGAAGTAATTTCCAGTGAAATGTGGCTGCAGATCAATGAAATGTATCTATCCATTAAGCCAATGGTGGGTAAACAGAGTCACTCGGAGAAGTTTTTGATGGAATTCTTTCGTGACATTAAAGAAGGTAGCCATTTGTTTTCCGGGATCATGAATGCCACCTTTTCGCGCAATGAAGGCTGGCATTTTGGTCACATGGGCCGATTTATGGAGAGGGCAGATAAAACCGACCGCATTTTGGATATGAAATATTATTATCTTTTGCCTGCGGTGGATTATGTGGGGACACCGCTTGATTTATTGCAGTGGTCAGCTTTATTAAAATCTGCCAGCGCTTTTGAAATGTACCGCCAGACCTTTGGTAAATTGGATGTGGGCAATATCGTACGGTTTTTGATCTTAGACCGTAATTTCCCCCGGGCCGTACGTCATTGCCTGATTGAAGCTGAGCAGTCCTTGTGCGCTATTACCGGCGGACAGACCGGTGCTTTTAAGACCAAGGCGGAAAAGGAAATGGGTAAACTTCGTTCTGAACTGGATTATACGGATGTGAAAGATATTTTTGAGATCGGTTTGCATGAATATTTAGATAGTTTTCAAATCAAGCTTAATAACGTGGGCTTTGCGGTTGCAGAAACATTTTTTACCGAAGCGTTGGTTTAATAGAAAGGCCGCCTAAGCTACAATTTATTTATGGAAGGCGGCACAACTGAATCAATGAAAAAATACTAATGGAATTTTTTGGAAGGATAAGGATATGACTTTTTGTTTGGCCATGAAGGTTCAGGATGGGATTGTGGGGATTGCGGACACGCGAATAACCAGTGGCAAGGAATGTATGACTGCCAAGAAGGTCACCATCCGTCGGGAAAATGGTCATCGTGCGGTTTTTGTGATGACCTCTGGACTGCGTTCCCTGCGTGACAAAGCCATCACCTATTTTCATGAAATCATCGAAGAGGAACAGCAAAGTTTTGACAAGCTTTACAAGATGGTCAATGCTTTAGGAGATCAGGTCAAGCGGGTGGCCCGCGAAGACCGGGAGTCGCTGGAGGCTAACGGGCTTTCTTTTAATCTCTATGCGCTCGTGGCAGGCCAGCTGGAGAATGATAAAGAGCCCATGCTTTATATGCTTTATCCCGAGGGCAATTGGGTGGAAGTGGGTGAAGGTTCACCGTATTTTATCATCGGCAATACTGGACATGGCAAACCCATGCTCGACCGCGTGCTACGTCACGATTCCAGCATGGAATTCGCCCTGAAGGTTGGTTTCCTTTCATTTAATGCCACCCGTGTTAGTTCCAATGACGTTGAATATCCCATTGATGTGGTGGTTTATAAGAAAGATAGTTTCCATATTACGGAACAGCGTTTTGATCGGGATGATATGCACCGCTATTCAGTGTGGTGGCAGGAACGCATCGCCCAATCGGTGCGTGAAATGCCGGATGAGTGGATTGATGTTATTTTTAATAAGGACCAAATGACATTAGACAAAATGATGATGGGAAAAATAAATGAGTAAAAAGATAATGAGTATTTTTGTAATAGTCGCCTTTTTAGCTTTAAATCTCATGCAGTATACTGATGTCTTTGCCCAAGAGACCATGTTGCTTCCGCCGGTGGGACAGATGCTGCCATTGAGCCCTGCTTTTACACCAGCCATGATCAAAGGCATCAAACTTCATCGGGACAATCCTTTTGAATTTGATTTTATTATCAATCAGGGACAGGAGAATTTATCTGAAAGTCAATTTAAGCAAGATTCCTTGAAGCTGGTTAAATATTTTTTGGCATCGTTGACGATTCCCGAGAAAGATCTCTGGGTCAATCTGTCGCCCTATGAAAAGAGCCGCATTACGACCCCTGCATTAGGGGTAACTGAAATGGGAAAAGATCTTTTGGCTCAGGACTATGTGTTAAAGCAACTTACGTCTTCGCTTATTTATCCGGAAGGAAAAACCGGCAAAGAATTCTGGTCCAAGGTCTACACCATGGCTGAAGCAAAATACCATACTACCAAGGTTCCGATCAATACGTTTAACAAGGTTTGGATCGTCCCTCAGAAGGCGGTGGTGTATGAAAATGCCACTAGTGATGTTGCCTATATAGTTGAATCAACGCTCAAGGTCATGTTAGAGCAGGATTATTTAGCTCTTCAAAAACATTCCGAAATAACTATTAACTCTAATCCAACCAATGATATTGGCGCGCAGATTGTACGTGAGATCGTCATCCCAGAACTGACTAAGGAAGTTAATGAGGGCAAAAATTTTGCCAATTTGCGTCAGATCACCAATTCCTTAATATTGGCGGCTTGGTTTAAGCGCACGCTTAAAGCCAGTATTTTGAGTAAGCTTTACGTCGATCAGAAAAAGATGGCAGGCGTTGATATAAAAGATAAAACAATGACGGAGCGAATTTTCCAGCAGTACCTGCAGGCGTACAAGAAAGGCGCCTACAATTATATCAAAGAAGAAGAGGACCCTGCGACACATACAATCATTCCCCGCAAATATTTTTCCGGCGGGTTCTTGGGACAGATCGGTGATTTTACAACTCAAAATTTTGTCAATGCCGCTCAAGTCAGTGGAGAAAATGATAAGGCTGTGACGGTGGAGCTCGATAATGCCATGACCACTGTGCCCAATGTTCATGACGTCACTAAAGAAGCTATGGGGGAAAGTGAGTTACAGTTGCCCTATGGCCCTGTGGATGGCCCTAAGGGTTTATCCAAAAAATTGTCAGGATATATTCAACAAGAATACGGGATTCATTTTTCCGAGGAGCAGGTATTGGTTTCTCCCGATGTAGAGACGGTGATTAATCTGCTTGGTCGTATTATCAGAGGGGGGGCTCAAAAGATTAAAACGATCACTGCTAAACAGTATCAAAATATTGAAGAGTTTAAAGCTGATGTGAAGGATGATGTTCCCTCCATGATCCGTTTAAAGCCAGGTGAATGGGATAGACAATTGATATATCAGCTTTGGTTATATGCGAGGAGTCATAAGTCGCTGCTTTTTATCGAAGAAAATGCTCCTTCAGGGGTACCTAAACATGATCCCATCGAAGATTTTTTGGCGTTTGATAAAGAAGGCGGCGGCCTTATTTTGCGTTACATTTCTTTGGCAACAGTTAATCCAGTGATTGAAAGAACTGGTTTTGGGGTATTGGCAACTCATAATGAAGGATTTTTGAATAAATATAAAGCTTTGGTTAGGAATAGTAGTTATATGAATTTGCCCACGTTGGCCACGACCTATTTGTTAAAGTCGCTAGAAAATTATCCAGATGGAAAAATCAATTCTATGGGTGTCATTAATTCTAATGGCTTGGCATTTTTGGAAGATCCTGAAGCTGAATATTTGACCCTGGGGGATATTTATAAAAATGGTGCTTTTTTCTTGGCCGATGGAGCCAAAAAATTACATATTGGGGCTACTTCTTATCCTGTAGAACCATGGTTTGTCGACGCATATATTGCAGCGGCCGATGGTGAATCAGGCACGTATGATGAATTATCACTACAAACTAGAAATGCTATTGTGGGCTATGAATCCCAAGTTCATGGAGTGCAGTATGCTGCTAATAATGTCTATCTGGGGATGGGAGATAAGCCCATGGTTTCAGACACTTTAATTGCCATAGCCGAGAAAGCTCGTGCTGAGGGCAAAACCGTGGAAGTGCTTTTGTCTTGGCCCTGTTGGCCTAGTTATATGGAAGCTATTAAATTGGCCGGAGTAAAATTTAGGATAATAAGAAAGCATCAGATGAATAAGGCCTATCTAGATTCTCTTCCCCTCGAAGACAATGTTCAACGGGTGCTTATTGTGAACAATGGGGACAATCCTACGGGGATGCTATATAAAGAACCACAATTAGAAGGCATAGGTCAATGGGCATTAGAAAAAAACGTCTATGTGGTTGCCGATGAAATTTACAGCGAATTAGTTATGCCGAGTGCGGTTGCTCAAGGTAAGAAATTTATTAGTATAGCCTCTTTGAATTTAGGGACCAATGCCCAGGGAAAAACCATTCAAGACCTGACCATTGTTTTAAATGGTATTTCCAAAATATATGCGGCCGCAGGTTTACGTTTTGGCTATGCAGCTTTAGGCCCTAATTCAGGGCTGCAGGCTTATTTTAAATCATCTACCAAGCCTATTGAGGCAGTTTTGGGTGCGGCTTTATCAGTTTATAGTGATATTCCAAGAGCCCTTGAATACGCGAAAGCTCATGCCGAATTTGTTGAAGAATTAGCTTATCATATGAAGACTGTCTTGGATGAATTTAATCTTCCCTATTCACCAATGGAGGCCACTATTTATCTTTTTCCTGATTTTAGTCCTTTATTTGGGCTAGTGTGGACAGATCCTAAAACCCATCAAGAAATAACGATTGCCGAGGAAAATCTTTTTGGTACGGATGGGATTCTTTATAAAGCGACCTCTATTGGGACTATTTATTTTCATCACCAAGATCCTGGTCATGTGCGTTTTGCCGTGGCCCACAAGGATGTAAGTTCAGCCGCACATGCTTTAAAAGGGTTTCTTTCAGGATTAAAAAATAAAGAAGATGCGGCCCAAACAACACCCGGCGGTATCGACTTAAACACCTCAAAGATGGATTTTCAAATCGAGCATGGGGATTCTGCGATGACAATTCCTATTGATTTGAAAAATTTACAGCACATTCAAATCAATGGCTTAAGCCCGCGAATTATCAAAGAGATGGATATCATAAATTTACCGGCATTCCTCGGAGTACAATAATGTTATTAAATATCCGGCATCTGACTCAATACACGTATTCTCAGCCAGTCATATTAGGTCCGCATTCCTTACGCCTGACACCGCGCCCAGATGGCAGTGTTGATATCATTGAGCGTGATTTAAAGATTATTCCAGAACCAGTGGATATTAAAGTCAATCTTGAGAGTGATGGTTCTCTAAGCCATTGGCTGCGTTTTGAAGGCGAAACTAAGTTTTTTAGCATTGAATCCAAGATGTTGATCAGACTAGACCTTAATAAAAATCCTTTTGATTTTTTGATTGATCCACCGACGTGTTCTAATCTACCCATGAAATATCCTCCAGAGCTTTTGCGCGAGCTTAGGTCTTTTGTACTGCAGGATAATGCCGCTCCCGCCGTACGGGGATTGGCTTTTAATATTTTAGGTCTTGCTCAGAATCAAACGGTTGACTTTCTAATCAAGCTCGCCCAATACATGAAGCAAGAATTTGTTTATGAACTACGGCACACAGGTTCTCCCTACAAACCACAAGATACATTGAATTTTCGCAAAGGTTCATGCAGGGATTGGGCTGTTTTATACATGGCTGCGTGTCAAACCTTAGGATTGGCCGCGCGCTTTGTCAGTGGTTATTATATTGATGAAAATCTTCAAGGCCTGCATCTGCATGCTTGGGTGGAAGTGTATCTGCCTGGGGCAGGGTGGCGCGGATTTGATCCCAGTCTTGGACTGGCGTGTTATAGCCGTCATATTGCTTTAGCAACAGCCGCGGCGCCATCTCAGGCCGCTCCTGTTCAGGGAACATTTAAAGGTGATGCTCAATCAAATATGAATTTGGAGTTACAGTATGAAATAGCGCAGGCATCTGTAGCTGCGGCTTAATTACTGGTGCTGGGGCAATAATTGGAATGGGCAGGATAGGAGCAAACGGGATTACAGCCAGAAGTAGTACCTGGCGGTGAACAACTAGCACCCCCAGGAAGAACAAGGGGATTATTTTGCGTGAGTGTAAGGACAAAGGTCCCAGCCGAGGCATTGGTTGCAGTACATGTAAACCCAGAACTTGAAGAACAAAGATAGGTAAAATTGGTATCTGTAATATTGAGATTTAAATTACAATTGAGAGCAGCCAAGTTATCAGCACAATGAGTATCATTGAGCAAGGTATTACAGCTGGAAGAAGCGTTAGAGGTAGAAGTGCAATAACCAGAATTATTGAAGTAGTAATTCTTTTCAGCAGTGTAGAGAGTCACAAGATTATTTTGCGCGGCCTTAGCTTCTCCTTGTTGAATATAAGTAAAATAGTTAGGCACAGCAATAAGAGCTATTACTGATATAATAATAAAAGTCACAACCATTTCAATAAGGGTAATGCCCTTGCCATTTGTCATCATTAGCCTCCTTTATATGTATATCATGGTCAGAAAGGGAAATCAAACATATGGTTGAAAGATTTTTCACTCCCAAAGAAGCCAATCTAATCCTCCCTAAGGTAAAAACGCTTGTTGAAGATATTCTTTCTAAAGCCAATCAGGCGCGTTCCTTAATGACCATACTTGATGTATCTAAGGAAAGTGAAATGAAGCTTATTGAAATCAATCGCCAGATTCAAGAATTGATGGCGCAATTGGAAGAAATAGGCTGCTATTATAAAGACTGGTCTTTTGACGTTGGTTTGGTTGATTTTCCGGCCATTATTCATGGTAAAGAAGCCTTGCTATGTTGGCGTTCGGATGAAGAAAAGATCAACTGGTTTCATGGATATGATGATGGTTATGCTGGCCGCAGACCTATTACCGCGCAATTAATATTCTCGTAAGTCATTAATTTGTAATGTATTATGACATTTTAAACCCCTGGGGATGACCTTGTCAATCCCGGGGGTTGCTTTTTGGTCAAATATCGGCTATGCTTTAAATAGGAACAGTTGGAACATTAGGAACAAATGGAATAAAGGTAAAAGCTATGGAAAACAAAAAAGACAATAATAGGCCGCTAACTACCGGGGAAATTGCCCAATATTGCCATGTTACTCACAGAGGTGTTCTTAAATGGGTAGAATCGGGAAAATTAAAATCTTACCGCACCCCAGGCAAGCATAGCCGGGTTCACAGGGAAGATTTCATCATTTTTCTTAAGAAATATGATATGCCTATTCCTCAAGAACTACAGCCTGCCTTAGATAAGACCAAGGTTTTAATTGTGGATGATGACCGGGGGATTGTGAACTCTTTGCGCCGGGTACTCATGCTTGAGAATAAATACATGATTGAAACCGCTCATGATGGTTTTGAAGCTGGGAAACAGTTCTCAGATTTCAAACCTGATTTCATTATTTTAGACATTTGCATGCCCGGGCTTGATGGCTACCAGGTTTGTGCCAATATCCGAGCTGATGTGAACAATAAGCATGTGAAGATTTTAGCCATTTCTGGTTTAAATGAACCACAGGAGATTAAGAAAATTATGGATTTGGGGGCCAATGATTATTTGCAAAAGCCCTTTAGTAACGAATCATTGCAACAAAAAGTTGATATGATCTTAAACGGTGAGAAAAAATGAAACAAACAGCCAATTTTTTATCCTTACGTTTTATGACGGGCATCTTAATCAGTGCCGGGGTTCTGCCGGTGATGTTTTTTTGTTACCAGCATCTGGAAGCTAATAAGGAGCAAATGGGTCGGGTCGCTTTTAGTTTGGTCTTTTGCCTTTTATTGTCTTCTTGGTTTGTTATTTTACGCAATGCCCGTCGGGCTGATGAGGCTTTGTTGGAGGGAAATCGTCAATTGTTGTTGAGGACCAAGGAATTAGAAGAGCTTAACACTCATCTGGAAGAACGCATCAAGGAGCGTAGCCAGAGCCTGGTCAATTTACAGACCCAATTATCAAGCTCAGAAAAATTTTCTGCGATCGGCCATTTAGCCGCTGGTGTTGCCCATGAAATCAATAACCCTATCGGTTTTATTAATAGTAATCTGCAAACCTTACAGCAATATGTGGTCCACTATACCCGTCTTTTGGGCATTTTGAATAAATTAGAAAAGGCTTTGCGGGATAAGGATGCTCAACGGGCCGCTGAATTGGTTTCTTCGTGGGAAAAAATCCGTACGGAGACTAATTTTGCCTTTATGGGAGGAGATATTAATAATTTACTTAAAGAATCCCAAGAGGGCGCGCAGAAAATTGGACGCATCGTTTCTGATTTGCGCACACTAGCCAGTCCTGATCGTGGGACGGTTGATTCTGTGAACATTGAAGCCTTGCTTGAGAGTATGCTTAATATTGTGCACAATGAAATCAAGTACAAGGCTGAGGTCAAAAGGGAATACGGTCATCCACCATGCATTGTCTGTAATCCTCAAAAAATCGGACAGGTGTTTATTAATTTATTGATGAATGCGGCCCAGGCTATTCAAAACAAGGGTTTGATTACTCTGCGTACCTATACCGAGGAAGATTTTGTCTGTGTCGACATTATTGATACGGGCTGTGGTATCGCGCCTGAGAATTTTAGCCAAATATTTAACCCGCTATTTACCACCAAGGCCCCGGGCACGGCGGTTGGATTGGGCTTAAGCTTGAGTTACGATGTGGTGCGTAAACATGAAGGGAACATCACTTTTAATTCTCAGTTAGGCCATGGCAGCACCTTTAGCGTGAAGCTACCGTTGGTTGCGCCTGTTACCAATGTAAGCTTTACTTGGAGGCCGTATGAACGAGATTAGTGTTTTATTCCTAGACGATGAACAGAATGTATTGAATTCGATCGTGCGTCTTTTTGCCAATGAGCCTTATCGGGTGGTGGTAGCGAGTAATCCTGTACAAGCCATGGAAATTTTAGCACGGGAGCATATCAAGGTGGTCCTAAGCGATCAGCGCATGCCAGACATCACGGGGGTTGAATTTTTGCATCAGGTTAAAATCCAATACCCAGATATTGTGCGTATATTGTTTACTGCTTATGCGGATTTAAATGCCACTGAGGCTGCGATCAATATCAGTGAAGTTTATCGTTTTATCAATAAGCCCTGGCATCCTGAAGAGCTTAAGACCGCGGTGATGGGGGCTATTCATTATTATGATGTATTGATGGAAAATCGTCGTTTGTTTGAAGAGACCAATAAACGTAATGAAGAACTTTCTGAAGCTAATAGTAAACTTAAAGAATTCAGCTCCACAGTTTCGCATGAATTGCGTACTCCTTTGGCCGCCATTAAGACGGCCCTGGATATTGTTTTAAGCGGCAATGCCGGTAAGGTCACCGATAATCAGAGGAATTTCTTATCAAAGGCTAAAACCAACGTGGACCGTCTAAATCGTTTGATCAACAATATCCTTGATCTTGCCCACATGGAATCAGGCAAGGTGGAACTAAGACTAGAAAAACAGGATATTAACAAAACTATCCGTTCCGTGGTAGAAACGCAGGAGGCGGTGGCCCGGGCTAAAGGTGTCTATCTAAACATGTCTCTCGATCCCCGTATCCCTGAATTTTTCTTTGATGCTGATAAAATCATCCAGGTGTTGAATAATTTTATTAATAATGCCATCAAGTTTACTGCGGATGGCGGCATTGTGGTCTCATCGCATACAGATCTTGGTAAACTGCAGGCAGAAATCCGTGTTTCAGATACAGGATGCGGTATTAGCGAGGAAGATGTCTCCAAACTCTTTGAGAAATTTAGGCAATTAGGCGAGGCCCATCAACGCCATGAAGGCACAGGCCTAGGGCTTGCCATTGCCAAGGAAATAGTGAAACAGCATGATGGTAAGGTGGGAGTGAGTTCACATAAAGGAAAAGGAAGTTGTTTTTATTTTATTCTTCCAATAAGTCCGCTGAAAGGACAGACCTATGACAGCTAATAAGAAAATTTTGATCATTGATGATGAGATGGATTTGGCCCAGATGGTGGCTTTTCAATTCAAGTCCCAGGGCTTTGAGGTCAAGGAAGCATCCGATGGGGTCGCGGCACTTGCCATGGTGCACGATTTCCAGCCTGATTTAATTATCTTGGATATCAACATGCCGCGTATGGGAGGCATTGAATTCTATAGTAAAATATGCAATAGAAGCGGCCAGCCACTATATCCTGTATTGGTGTTAACCGCCCGCGCGAATATCCAAAATCTTTTTTCTGACCTGCATATCGATGGATTTATGATCAAGCCTTTTGAAATTGATCAGTTGACCCGTGAGGCCAGTGTGATCATCAGGAGAAAAGAAGAACAACGCGTCAGCGCCAAGCGCAGCAAGGAAGAGCATAAAGTTTGTGTGGTTGACCAAGACCAATCAAGTTTTGAAGGCCTAAGCCATCTATTTCTCAATGCTAATTATACGGTGGTCCCCGCGAGAAACGGGACGATGGCCATCGAGCGGATGATGAAGGACGTGCCTGATATAGCGGTGGTCAATTTAGGGCTCGGTGATATCCCTGGCGATATTGTAATTTATCGTTTAAGTCAGATGTCTAAGACCATGGATGTGAAATTTATTCTGTACACTTCAAAATCAGCTGAACATGACCGTAAGGTCATGGAACGTTTGAGCCTCAAGAGCGGTATATGGACCTTTGTGGAGTATGATTCTTTGGAAGATATTTTAAGTACCGCCAGTGAGATTTTGAAGTAGAATGTTTTCTATGCAAAAGAAAAATCGCTGCGGTTGGTGTACCGCTGATACCATTTATATTGATTACCATGATAAGGAATGGGGTAGACCACTGCATGATGACCGCTTATTATTTGAATTTTTGGTCCTAGAAGGCGCTCAGGCCGGTCTTAGCTGGATTACGGTCTTAAAAAAACGCGAGAATTTCCGTCGGGCTTTTGATAATTTTGATGCTGTAAAAGTGGCGCGTTATAATGACAAAAAGATCAAAGAGCTTCTGGATAATCCAGGTATTATCCGTAATCGCTTAAAAATTGCCTCAGCCATTAGTAATGCCAAGGCTTTTTTGGCAGTGCAAAAAGAATTCGGTACTTTTGATAAGTACATCTGGCAATTTGTGGAAGGTAAACCGATCAAAAATCATATCCCTCATTACAAAAAATTGCCCGCCAAGACCGAGATTTCGGATGCCATGAGCAAGGACCTTAAAAAGCGCGGATTCAATTTCGTAGGCTCAACCATTTGCTACGCCTTCATGCAAGCCACAGGCATGGTTAACGATCACACCACCGATTGCTTCTGTTACTGATTACGCACGTATAGGGTTAACCAGCTGTACGGTATTTTGTTCCGTTGACAATTGGGGAAAAGAATAATACCCTGTTGGGATGATTAAAACCACTTTACCGCCGGAATTTGAGGCAAGACTTGCTGAAATTTTACCGCAGAAGTCAGAAGGCCTTTTTGAGCCCAAGGCTTATCAGAGCTTTCGGATCAATACACTCAAAATAAGCATAGAGAAAGCCCATGAGCTTTTAAAAGAACGTAACATTGCCTTTGAGAAACCTTGTTTTTGTGATTATGCCATTACCGTCGATAGATCGCATGCCCAAGAGCTTTTAAAATCTGATCTAGTTTCCCAGGGACTATTGTATTCCCAAGGATTACAGAGCATGTTACCTGTGTTGATTCTTGATCCTAAGCCAGGTGAGCGGGTTTTAGACCTTTGTGCGGCCCCGGGCAGTAAGACCTCACAGATCGCCATGCACATGAATAATCAGGGGTTTTTAAAGGCCAATGAGCCAATCCGTGAACGATTCTACAGACTTAAATCCGTATTGGAATTAACCGGTTCCAAGGCCCAATTATCCTGGATTGATGGCAGGCGCATGGGAAAAATCGTTGCGGAGGTCTTTAACCGTATCCTGGTCGATGTGCCCTGCAGTTCTGAGGGACGTTTTAATCTGAGTGAACCAAAAAGTTTTGCATACTGGAGTATCCGTAAAATAAAGGAGATGTCGCATAAACAAAAAGGGATTTTGCTGAATGCCAGCCGCATGTTAGCTCCTGGTGGTACTTTAATTTATTCCACCTGCACCTTCGCGCCGGAAGAAAATGAAGAGGTGATTGATTGGTTTTTGAGAAAGACACAGAACCGTTTTGAGGTATCCTCCATTGCGGTTGAGGGAATTAAGAGTTATCCTAGCTTTATTCATTGGCAGAAAGACCAGTATGATGTCCGGGTAAAAAATACTTTACGGGTTTTGCCCGATGAGCGGATGGAAGGTTTTTTTATTGCTAAAATCGTGAATTCTCACTATAAATAATTATATGTGTAAAAGTATTATATTGGCAGTTTTGCTGGTTTTGTCCTTAGGCCCTTTAGGTTTAGCCCAAAACACCACATCTGCATCTATACCCGCGCCCCCGCTTGATCAAATCACGGTTGAGGCTAATATTGTTCAGATTATTCTCAACGACGAACATCGTTCGGGAGTGGACTGGGGGGCGATTGTTTCTGATTTTCACACCATGCCTTTGAAAAAAGAGGATGATCCCTTATGGAATGATAAGAGATATCGTCTTAGTTTTGGCACCATCTCCCAAGAAGATTATACCGTCTTATTGGATGCCTTGGATATGGCGGGTGAGGTTAATCAATTTCCGCAACCAGCAGTAAAGGTAAGTTCAGGAACACCGGTGACCATTGATTTTGATAAGCAAAATATTCATGTTGATCTTAACCTGTCTAGATTAAAGACCAAGGAGCTTTCCCTTGCAGTCAATCCTCATATAGCTGTACCAGCCACGGAATTATTAAACGGAGAAAAAATAGCTTCTTCTGTGCCGCTGACGGCCCAAACCAATATAGTGGTGAATAACAGCACAACCATTGTCATCGGTGGATTTATCAAGGAAGAGGAAATTACCCGCACCCACAAATTTCCTTTGCTCGGCAATATCCCCATTGTGGGTTTAGTTTTTCGAAGCCGGGGAAAACTCATGCAGAAAACTGAGACAGTGGTTTTTTTGACGGTGACCAACAATGCCGTACAAGCCCATACGGATGACGATAACACATGATATTTAGAGCCTTTGTTTATTTTTTACTGCTATTGACCTTGCATGGATGCGGAGTAAGACCGAACGTCACACCCACCTTACCTGAAGGGGTGCCTTTACAAGATCTTTGTGACCGTTATCATGTCACTTGGGCTTGGGATGGGGTCACACAGGTCGTGATGTTGGAATACCGTGGTAATAAATCCCGGGCCCTGGTGGGCAGCTCTACCGTGCTGATCGGTGATAAGCAGATTATTCTAAGTGCTCCACTGCGTCGGGAAAATAGCACGATCTATGTCCCTGAAGATTTTGAAACCAAGATTTTGGCTCCTTTTGGTATTCCCATCTCGGGTCTCGCCCCGGTGGAAAGCTCATCACGTGTGCACACCATTATCATTGACGCGGGGCATGGCGGTAAAGACCGCGGTACCATGTCCCACAGTGGCGGCATGGATGAAAAAGAAATTGTGCTGGATGTGGCCAAGCGCCTGCAGATGCTATTAGAAAGTTCGGGCATCAAGGTGATCATGACTAGGGACACCGATGATTTTATTTCCTTGCCTGAACGTACGGTGATTGCCTCTAAAAGCAAAGCGGATCTTTTTGTCAGCGTGCATGTAAATTCAAATGAAGATCATTCCGTTAGTGGTCTGTTGGTATACTATATGGATACGATTTCTCGCAAAGATGTCAATGAGCCACAACGACGGGAGAATGAAGAGACCTTTTTGCAGTCCTTACAAGCTCAGGATAACCCTACCATGCTTGAGATTGTCACCGACATGATGAACAATTTGAAAACAGCCCATTCTCAGAAATTAGCCAAATTGATTGTCAGGGAAGCTAGAGACGAACTAGGAGTTAAGGTCAGAGGGGATGGGATTAGACTATGCCGTTTTTTTGTGGTGCGTAATACTCTGGTGCCAGCGGTGCTGGTGGAAACTGGATTTTTGACCAATCATATGGAACACAATAAATTAGCCTCCAGTGAATACCGTCAAAAAATCGCGGAAGTAATCGCGCGAGGGATTTTGGATTATGCCAATGAATGAAGATGCTCCTATCGGGGTTTTTGATTCCGGTTTAGGCGGCTTGACCGTGGTCAAGGAATTGATCCATCATCTGCCTAATGAGCGTATTATCTATTTTGGGGACACGGCACGTGTGCCCTATGGTACTAAATCAGCAGATACGATTATCCGCTATTCTAGGGAGATTGTGAAAGCTTTGCTTGAAGAAAAGGTCAAGATGATCGTGGTAGCATGCAATACGGCCTCATCGTTGGCCTTGGAAGTTTTAAAAAAGGAATTTGATCTGCCTATCTTAGGTGTGATTGAACCAGGTGCCCGCAAGGCGGTCGCGGTGACCCGTAATCAACGTATTGGGATTATTGCCACCTCATCGACGATCAAAAGTGGAAAATACGCCCAAAAAATAGTACAATTGAACAATGCGATCAAGGTTGAAGCCCAAGCTTGTCCTTTGTTTGTGCCTTTGGTGGAAGAAGGATGGTTTGATCATTCCGTGACCTTTCAGGTCGCTGAGCAATATTTGGTGAATATGAAAAAAAAGAAGGTCGATACCTTGATTTTAGGATGCACGCATTATCCGCTGCTTAAGAATGTTTTGCATAATGTGATGGGGCCTCGGGTGCAGTTGGTTGATTCAGCTCAAGAGGTGGCCTTGCAGGTTAAAGATGAACTGGCGAAAAACCATCTGTTACGTACACGGCTTAAACCTGGCCAACATACCTTTATAGTGACCGATGAACCACTGCAGTTTCAGCGTCTGGCGTTAAGATTCTTAGGCGGTGGAGTTAAGAATGTAAGGAGACATGTCTATGTTTGAAGTGACCGTCCGCGATTCCATTGCCTCAGCCCATCAGCTGCATGGGTATGATGGGCCTTGCAAGGACATGCATGGGCATACCTGGAAGGTAGAAGTGGTGATTGCCGGAGAGACCTTGGATAAGGTAGGCCTGTTGATTGATTTTAAAGTGCTTAAAGCTAAACTTAAAGAAGTGCTAAGTCCTCTTGATCATGTGGTACTTAATGATTTGCCTGCATTTAAGGGAATCAATCCATCGACCGAGAATCTAGCCCGCCATATTTACCGCAGTTATAAGGCCCATTGTGCGCCTTTGCATTTAAAACAGGTGCAGGTGTGGGAATCCGATAATGCCAGCGTGATTTATTATGAGTAAGAAGGCTATTGTTTTATTATCCGGTGGTCTCGATTCTTCTACCACCTTATATTTCGCCAAGTCCAAAGGCTACGAAGTCAATTGTTTGGTCTTTGATTATGGCCAAACACATAAGAAAGAAATCAGCCAAGCCAAGGCCGTGGCTGCCAAGGCCCAATGTCCAATTTTCGTAGTGAAAATTTCTTTGCCATGGAAAGGCTCGGCCTTGCTTGATAAAAAAATTTCCATTCCTAAAGATCGGGCTTTGAATGCCAAAGATATTCCAGTGACTTATGTGCCTGCGCGCAATATTATTTTCTTAAGCTTTGCTGCCTCAGCGGCTGAAGCAACGGGGGCATCCCATATTTTTATTGGTGCTAATGCCGTGGACTATTCCGGTTATCCTGATTGCCGTCCAGAATTTATTAAGGCCTACCAAAATATGCTTGGGCTTGGTCTTAAGACTTCAGTGGAAGGTAAAGTTATTAAGGTCACCACACCCTTGATTCATCTGACCAAGGCTGCGATTGTTAAATTAGCAGTGAAGTTAAAGGTGCCTCTAGAGCTGACCTGGTCATGTTATAGCGGTGGTAAAAGACCATGTGGCGTTTGCGATAGTTGTCGTCTGCGCGCCCAAGGCTTTGCCCAAGCCCATGTCATAGATCACACCGTATGAACGCTAAACTTATCGAGATATTTCATTCTATTCAAGGCGAGGGGCTGTATGTCGGCGTGCCGCAGGTCTTTGTGCGTTTTTTTGAATGCAATATGCATTGCACTTGGTGCGACACACCACATTCCATAGGGGATGGTAAACGGGAATATGAGGAATTAAGCCTCAAGCAGGTGATGGCCAAAATTCATGCGCTTTATGGCCATGCCCATTCCGTCAGCCTCACGGGTGGTGAGCCTTTATTGCAGAAGGATTTTCTTAAAAGCTTAAGCCATGAATTGCACGCCCAAGGCAAGAAAACCTATTTGGATACCAATGGCACCTTGCCGCAAGCCCTAGGTGAGATGATTAAAGATATTGATATCATTGCCATGGATATTAAATTGCCTTCGTCGACGAAGCAGAGGGCTTTTTGGAAGGAACACGAAGAGTTTTTGAAGATCGCGGCCACCAGGCAAGTATTTGTCAAGAATGTGATTTCATTAGATACTAAAAAAGAAGAGATCATCAAGGCGGCTAAGCTCGTGGCTAGCGTTGATCCCAATATTTTATTTATCCTACAGCCTAATTTTCTAGATATGAAAAAAGGTGTTATCGAGCAATGTGTCGAGCATCAAAAATCATGTGCAAAAATCCTTAAAGACGTTAGAATATTGCCCCAAGTACATAAATTCATGAAGATAAGGTAATTGATTATGGAAAGCATAAGCTCCTACGAAGGTCGTCAAAAAGATATTCGCAAACTAAAACTCCCTGCCATTGAAGTCTGGGAAAATCAATATTCCGACCGGGATTATGTGGTGGATTTAAATATTCCGGAATTCACCTGCATTTGCCCCAAAACCGCTTTACCAGATTTTGCCTTGATTAAGGTCAGCTATAAGCCAGCCAAGGTTTGTCTGGAACTAAAGTCATTGAAATTATATTTAGTTGAGTATCGTCATATCGGGATCTTTCACGAACATTTAGTGAATAAATTGCTCGATGATTTGGTGGCTTCTTGCAAACCGCGCTGGATGCGCATTGAAGTCATGATGAACCCGCGCGGCGGTATTGGTACAACTGTTACCGCAGAGTATTCACAGAGGAGAAAACCATGAAACGTCCGGACGGCCGCAGGCCCAATCAATTGCGTCCCATTAAGATCACTAAGAATTATATGAAGAATGCCGAAGGCTCTTGTCTCATTGAATTTGGCCAAACCAAGGTCATTTGTTCAGCTTCGGTGGAAGAAGGGGTCCCGCCTTTTTTAAAAGGCACGGGCAAAGGCTGGGTCACAGCTGAATATGGCATGTTGCCGCGTTCTTGTGGCAGCCGTATCAAACGTGAAAAAACCTCTGGCCGCACCGAGGAGATCCAACGTTTAGTGGGGCGTTCCTTGCGGTCCGTGGTTGATATGGACAAGTTAGGCGAGCGAACCATTCGGATTGATTGCGATGTGCTGCAAGGTGATGGGGGAACGCGAACCGCGTCCATTACGGGAGGTTTTATTGCTTTGGCGGATGCTTGTCTTTGGATGAAGAAAAATAAAATGATCGAGGTCGTGCCAGTGAAGGATTTTGTGGCGGCCATTAGTGTGGGGGTTTACCAGGGAGAAGGTGTTTTAGATTTAAATTATGCTGAAGATTCCAAGGCCGATGTGGATATGAATATTGTGATGTTAGGCTCGGGTGAATATGTGGAAGTGCAAGGCACTGGTGAGGGGGGAAGTTTTTCAGAGAAACAAATGCAAAATCTTTTGAAACTGGCCCGCAAAGGCATTCAAGAATTACTAAAATTACAGCAGAAGAATTTAGCTCAGTTGAAAATTAAATGAAAGATTTGATCGTCGCATCCCGCAATAAGGGCAAGGTCCAGGAGATCAAAGAATTACTGGTTGGTTTGCCTTTCAATGTTTCATCCCTGCTTGATTACCAAGGCTTGCCCGATGTCGTTGAAGATGGCAAGACCTACCAAGAAAACGCTCTTAAAAAAGCCCGCGAAATTGCCATTGCCACGGGCAAAATGACCATGTCGGATGATTCAGGCATTGAGGTTAAAGCCCTGAATAATGCCCCAGGTATTTATTCCGCCCGTTTTGCAGGTAAAGGCGCCACGGACAAAGACCGTAATAAGAAGTTATTCAAAATGCTTCAAGGCGTGCCGCATGCCAAACGCCAGGCCCGTTACCGTTGTGTTATTGCCTGGGTTGATGCTAGGGGCAAGAAATTGGGAATGGTTGAAGGTACTTGCGGCGGCTATATTACCACTAAGGAGATTGGTGATAATGGTTTTGGTTTTGATTCCGTTTTCTGGCTTAACCGCTATAAGAAAACTTTTGGTCAACTTCCCTCCTCGGTAAAATCCAAGATTTCCCACCGCGCTCGCGCGCTTAAGAAATTCCGCCAGGCAATTACTTCCGTTAATTCTTTTGATAAATAGTTGTTCCTGTCCACGGTGAAATGGTTGTTTCAAAATTGGCAATTTTATGAAAATGCTGGTTGAGATATTGGTAAAATATGGGGCAATTGTCCCTCCCAAAATAACCCCACATGTTTCCAAAATAGCAGACATCATTAGTGATAATATATTTCACCTTCTTTTTTTCTAAGTTTGCGATAAGCTTTCGTTCTTGATCAGGCACTATATGAACCGAACCAAAAAGAAGCAATAGCCGGTCTGGGGCCAGTCGGCCAGACAGAAAATAATACAGACTATCATCAGGAAAGACAAAAATGGGTTCTTTTTGAGGGATGTTCTTTTCGATAAAATTTTCGGTATCGGAAATTTGTTCAATGTCCCATTTATCACAAGTGGCGTAAATATTGATGCCTTTATGTTTATAAAATTGTTCCGGAGTTTTATAGCGTTCCAGAAAAGCCCACCGGTCATGGGCGTGGGTGAAGAATATCACCATGCCCATCATCACTAAAAAAACACGGATGGTTTTGCCGCTGACTGTAGCAGCTTCGCTGATAAGATAGGCGATCAACATGATCGTAAAGGGTTTGGCCCAGTAGGCTTCATAGTCTAGGCCGCCTTTGTAGTATTCGTTATAGCTTGCCAGGACTAATAAAAGCAAGACAGACACGTTCATTAAATAATTGCGGCCTAAGGTGGTGGTTTTCTTGTGGTAGAGAAAATGGCAGGAAATTTCAACAATGAGGCGAATCACCGCCCAAAGGCCTAGGATAAAAATAAAGCCGTCAAAGCGGTTATTTCGCGCGTTAGTGATGGTCTCACGGATGAGAATAAAGAAACCGTCAGAGATGTTTCTGCCAAAATAAACGTAATGCCCCATGATGGGAAAGCACTGATTGATTTCGGCCCATGAAAGACCTTTCACAAAGAAATACAGTATTGCAATCCACGCAAAGATCACGCCAAAACTAAGTCCCACGTACACGAGCCCGCGTTTTAAAATGTTCTTTTGATGCTTGAAGAAATCATAAAGCAGCAAGCAAGGCACCGATGCGCCAAGCAAGGCAATGCCAAAGTTGATTTTATTTAGCCCCAACAGCAGGACTAGCCCAAAGGTCCATCGGACATAATTTTCTTGAGCGCTCTGCCCGTAGCGAAGGATGGCCCAGAGAATGGCTATCTCCAAACCGACTCCACCGTAATGGGAAAGATTATGAATAAAGTCAGGGGCGAGTGCCATGTAAAGCAGGGTGGTTAGGAATGCGGCTGAGGCTGGCATGATTTGGGTGCCTGCGATGAAGAGTATCCCAGCAAAAATTGTCTTTAAGAAAATCCTGCCAATAATAAGGCTATGAATATCGTGCCCCATAAGATTAAAACAGAAAGCATTATAGTAGAGCATTAAGGGGCCGTAGTTCCAGTTAAAGTCCCGATAGGGGATTTCACCGCGGCTGACCGCTTCGGCCAGGTAAATATTATCGCCGACATTTCCTGACCCGAGGCTTTCCTGCACTGTCAAGGTTGGCAGGTGGAAAATAATATTGATGGCGATCACCATCCAGAAGAAAAAGCTGATGCTCGGTGGCTGGAATTTTTTAAAGAAATTAATTAAGGTCATTGGCTGATTTTACGGTGATTGTAGGTGAATCAATGCGTTTATAAATTCTAGTTCCAATGTTCGAGTTTGGTTGATTGCCAAATTCTGCCACCTGCTTATAGTATTTCTTCATGTATTTATAAAGCAGTACACAGTTATTTTGGCCAAATACTCCCCAGAAGGAAATTCCACAATAACACACGTTATCGATAACCATGTATTTATTGCCTTTTCTTTCAAGCTCATTAATGAGCTTTATTTCTTGATAAGTTTTTATGTTTAATGCTCCATCTAACAGCACCAGGCGTGATGGTGAAAGATGATTGCTTAAATAATAATAAATCGCCACATCAGGGAAGGTGAAAAATGGCACAGGTGCAGGAATATGTTGATTAATGTAGTCAGTTGTTTGGATCATGGTGCGTAGGTCATGGGGATCATTGGCGACAGCAATTCGCATGCCTTGGGAAGAAAAAAAGTGGTCGAAATCTTTATAACTTTGTAATTGTTTTATTTGGGTATAAAGGTTGATGATCAACAGGGCTGAAGACAATATAAAGACAATCCGTTGGACCAAAACCCCACTAATCAAGCAGGCCTCACTGATAAGATAGCAAATGAGCATGACAACAAAAGGCCTAGCATAAAGGCTTTTATCATCACTCTGAAATAGGTAGTATTCGTTGTTACTTGCTAGAATGCCCACTAAAAGAATGATCACCACCAAGATCCGATCTTTCCAGAAAATGTTTAGTTTAGGCAAGCAACTGCACTGAGATATGAAGTCAAGGGCTAATCGTAGCACCGCCGCTAATAGGAGTGTTGCAAAGGTCATATTGATCAAATTTGAGCGAAGACCAATCATGGATTTTTTAACTAGTCCGACTAGTCCCTGCCAAATTGAACTGCTCCAATTAGTAAAATCAAAGGTCGATGGCAGGCATTGCTGGATTTCATTAGAATCAAGGTCTTTAAGATGGAGGTAATAAAAAAGCGAGATAGCAGCCAGGGTAAGGATTGAAAATCCTAGATAAGACAAGATCGTTTTTACTACCGGGCGTTTGAATTTATATAGGTCGCAGAGGATAAAACTCACGAAGGTGGCTAATAGAATGCTAATGCCATGATTGAGTTTGATGGCACCCAGGATAACGGCAAAGCAAAAGCCGCTGATAATATATGCCCGTTGAGATGTAAAGAAGTAGGAAACAATGGACCATAAACACATGATTTCCACATTAATAACAGCATAACTTTTGATGTTATAGGAAAAATCGGGAGTAAACGCAATAAGTCCAAGGCAGGTGATTAAGGAAGGAATGGTAGGCATGAGCCTGTAAGCTGTAAGAAAAAAGAACACCATCGAAATTGTCTTAAAAATAATTTTTCCTGCCAGAAGGCTATGAATGTCATGGCCTCCCAAAAACATGAAAGCCCCATTGGCGTAATGCATTAAGGGGCCATACGTATCATTAAAATCTCGGTAGGGAATTTGTCCTTTGGAAACTGCTTGGGCAAAATACAGATCAGCGCCAACCCCATTAGGGTCCACGGTTTGGACTGAGGAGAAGGTGATGAATAAAAGCAAGCTGGCAATAAAACTTAGAAAAACGGATTTCAATGAAGGCATTGAACTTAATTATGTAATCCTCGAGTACTCATGTCAATTATCTATTGCGAAATGTTCTTATTATGAGTATGCAAAAATTCTTTCTTAATTGTAAGCGATTAGCTCGCGGGTTATAATCCTTTATGCCAAAAGTTGTAGTGGTGATGCCAGCATACAATGTGTCCCATGTTCTTGAAAAGACCCTGATGTCTATCCCCCAAGGTTCATTTAATGAAATCATTGTTGTTGATGACGGCAGCCGGGACAATACCGCTGAAATTGCTAGAAAGAATGGATGTTTTCTCGTGAGCCATGCTCAAAACCGCGGGTATGGGGCTGCCCAAAAAAGCGGTTACAAGGCGGCCCTGGAGAAAAAGGCGGATGTGGTTGTCCTGGTGCATGGAGATAATCAATATGATCCAAGTTTTGTCCCTGTATTTGTGAAGAAAATCGTTGAAGAAAGGTGTGATTTAGTCACAGGAACGAGGATGATTTTAGGGGATGCTTTAAAGCAGGGCATGCCGATATGGAAATTTATTCCTAACCGTATTTTGACTTGGCTTGAGAATACCGCTTTTGGGAGCAATATTAGTGATTACCATAATGGGTTTAGGGCCTATTCCGCGGAATTTCTCAATAAAGTCCCACTGGATTATTTATCAGACAAATTTGATTTTGATACGGATATGATAATTCAAGGGGCCATTCATCATCGCAAAATTGGTGAAGTACCGCACGAGACCCGGTATACAAAAGAAAATTCCCAAATGCCATTTTCTAAAGCTATGGTTTATGGCTTAAGTATTCTTCGTACCATTATAAGATATCGACTGCATCTTCTAAGAATTTGTCCACAAAAGGTCTACTCACAGTGAAAAAATCCAAAGCAAAAGTTTTAGTGACGGGCGGTGCTGGCTTTATTGGCTCTCACGTGGCCCAAGAGCTTTTGACCTTAGGCTACTCGGTGGTTGTCCTGGATGATTTAAGCGGTGGATTCAGGAAAAATATTCCAATAGATGCTGAATTTGTTCAAGGGGATGTGAATGACACCGCATTATTATCTGAGATATTTGAAAAGCATCAATTTGAGTATGTTTTTCATTTAGCGGCTTACGCGGCTGAAGGATTGAGCCATTTCATTAAACGGTTTAATTATACCAATAATCTGGTTGGTTCCGTCGGGCTGATCAATGAGTCGGTCAAGCATGCCGTGAAATGTTTTGTTTTTACGTCTTCCATCGCGGTTTATGGCAGTAATCAATTGCCCATGACGGAAGATCTGGCACCTCAGCCGGAAGATTCCTATGGTATTGCTAAATTGGCTGTTGAGCAGGAGCTTAAAATAAGCCACGAAATTTTTGGCCTTAAGTATATTATTTTTCGTCCACATAACGTCTATGGGGAACATCAAAATATTGGAGACAAATATCGTAATGTGATAGGGATTTTTATTAATAATGTTATGAAAGGCGATTCCCTAGTGATTTTTGGGGATGGCCAGCAAACCAGGGGGTTTAGTTATATTGCTGATGTGGCTCCCATCATCGCTAGGTCTATTGAGAATCCTTCTTGCTATCAGGAAATATTTAATATTGGCGCTGATAAGCCCTACACCATCAATGAACTTGCGCAGACGGTGATTGAGGCCATGGGTCGAAATGTTCCTATTGTGCACGCGCAAGCCAGGCAGGAAGTCAAACATGCGTATGCGGACCACCAAAAGTTAAAGAAATTTTTTGGTCAAAATTCCACCGTAAGTTTAAAAGACGGAGTGGGTAAAATGGTGCAGTGGGCGAAAAGTACGGGCATTCGGCATTCGCAAGAATTTTCGAACATTGAAATATCCAAGAATCTTCCTACGGTATGGTTAAAGAAAGATCAAGGCGCAAAGAACATCGCTCAAAAAGCGCTCCGCTACCTCGGCTGCCTTTTCATGATGATTTGTGGTTCGATCTTTTTAGGCCATTGGGTGGCCACTCGCCATGAAGGGTTAAATACGACTTTTTTTCTAGGGGAACATTTTGATCGTAAGGTCCATGCAGGTACTAGCAGGTCCATTGACTTTGACAATTATAATGATTTTAATCCCATGCTGCCGGCTGAACATTTTTCCGCGAAATGGAATGGTTTTCTGATTGCGCCGGTGGGCGGCCAATATTCATTTAATGTGGAGGTTGATGACGGAGTGAGAGTTTGGATTGATGGCAAGGTGCTTTTTGACGAATGGCGTATCCAATCTTCCCAATTTAGCAAGACCGCTTATTTAAATCAAGGCAAGCATGATTTACGTATCGAGTATTACCAATACAATGGCGGGAGCCATTTGAAATTGTATTGGCAGCCACCCGGTGGACAGAAACAAATCATTCCCCCCGAATATCTTAGAACCTAAGTAAACAATTCTTTTAAAAGCAGCAAGCTCAAGAACATCGCGAATAAAAAAGCAATGAAGGCAATGGCATAGCTGCAGCATCGGATCGCCAGGTCATCAAATACTAAGCGCACTTGAATTTGCCCCATGGGTAGGTGCACGCATTTAAAGGCTATATGGATAGGATGGGTTGGTTCTGGTTGTCCGTTCACCGTTGCCTTCCATCCAGGGTGATAGGTGTCTGAATATACCAACCAAGCGCCTTGTGGGTTTGAAACCGTGGTTGATATAGAAATATCATCAGTAGTATATGAAAGCACCTTAATAGAAGTATCGATCGGTTTCCAAGAATCAGACATGAGCCGTAACTTAGGAAAATTACAGGCGATTATTTCATTATATTGTTCAAAAGAATAGTTTTGCCTAGACTCGGAAAGTTTAACTACGCTCTTAGGGATATAGTCGCGTCGAAAATTCGGGTCACAGACTGAAAATTGGGCCATGTCATAGGTCACTTCATAGTGATTGGCCCTGTAGTTGAGAATTTTATTTTCACGGTCGGTTTCAGGAGTGCTCGAGCGATGCTCTTGATATGTCATTGAATGGACAGAAAGAATATCTTTATTTTCTTCTTCAAAACCATTGAGATGAGGAGCGAACGAATAGGTATAAGATCCCATGTCCAGTAACAGAAAGACAATAAAAATTAATTTTGTCCAACGGGTTTTTGAAGTGATAGAAGAAAAGGAAAAATTGCCCCAAAGAACCAGGATGAATGAGCCCAATCCCAGAAGTACACGGAAAATCGGAGTGGTAAAGGTTGGTTGACCTAGATTGGTAAGAGAGTGATTATTGACGGTATCGAGCAAGGGTTGCTGTGTCAACCCGAGGCCGTCAAAAACGAAGATGATCAATAGGATTGATAAGGATAGCCATTTTGTTCTTGCTTTAGCATCCAGATTCCAGAATTGCTCCAACCCAAATCCAGCACAAAATACCAAGAAGATTTTGTAAATTCCGTCGACATAACCAATGTGTCTATACAATGAAAGGCCAGGAAGGTAATAACAGGAGGCGGAAAAAAGGCCACTGAATGTAAACCATAAGGCACATAAGCCAGGAGCAAGGAAAACCAAAAAGAGTGACGAGCGGCTGATAAACAAAGAGATGATAAGAAAAATAAAGGTCAAAAGTCCTAAATAATAAGTGCAGGATTGTCCCCAAATTGAATTACATAGAAAATCTCTTAAGCTACCGGTGCGGCCACCATAGGTCAAAAAGGTGGATAATGAATTGCTTTCGCCAGGCGGTCGCATGGGTGTTACCACAAATTCTTTAAAATTTGACAATTGATGAAAGAGGCTGAGTAAAAGAACCCCTAAGGCGATCATCAATATCCATGAACTTTTTGAATCTAAGAGGAATCGAAAAGAAGGTTTGTAGGTCCAATAAAGCCCAAAAGCAAAAAGCCCGATAAAAATGCTGAGCATGGGCAAGGGGTAAATCGTATTGCCGCAGGTACTTGATAAAACCAAAGTGATTAAAGATAACCAGAATGAAGAAGATTTTTTTTCTTGAAAGAATTCCAACAAGAAAAAGAGGGTTAGTGGAATAAGGTAGTAGTAATGAATATTAAAATCATAATCATCGTACCAATGGATTGAACATAGCGCGCTGGTACAGACAATGAAGATAGTGCTCTTATTCTTAAATAGACGTTTAGAGAGAAGGTAAACACCTAATAAAAGAAAAAACTGGTCTAAGAGGGCAGATATTTTAAAGAGGGAATAGGCATTTTTTGTTCCCAATAATTTCCCCACCACCATCATCATATAGCTGCTGGGCCCAAGTCCGAAGAGTTGACTATATTCGGCGGGTAGTCCGTACGCATGATTAGGCAACCATTGGGCAATATGACTGTGGAAATAAACTTCGTTATAAAAGAAATAGAACCATTGAAACCACTGGTAGGTGTCCCAATAAGAGACGTACGGGGTAAAGATGCTCTGCCAATTAAAAAAAACAAGGATGGGGATTAATATCCAGAACATTCTTTGAGATGATTATTCCAAAAAGTTTTTAATTAATGAGTTTATCACCTGGGGCACAGAAATTTTCTTCTTAAACTTAGGATCGCTGATTTTATCATAGA
>Ga0206957_1063_pt1 | contig 29380 bp, 34 predicted proteins | sample Alteio_BWOrgHeat_32_FD_152975 | JGI IMG/M metagenome (GOLD analysis project Ga0206957, IMG submission 152975) | Enriched cells from forest soil in Barre Woods Harvard Forest LTER site, Petersham, Massachusetts, United States -... | ecosystem: Environmental > Terrestrial > Soil > Temperate forest >...
GCGGAACGCGATCGGTGCTTTTTTTCCTAGTGATTTCGCTACTTCATCCAGCGCGAAAAGCTCCGGCTCGGATTCGACGTTGAATTGGTAAATCCCGGTTTTTAAGCCGAAGGCCATTTCTTCTTTTGTCTTCCCGACACCGGAAAATACGATTTTTTTGGCCGGAACGCCCGCCGCCAGGGCCCTTCTCATCTCGCCTTCGCTCACTACGTCCGCCCCCGCTCCCAAATCCGCCAGAGTTTTGATAACCGCGATGTTGGAATTGGCTTTCACCGCGTAACATACCAGCCTATCGAGTGGCGCAAGGCTATCGTAAAACACTCTGTAATGCCGCTCAAGCGTGGTGCTGGAATAGCAGTAAAACGGCGTCCCGACTGCATCCGCGATTTCCGTGAGCGGCACTTTTTCGGCGTAGAGCCGGCCTTTTTTATAATTGAAATAATCCATATCAATAGTGCATCAATAATGCTGCAGCGGGTCGCTGACGTTTACCTTGTCTTTATTCACCTTGTCGCCGAACTTCTGTTCGTTTTCCTTGACCAAATCCTTCTTATAGCCGCAGGCGGCCAGAAAAAAGAGCAGAAAAAAATAAATAATAAAGGTTTTGATATTTTTCATCGCGGTCAACTATAATGGCAACTATAACGGTAAATACAATGAACCGCATGGGAAATAAACTGAAACTTTTTGCTTTCGCGCTGGCGGTTTTCGCCGTGTTTTCCGGTGGATACGCGTTGGCGCGAACAAAAAAGCCGGAGATCGTTTCGGAAATCGTCGCTTCCGCACCGAAACAACTGGAGGAAATCGCGTTCTTGGATAAAGACGGGGAAACCAGGAAACTCTCGGATTTTTCGGGCGTTAGAATCATAAATTTCTGGGCGCTGTGGTGCTTCCCATGCAAGCAGGAAATGCCCGGCCTTTCAAAGTTGCAACAGGAGTATGCGGCCAAAGGACTTAAGGTAATTGCTCTGGCAAACTGGTTTATGTGAAAGATTCCGGCGGCAGGATTTTCTATATATTGGATGCCGGAATGAACGATTTGATCCGCCCGAGCTTTTATGACGCTTATCACGAAGTCATCCCGGCAAAAATCACAACCGCAAAAAAGCAATCGGTCGATATCGTCGGCCCGGTATGCGAAACCGGCGATGTTTTCGCCATCCGACGCGAAATACCGGCGATGAAGCCGGGCGATCTGGTTGCCTTCCGCACCGCCGGAGCATATGGCGCAACTATGGCGTCCACCTATAATTCGCGGCCGCTTATCCCGGAAATCCTAGTGAAGGGCGATAAATTCGCGGTGATTAGAAAAAGACAGAGTTATGATGAAATGCTGAAATCTGAAACAATTCCTGGTTGGTTGAGATAGTATGAAATTAATCGTCACCGGCGGCGCGGGATTCATCGGTAGTGCATTTGTGGCGCAAAGCATTGAGCGCGGCGATGAAATCATAGTGCTGGATAAATTCACCTATGCCGGACACCGCAAAAATCTCGATGGGATAAAGGATCAATCGCGCTTGAAAATCGTCACCGGCGATATATGCGATGCTGCGCTGACTCAGCAGCTTCTGCGTGAGCAGCAAAGCGATGCAATTATAAATTTCGCCGCCGAATCACACGTCGATAATTCGATTTCCTCGCCGGGAGTTTTTATCAAAACCAACATCGAAGGAACTTATAATTTGCTGGAAACTTCGCGGGAATATTGGAGCGAATTGACGGAAGAAAAAAAGGGAAATTTCCGGTTCGTGCAAATCTCTACCGATGAGGTTTATGGCTCACTCGGGGCCACCGGGAAATTCAGCGAGGAATCGCCGGTTCGGCCCAATTCGCCCTATTCCGCCTCGAAAGCGGCAGGCGATCATCTGGTGCGCGCCTGGTTTGAGACCTACGGATTTCCGGCGATCGTCACCAATTGCAGTAATAATTACGGGCCACGTCAGTTCCCGGAAAAGCTGATTCCGAAAACCATTCTCAATGCGATTTCAGGGGAAAAAATCTGCATATACGGCGACGGAAAAAACGTGCGCGACTGGATTCATGTCGAGGATCATTGCGCCGGGGTTTATCTCGCCCTGACGCATGGAGCGCCTGGGCAAACCTATTGCTTTGGCGGCAATGCGGAGAGAAATAATATTGAAACCGCGAATAAAATCTGCGAGATATTGGATGAAATAAATCCACGCAAAGATGGCTCATATAAAGGGCAGATAACTTTCATCAAAGACCGCTTAGGCCATGATAAACGTTATGCCATTAACGATGCAAAAGCTGCGCGGGAACTGGGATTTAAGCGGAAATATAATTTTGAAAAAGGAATCGAGTCGACAGTGGGGTGGTATTTGCAAAACAACGATTGGATTAATTCGGTCACGAAAAAAGAAAGGGCAAGTATATGAAAGGTATAATACTGGCGGGTGGCGCGGGAACACGGCTTTCTCCCATCACAAAATCGATCAGCAAGCAGATACTGCCGATCTACGATAAGCCGATGATTTATTATCCGCTTTCGCTGCTGATGATGCTGGACATCCGGGAAATTCTCATCATCAGCACCCCGCGCGATCTGCCGATGATGAAAGTATAAGGACGATTAAGCGCAATCCGGACGATCCACATGCTTTAATCCTCCGTTACCGGCTCCGAAAGCTTAGTAATGAGCCGCGTCAGCAGACCGATCAGCATATTCGCTTCTCTCTTGGTGAAATCGGCAAGCAACCCGTTATAAAGTCCGACTACCCGCGACAGGAATAGCTCCGTCACCTTGCGGCCTTCTTTCGTAAGGGCCAGCGCCACCATGCGGCGATCCTCGGTGCTCCTCTGGCGGCGGATTAGGCCACGCTCCTCCATCTGATCGATGACGCGGGTTAGCGCGCCGCTGTCATGGCAAAGATGCTGGCACAATTCGGCTGCGGTCATACGCAGGCCGTCACGCAGGTTCATCAGGATGGCCCATTGCACGAAACTTACATCTTCCTTGACGAACAGCGCCTCAATGCGTGCCGTGATCAACTTGCCTGAACGCCGCAACAGATAGCCGATGCTGTGCTGCGATTGATAGCTTTTTATTTGGTAATATTGTTTTGGCATAAGCTGCTTTTACAATTACTGCTTTAGCAGATATTCTCCGCTTTAAAGCTAATGCTGTCAAGCTGATACAGCTAGTTAAAATTGATATGCATAAGGTGAGCGTTACTCAGTTTTTATCTTACTGCAAGCACGTAACCGTATTGTATCTTTGGCTAACCTGTCCGGCGTTACTTTTAGCGCCTGTATAACCTCTGTGAAGCCGAATCTATTATATGCCTTTTCTTGGCAAATTACAGGGATTTTTCCTGTGTATGCCACGCCTTCAGGGTGCTTCTATGACCGACGCTGACAATAATGGCGTTTGGTAACCGCAGGTTAAGGATTTCATATAAGCGCGCTTCCGCGGCTTCGTCCAATGCGGCACTGGCTTCATCGAGCAGCACGACATCCGGCGCATGCAGTAATATGCGGGCAAAGGCCAGTTTCTGTTGCTCGCCAAGCGAAAGGCTCTGCGACCAGTTATCGCTAACATCTAGATGCGTGATCAACCCTTCCAACCCAACGGCAACCAACGTTTCGGCAACCCCACTATCTTCATAATCGCCGGGCGGGTGCGGGTAACAGACGATTTCGCGCAGGGAAAGAATGGGAAGATACGGTTTCTGCGGTACGAACAATATTTCGGCGTTCGCGGGCAGTATGATCTCCCCGTCGCCATAAGGCCAGAGTCCCGCCAGCGCGCGCAGCAAGGTGGTTTTGCCGCTGCCCGATCGGCCGGTCAGTAGCAAACGGTCGCCGGGTTTAAGCTCGATATTGAACTCAGCTATAAGCGGTTTGCCGTCCGGCAGAGTGAGCGTCAGGTTGTTTATTGTAAATGACCCCGTTTCATGGGTACGAACTACAATCTTGCAGCGTGAGACATCGTCATTTGAGGCATGAATCGCCGTTGTGAAACTGCCCAGACGGTCGGTGGTAGCCTTCCAGTTGGCGAATTGCGGATATACGTCAATCAGCCAACTCAGCGCCTCCTGTACGCGGCCAAATGCCGAAGCGGTCTGCATCAGGCCGCCGAGTTGAATAGCTCCGGCGAAGTAACGCGGACTAGCGACCAGCACGGGAAAAATGATAGCGATCTGACTATAGCCGGAGGTAAACCAATTTAGCTGTTTCTGCTTTTTCATAATCTGCCACCAGTTACGCAGAATGTGGCTGAACCGCTCGCCAAGCAGTTCCTTCTCAACCGACTCACCCTTATAGAAGGCAATGTTCTCGGCATTCTCGCGCAGGCGCACCATGCTATAACGGAAATTTGCTTCAAACCGCTGCTGGTCGTAATTCAGCTGCACCAGCGGCTTGCCGATCTTATGGGTGAGCCAGGTGCCGATGACGGCATAGAGCAACGCCGCCCATACCATATAACCGGGAATCGCTATAGGATACTGGCCAATGGTAAATTTCAGTGTGCCGGAAAGGCCCCACAAAATGGTCACGAAAGACACCAGCGTCACCAGCGAACTAAGCAGACCGATGCCGAGCGACAAAGTGCTGCCGGTAAAACCATCGATATCGTCGGCGATGCGCTGGTCAGGATTGTCGGTACTCTTGTAAATGACCTGTAACCGATAATAGGCATGATTGGACAGCCATGCGTTCTGATAATGATTCGTCATCCATCGGCGCCAGCGTATTTGCAGCATCTGGTTAAAATACTGGCGATACACGGCGATGGCGATGAAGATTGCCGCTAAGATGGAGAATACGCCAAGCTGGTGCATAAATTCCGGCAGGTTCTTATCCTGCAAGGCATTATAGAATGCCGCATTCCATTTATTAATCAGCACGGAAATATAAACTTGTCCCAGCGCCAACCCGATTATTGTGGTAAGCAGCAGCCGGCCTTTCCAGCGATCCTCCGAAAACCAGTAAGGCTTCATCAGCCGCCACGCGGCTTTGAAAGAAACGGAAGGTGTTGACGGTGAAGATGAAACCATAATGACTGTTTACTTTACTCCGCCGCAAAGCGCACGTGCATATATATGCGGAATATTATATGCAAAAGATGCAAATTGTGATTTTTAACTACTGGCAAACTTATAAAATGGGTAAGATGGCAAGCATGATAAATCGACGGGAATTTCTAACAAAATTTTTAGTGGGCATAGGAGCCGCAACCGCTCTCAGATCTCCATTGGCGGTAGCGCAAACACCAGGCGCTACAATAGCGAGTTCTCCAGAGAAAAATAGCATCGAGGCAAAAGCGCTGACGAATTGCTTGAACCTCATCCGTGAGAACCAATTGGCAAACGGCGCCATCAATATGCGGAAGGAAAGAGACCCAAATAATCCCGATGATAGGAAACAGGCGATAGAAAATGGTGAGAATCCCGATGAACGGAAAGTAGATACCGTAAGGGTGATTCCTTATTTTGCCAACCTTTCGGCGCTAGCGCTGCTCTCTAGCTATTCACGCCGTACCAGGAATCCGGAGGATTTGCAAAGAGCGGCTAAATGGCTCGCTTTTTACGCGGCGAACCAACTGCCGGATTCCGGCTATATCAGCGATTATACCGGTTCGTTCAGTCGCGGCGGATTCAGGAGTAAAGGCGAAGTAGATTCGGTGGATTCCTATGCTTCAACTTTCCTGCAAGCCGCTGACTTCTATTACCAGGTGGTAAAACTTGAACCTCTGCCTGAGCAGAAAAAGCTTGAGGATATAGTCTCTTCCGGCCAGTTATTGCTGGCGGCAAAACGCTCGCTCCATGCCATCCAAACAGTAATGGATGCGGATGGGCTGACCTGGGCAAAACCGGATTATAAAGTAAAATATTTACTGGATAATGCGGAAGTTTACGGCGGCTTGGTCGCAGGAATCCGTTTATTTAAAGCCCTTGGGGCCGAGGAAGATGTCGCTAAAGCCACGGAAATGGCCATGAGATCAAGTGCCGCGCTTCCCGTTTATTGGCAGGAAAACAATCAGCGTTTCGCCTGGGCCAAGATGGAAAATGGTACATTAGAGAGCGGCATGGAGAAAAATTATCCCGATGCGCTGGCCAATCTCTGTGGCTTAGCCTGGATTTCCGGTAAAAACACCACGCCATGGGAGCAGGTGAAAAAGCGGTTTCAGCCGGCTACCGGCAACCCACTGGAAAGATGGGTGATGGCGGCAATCGGCGTGGCCGACCCGGCGGCGGAACAATGGCGGCAAATGCTCATCAAGGAAGCTGAAGGTTTCAGCGAAAATACGAACGGTAATCGGCCGGCAATGGCTATACTAACTATCCTGGCAGGCAGGAGCTGGCTGCCCAGCATTGCCGAAAGTAGGCTTAAAGGCTAACTCCTAACACAATTTACCGGAGGATTGTACGGCCAGAGCGGAAAGCTTCGTTAACTCATTCCTCTTGCCAAAAAATCCCCCGCAATATATTCCTACCCCATGCCGATAATGCCCGATAGCTGGATCGCCGCCATGGCCAAGGAAAAAGCCATGATCGCACCGTTCGTCGACCGCCAGACCAAGGAGGGTTTAAAAAATCAAGGCGTCATCTCCTACGGACTTTCCTCCTATGGCTACGATGCCCGGGTTTCCGACGAATTCAAGATTTTCACCAACATCGATTCCGCCACCGTCGATCCGAAAGCCTTCGCCGCCAGCGGTTTCGTCGATCGAAAAACCGAAATCTGCACCATTCCACCCAACAGTTTCGTCCTGGCGCGCACCGTGGAATATTTCAAAATCCCGCGCGACGTGCTGGTGATCTGCGTCGGCAAATCCACCTATGCAAGGTGCGGAATCATCGTGAATGTAACACCGCTGGAACCGGAATGGGAAGGGCATGTGACGCTCGAATTTTCCAACACCACTCCGCTGCCCGCGCGGCTTTACGCCAATGAGGGCGCCTGCCAGTTTTTATTTTTAAAGGGCGAATCGGTGTGCGACGTCTCCTACGCCGACCGCGCCGGGAAATATATGCGGCAGAATGGGGTTACGCTGCCGAAGGTTTAGCGGCGGACACCCTCGTCGTCGCGCGCTTGCGTCTTCCGGTGCTGGTGTCTGGCAACAGCCTTGGCCTCGGCTATACGAACCCTCCCACCTTTGGGACCTTCGCTGATTTTCTTTTGTACAAACGCCGGCATATTTATAACGTCTAACTTATAGAAGCCTAGAACCGGCAGTAGAATTCCGGACGAGATCTTTGCGCGCTGGCCATGTTCAATTGCGGATAAAGACCCTGCCGAAATCTCACTTTGCTGGGCCACCTCTTTTTTCCCGACTTCCTTGTCGAAGCCCATGGCTTTGCGCAGTTCCACTAGTTTTTTGCCAAACTCTTCCCAAGTCTTACATCCTGCAAGCTGCCCTTTGATTTCTTCTATTTTCTCCTGTGAAACAGCGATGGATGGCGAATCCGCTTCTTTACGCGCGTGGGTCGCTGTTATTTTATCCCTAAAATCCCTGCTTACCCCGCCCATATATGCGAGATATGCCTTGCCGTCTTTATTGAATTTATCCAAACCACTCCCGCTAAAGCGAAAATATTTCCCAATCAGGTCTATTTGCTTGTCTGTAGGTCGCCTTCTTCCCATGCCTACTTCCCTGATAAAAACTGGTCCTACCCCCAATTCGCTTTCCTGTTCCTCTATGCCGCCTATAATCTGCTGATCAAGCAGAGCCATTATCCGCTTTGGAAATGAGTGGTTTTTATCCCCTGATGTTCGTGACATATACTACGCCTGCAACGCTTCTGCGTTGGGGGCAAGAGGTTTTGCGGCTCCGAATTTCCCACTCCCGATAGACGAACGCTTCGGCTGCGCCGGCCCGCCGCCGCCGAACGAGCGGATTATTTCTTTCCCCGCCAGTAAATCCTTGATCTCATCGCCACTCAAAGTTTCGTATTCCAGCAACGCACCCGCGAGTTTGTGCAACTCCTCCAGGTTTTCGGTGAGGATAGTTTTTGCCTTTTCGTAACCTTCCTCCACCAGTTTTTTCACTTCCGCGTCGATCAGGTTCGCGGTTTCCTCGGAGTTTTTGCTGCTGCTGATGGAGTGGCCGATGAAAACTTCCTCGCGGTCGTCACCGTGATAGAGCGGGCCGATTTTATCGCTCATGCCCCAGGCCGTCACCATATTCCGCGCGATTTTGCTGGCGAATTGAATGTCGGATGATGCGCCGGAAGTCACTTTTTCATAGCCGAAAATCATTTCCTCGGCAACGCGCCCACCCATGGCGACCGCCAGATCGGCCTTGAGTTTCGCCCGCGTTACCGAAAGCCGATCCGATTCCGGCAGTCGCATCACCATGCCGAGCGCGCGGCCGCGCGGGATGATCGTCGCCTTATGGATAGGGTCGGATTCCGGCAGATGCATTCCGACAATCGCATGTCCACCCTCGTGATAGGCGGTGAGTTTTTTCTCCTCATCGCTCATCACCAGGGATTTACGCTCCGAGCCCATCATCACCTTATCTTTCGCCGCTTCCAGCTCGCGCATGGTGACTACTTTGCGGTTGTTGCGCGCCGCCAGCAGCGCCGCTTCGTTCACCAGGTTCGCCAAATCCGCGCCGGAAAACCCGGGCGTGCCGCGCGCTATCGTCCGCGCCTCGACGTCAGGCGCCAACGGCACTTTTTTCAAATGCACCTGGAGGATTTTTTCCCGGCCGGTAATATCGGGAACCGGGACGACGATCTGCCGATCGAACCGCCCCGGCCTAAGCAGCGCCGGATCGAGCACGTCCGGCCGGTTGGTGGCAGCGATTAATATCACGCCCTCGTTGGTCTCGAACCCGTCCATCTCGACCAATAATTGATTCAAAGTCTGCTCGCGCTCGTCATTACCGCCGCCGAGTCCGGCGCCGCGATGGCGGCCGACCGCGTCGATTTCATCGATGAATATAATGCATGGCGCGTTTTTCTTGCCCTGCTCGAACATGTCGCGTACTCGGGAAGCCCCGACGCCGACGAACATTTCCACAAAATCCGAGCCGGAAATGGAAAAGAACGGCACGTTTGCTTCCCCCGCTATCGCCCGTGCCAGCAAGGTTTTCCCCGTTCCCGGCGGGCCGATCAGCAGACAGCCTTTCGGAATTTTGCCGCCGAGCTTTTGGAATTTCTGCGGGTCTTTCAGGAAATCTACTATTTCGGAAAGCTCCGACCGCGCTTCGTCTATGCCCGCCACGTCATTGAAGGTCACTCGTTCGGTTTTTTCGGTGAGCATCCGTGCCCGGCTGCGGCCGAATCCCATGCCGCTGCGCCCGCCGCCGCCGCCCTGCATCTGGCGCATGAAAAACACCCAGACGCCGATCAGCAGCAATATCGGGAACCAGGAAAGCAGCATGCCGATCAGCGAGGAAGCGCCGCTATCGGGCGATATGGCGTTAACTTTCACGCCCTTTTCGGTGAGCCGGTCTACCAACGCCGGATATTCGGGCGAATAGGTGGAAAACTGGCCACCCTCGGAATAATGGCCTTCGATGTTGCGCCCCTGGATGGTGACGTCCGAAACCTTGCCGCTTTCGATATCGGCCAGGAAATCGGAGAAAGTCACGCGCGAGCCGGCATTCATCCCGCCCTGGAAGAAATCGATGATGGCAGCCACAAACAGGATTACCAATCCCCAGATCAGGATATTTTTACCAAAATTGCTCATTTCAAACCATTACGAACAGCGCCATAGAAAGCGCTCGTTCTGTTAATATAGGCGGGAATCCATAATTTTCAATATGCTTATGCCCGGCAGAAGACCAGCGAAGGCGTGAAGGCACTCCAAGAAAACTTACCGGATTTTATAGTTAAACAAAAAAGGCAGGGCGAACCCTGCCTTTTTCTAGAAACAGCCAGAAAAATTACTTCGTGCTGTAGGTGCTGGTTTTATCCCTTACGGTCTTGGAGCTGGAGGTATTGCCGGCGGCACTATTGCTGTCCTGGCAAGCGGCGAGAGTGCCGATTGCGAAAGAGGCGACCAGCGCCGATATTACAACTTTTTTGGCGAAGTTTTTGCGTTCCATTTTAAAATCCCTCGAAATAAATAATGAATTGATGCTTAAGTAAAAATTTATAAACCGGAACCGAAAACTCTTAAAAACGCCAAGCCGCCGACTCCGATCTCCTAACGCCGAACTTAGCCTAATATACTTCAATGGCAACGATTTTTTTACAGCATGCGCGATAAAATATCTTGGGTGCCTGGATTTCGGCCAAAAATGTCACAGATCTTGTTTTCCATGCAGCGAATGCATCACGCGGTGGATAATGGGAGTAAGGAGGATTCCGGCCATGCCGATTAAAAAAAGCCCGCTATAGAGCGCATAAAAACTGGCGAACAATTTACCCGCAATGGTTTTCAAGGTAGGAGACACATTCCGCCCGAAACCCACCGCAATAAAATCAATAGGTTACGGAACACCTCCTGCATCATTACCTGAAAATGATTCTAAAGCCCAGTAGGAGCCACATCCCGATCCCGATCTCCCTCCCCCGGGCTGGTTAATTCAGTGATATTAACTTTAACTCCTTTGTCACGCAATACTACAAGCTTTGCTCTCAATTCTTCAATAGACGCATAAGTTTGTGTATGGCCGTCTTCTTGCACCAGGCAGATCGATGAGTGCCCAGGAGTAGATTTAGATGGCCTTACTTTAAATTTATCCCCGGTCTTTAGGTAAAGGGTGCTTGCCACTTGTGCCGCCTGGTCTGACGGTACTCTGGCTCCTATCGTTATTCCTTTATTCAAAAAAATTGCTGCAAGCTGAATTTCTTCTGGCATAATTATACTCCTTTATTTGTTCAGATCCTCTTAAACAATAGCATCAAATGGTTAATAAATCGTTAATGAAACCGGGTATTTATGTCAATATATTTAAATTTATTTGCCGAATGCGGATATTAATGTATAGTTCCGGCGTTTTGTAGAGTTTATCAGGAGAATTTCACATGAAAAAATTAGCGTTATTTATATTTCTGGCCTTGTTCGCCGCCGCGCCGGCGTTTGCGCAGGAAACAGGCCAGGATCCGCAGTTGCCAAAATCGTTCAAAGTCGAGGGCAAGCGCATAAAAATAGACGGCGAAGTCGGCAAAAAATATATCGTCCTTGCCGCCGATGGCATTGATTTCACCGAGGCGAAAGTGGCGGACGGCAAACTGGTCATAGCTTTGAACGTCACTAATACGCCGCGCGGCATGCTGGTAAAAGGCATAGCGGGAGGCGATATCATCCTTACCACCAAAGAGGGCGAAGTATTGGCCAAGAAGGTGGAAAAAGACGAGGAAAATATCACCTTCAATCGCCCCGGCATCGTCAAAGTCAACGTACCGAAAAAGAAGAGCTAGAACCTACCCGATTCCATATTTCGCCCATTTCTCGGTAACTTTCCTGACTATCGCCTCATCCATCTTTATCTCCCGCCCCCATTCGCGGCTGGTTTCCGGGGGGATTTTATTGGTGGCGTCGAACCCGAGTTTTGCGCCTAATCCCGATTGCGGCGAAATCATCCTGATAAAGAGCGCAAGATTAGGAATAATAATTCCTGCAAATCAGTACGTTAGGAGAAATTTAAAAAGTTTATCAATTCATTAACCTTTCGTTAACCATTTTATGATAGCCTTATGACAGGTTAGGCGTTCCTAATGATTATAAATTTTTTAGGGAGGAATGGTTATGGAGGAAGACACAAATATTTTAACACCCGAGCTTTTTACACCTGAGCAATTACTAGCTGTAGACGCGGCGCTAGCGAAGCTTGAACCTGGTGACATCAAAATTGAACGCATTAAACAATCAGGTCAAATTGTATCTACCTTTGTATATTTTGGTGTTGACAAACTAACTAAAGCTGAAAGGGAATTATTAATGATTGAACTGACTAGTTTAAGATTAGGAGAAGAGACGCTCGATGTCCAATGGGGACTACAAAGGTTACCAAACAGAGAGCCGGTGTTATCACGTGTGACAACGAGGCCGGGCAAACCATTGCATAGAGTAAAATTAGTTACAGAAGATTTACTGCCAAGGGAAGGTGCTAACCCAGAAGAAATTGTTAGGCCAGAAGAAGTTGTGGCTGCAATAAGAGGGAGAATAAGAGAAGCTTTGGCAAGGTTGGATGAAGGAATCGACGCTTCTCTTAGAAGTGCAGGAGAGGAAATAAGGTCTGATTTACATAGGGTAGGAAGTAAACTTAATGGGGGTTTTACTGTTTTTGCGCAGAATGGCAAACCTGGGGTGTCGATAAGTACAACTTCTGATAAAATACTCAGCCGTGATGATATAAGCGCTTTAATAACTGCAATGAAATCTAATTCAGTATACAGAGATTTTATAGATATTCATCATGCCAAATATGCTGATATTAGACTTCAGCCATCATTTAGTGAAGGACATTTTACCGTATCGGCAGTTCTAAAAGATCCATCTGAGAAAAGGAGTGCTGCAATTTTGTTACGGCAACTCGCTGCAGCAATGAACAAAGACCTTGGTCTGGCTACTACTACGGTAAAGAGAAATGGACAAGACGGCTCGGCAACCAGAAATGGGCGAAGTTAAGAAGCGAGATAGTTATTTAAAGTATTCCGCCCATTTCTCGGTAACTTTCCTGACTATCGCCTCATCCATCTTTATCTCCCGGCCCCATTCGCGGCTGGTTTCCGGGGGGATTTTATTGGTGGCGTCGAACCCGAGTTTTGCGCCTAATCCCGATTGCGGCGAGGCGAAATCGAGATAATCTATCGGCGTGTTTTCGATCACTGTGATGTCGCGACCAAAATCCATCCGTGTCGAAATCGCCCACATCACCTCTTTCCAATCGCGGATATTTATATCCGAATCCACCACGATCACCCATTTGGTGTAGATGAATTGGCGCAAAAACGACCAGATCCCCAGCATCACCCGCTTGGCGTGGCCGGGATAGGATTTTTTGATGGAAACCACGGCGATGCGGTATGAGCAACCCTCCGGCGGCAAATAAAAATCCACGATTTCCGGGAATTGCTGTTGCAATAGCGGAATGAAAACTTCGTTCAGCGCCTCGCCGAGAATGCTCGGTTCGTCCGGCGGCTTGCCGGTATAAGTCGAAAGATAAATCGGGTTTTTCCGCATGGTGATGGCGGAAATGGTGAATACCGGGAATTTTTCCACCGAATTATAATATCCGGTATGGTCGCCGTAAGGCCCCTCATCGCGGTAATCGTCGAACGCAACATGGCCCTCCAGGACGATTTCCGCCTGTGCCGGAACCTGCAGCGGGATGGTTTTGCAATCGACCAGCTCAACGCCTTTGCCGCGCAGCAGACCGGCGAATTGATATTCGGACATAGTATCGGGAACCGGGGTGACGGCCGCGAGGATAGTTGCCGGGTCGCAGCCGATTACGGCGGCAACCGGCATAGAGTTGCTAGAGTCGAGAGTCGAGAGTCGAGCGGATTGCCGGTGGTGTTCAGCTCCTCCTCTATGTTTTAGCCATCTCATCAAAGTCTGATTTTTAGAAATCATCTGCATTCTATAGATGCCGAGATTATAATCACTCGACTCTCGACTCTCGACTCTAGCAACTCCCTTCGTCACCACCAGCGGCCAGGTAATCAGCGGCGCCGCTTCATCCGGCCAGCAGGTCTGGATTGGGAGTTTCGCTAAATTTATATCATTGCCGGTCAAAACCACTTCCTGGCAGGGCGCGTTTTTCACGGATTTGGGCTTGGTGTTCATGAGTTTTTTCACCAAAGGAAACATCCCAAGCGCCTCTTTCCAGCCGCCCGGAGGCTCAGGGTTTTTTAAGAAGGCCAATGTTTCCCCGAGTTCCCGCAGTTTATCGCGCTCCACGCCCATGCCCCATGCCACGCGGCGGGTGGTGCCGAAAAGATTTACCAATACCGGATAGTCGTAGCCCTCTACATTCTCGAACAATAGTGCCGGGCCGCCCTCCGCCAGCACCCTCCGCTGGATTTCCGTCATCTCCAGATACGGCGAAACCGGCGCTTTGACGCGTACGAGATCGCCTTTCTTCTCCAGGAAATCGATAAAGTCTCGTAATGATGAAAATTCCATGGCGCTACTCATAAATAATATGTAGATTATTTACAATGCCCATAGAGCCGGAAGCGTTGGAGAAATTAATCTTGTCCGCCTTTCCCGGCGCCGGCGTGGAAATCCGCGATCTGGCCGGGGATATGGATCATTACGAGGTGAAGATCGTATCCGCCGCTTTCCGCGGAAAATCCCGACTGGACCAGCATCGGATGGTGCAGGAAGCAGTAAAAGGCAAAGGCATACACGCGCTGGCAATAAAAACATCAATACCGGAGTAACAACATGAGCAAAGAAGAATTATTAAATCAGATAAAAAAAGACGTGAGCGGCAACGACGTGGTGCTATACATGAAAGGCACGGCAGCGCAGCCCAGATGTGGGTTTTCCGCGGTGGCGGCGCAGATGCTCGGCCAATTGGGCATCAGTTTCAAGGATGTGGACGCACTTTCCGACCCGGAATTTCGCGAAACATTGAGGGAATATTCCAACTGGCCAACCCTGCCGCAACTGTTCGTGAAAGGCGAACTGGTCGGCGGCTGCGACATCATGAAGGAAATGTATCAGTCCGGCGAATTGCAGGAGTTGCTGAAGGAGAAGGGGGTGAAAGCCGGTTAGCTCTAAGGTCCACCTACTCCGGCCTCATCTCTTAATCCTTCGATTAACCTTCTCCCCCAATCTCCGCGTCCATTAATCTGCCCCCTTAACTTTGCGGCATTTATTGTTCGTGAATCATCCTCTCCGGATCGAAGAGTCCACCGGTTCATATCTCCTACATAGACCTCCAATTGCCTACATAAATTTTCACTGGTATGGATAGTCTCCATATTGGGTAGCATGGTTAAATCTATCAGGGAAGAAACTGAAATTCCATCTACAATTATAGAGGTAAGATTTTTAGCAACCTTGGAACCGACAAATGTCTTTACTCCAGCATTGGTTATGAGATTGTTGGATACATTAAGTTCTTTTAAATGATAAAAAGGAGAGTCTGCAAGATACCCCATTCCTTTATCCGTAATCTGGTTGCCAGACACATCCAATCTTGTTAGTTTCGGATGCCTCTCACCTTGTGCTATAGGAAATTTCGCTTCCATTATGCTTTTGAACCCGGCATCACCTATGTACTGGGTGCACAATGAAAGATGTTTTAAGTTCAGCATATTTGGTGCTGCGTTCGCTATCGCTTCTGCGCCTTCTTCGCGGATAAAATCCTGCCGCCACACCGATCGCCAATCAATACTAATTCTTTGCGGTATTATGATGCGCGGATTGCTCAATATTTTTCTGGCATCTTCGGCATTCATTGCAATAAAATTAGGATTGAGTGGAAGAACGCAAAGCGGCAAATTGCAAAATTGATCCGAAGTTAAGGTATATTCGCTATGTCCAGGATAGTAATGATTAATCGTAATGAAGCCACGCTCGAACTGCCCATCTATACCGCTCTCCGAGCCGATCCCTACTTGCGGCATAGGAACGTCAGCTAACCACTTATTCCTGTGGGCTTCAAGCAACTTCGACTGTCTTCGCAGGAGTTCCGCCTCATCTTTTCCGCTTGCAAGCAAACACTGTATTCGGATAAACTCGCCCCTGGGATCGCCGCGCTCATCCAGCCAATCGGCATAGAGGAGGCGCGGAGCGTCATCATCATAGGCATCGGCTACTGCGGAGAGAAAGCCCATCTCACGGTCGGTCATATTTCCTCATAGATTTCTAATTATACCGGCTTATAATGTAACACTGGCCATTCATTAATAAAAGGTTATCGGGAACAAACTTTGCTAATCGGCATTCTCGGCGGTTCGTTCAATCCGGCGCATTCGGGGCATCTTTATATCAGCCTGGAGGCGATGAAACGGCTGGGCCTCAGGCAAATCTGGTGGCTGGTTTCTCCGCAAAATCCTTTGAAGCCGAAGGAGGGTATGGCGCCATTTGCAGAAAGGCTTGCGGGCGCGAAAAAAATCGCCCGGCATCCGAAAATCCGGGTATTGGACATCGAAAAAAAATTCGGAACACCATATACTTATGACACATTGCGGCGTTTAAAAGCCCAATATCCCGGCCATCGCTTCATCCTTATAATGGGCGCGGATAATTTCGCCGAACTGCCGAGATGGCGGCGCTGGCGGGAGATTTTCCGCCTGGCTCCCGTTGCCGTATTCAACCGCGATGCCTTTTTCCCGCCGATAATGGTCGGGAAGCCTGCCGTCTGTTTCCGTAACTATCGGAAATTTATGCCCATTTCCCGGCCTCCGGGCTGGATTTTTTTTGCGATCGGCAAAAAAGCCATATCTGCGACAAAAATACGTCAAACCCGCCGCAAATCATTGACCGAAAGCTAAAGTTCTGCTATATTTTAACCATTGGAACAGAAAAGGGAAAAACTCGGGAAATTGCGTAAAAAGACCGGTCTTAATGGATCGGAAAAGCTCCTGAAAGTTATTGAGCATTCGCTGGAGGGTAGCAAAGCTCTCGATATAGTCATCATAGATCTAGCCGGAAAAAGCGACCTTGCCGATTATATGGTAATCGCCAGCGGCAGTTCCACCCGCCATGTCGGCGCCATCGCCGCCAAACTCGCCGAATATATGAAGGAAAAGGGCCATTCCCCAAAGCCGCCCGAGGGTTTCCCGGAATGCGATTGGGTATTGGTTGATAATCCTTACGTCATCGTCCACATCTTCCGGCCGGAAACCCGCAAGTTCTATAACCTGGAAAAAATGTGGCAGGCGGATTTCACCGTCAAAGAAGCCGCAGTTTAGCCGGATTTACCGTATTGCCCTTAGCCAATTTTTTCGATGCATTCCGCAGGATGTTGAAAACGGCGGAAAGAGGGAAGGGAGGGAGGCCAATCAACAGCTTAGGCCTATCAAACTCTATTCTGTCGCCTTCTTTTCTTTCTTCTTCACCGGGGTTTCCGCCTTCGGTTTTTCTACGGCAACCTTTTCAGTAACGGCTTTCGGCGCGGCGCCCACCATTTTGAAGCCGCCGAAACGCTTATTGAATTTCGCCACTTGGCTGGCATTTTCGTTGATGTGCCCGCCGCCGCCGGTCCATGCCGGATGGGTTTTCGGATCGACGTCTAATTGCAGCGTGTCCCCTTCTTTCCCATAAGTGGAGCGGGTTTCAAACGACGAGCCGTCAGTCATGACGACTTTTATGGCGTGGTATTCCGGGTGTATTCCTTCTTTCATAATCGGCTCCGTTTTTAAAGCAAAGGGATGCTTATTTAACTTAAAACCGCCCGAGAATCAAGGAGATTCTCACTTCTCCTCGGAAATCTCGATAAGATAAAGTATAAGGTTCCTGGTGACGGTGGATTTCCGCTGCGAAGCGATTTCCGCGGCTTCCAGCGCGATATTCCGTATCTTATTGGCGGAAAGGTCAAATTCCCTGGCAACATCGTTGGTCACTTGCGTCGCCTCGAAAACCAGGAGTGGGTCGATGTTGGCGCCCTCACCCGTGCCTTTCCGACCTGCGCCGAAATACCGGCCGCCTTTTTTCTCTTCCAGGGCGAATGCGGACCCAAATGCAGGGTATTCAACCCCGGCACCCCCGAACGGCATGGTTATCTCGTTGACGCGTAAGTCTTTTTCCTGCCAGCCGAGCAGTGTGGCCAAAGGCAGCCTGATCTCGTATGGCAATTCCTCGGGCACGCCCCTCGTTATATACTGATGAATATAAGCATGGTTACGCCCAAGTTTTTTTGAGATCGCGCCGTATTTAAGGTTAAGCTCGACAATCCTTTTTCGGAGCTTTTCCCTGATAACTTCACTTTTCCGCATACGGATATTATAGAAAAATCTCGGGAATTTTCTAATAGGATTATACATATTGACGTCTAGGTCTTAACCTATTATTGTTCGTTATAAGATAGGTTTATCCTTATGCCACGTTATGAGACAAAATGCAATAACCATCTAACTATTAGATATTTTTTATAATCTTGTTGAACTTCAACTCATGGGGGGAAAATGACGGAGCGTGAAAGTTTTGAACGGCAGATAGGCAGGAAAATCGAGGCGATAAGAAAAATTTATGAAATCAAGCCTGATGTTCTTTGCCAAAAAACCGGGATTTCCAGGAAAAAACTGGAAAGTTATGAGAAGGGCGAAGAACCGATAACTCTCACACACTTATATAAGATAACCAGCGTTTTTAACCTATCTTTGTGTTATTTTCTGAAGGATTGGTGAGAGTCAGAGTGCAAAATGCAGAGGACAGAGAGCCGGAATTCTGAGCTTACTTCTCTTCTGCACTCGACACACTGCACTTCTTAAACCATATGCCCCAACGGACCATGTCCGGAACCGATATTCGGAGCGTTTTTTATTGCCGCATCCACATAATCGAGTGCTTTTTTCACCGCTTTTGCGAGCGGATATTTCTGTGCGGTGAAAGTGGCAATAGCGGAGGCAAGCGCGCAGCCGGTACCGTGGGTATTGCGTGTTTCACGGCGGCGGCCAGCGAAAATCTTCACGCCGTCCCGCCCGGCCAGGACATTATATACTTTCCCCGAATCTAGGTGCCCACCTTTCACCAACACGTTTTTGGGCTTGAGTTCCATTATCTTTTGTGCCGCCTCGGCCATTCCGGCAACATCGGAGATTTTCATTCCCGCCAGGATTTCCGCCTCGGGAATATTGGGCGTCACCAGGAAGGCGCGCGGAAACAAAAGATTTTTTAAGGACTCAACGGCCTCGGCTTTGAGCAGCGCCGTTCCACCTTTCGCCACCATTACCGGATCAATAATCAAAGGAATGTCTTTAAATTTTTCCAGCGATTCCGCCACCGTTTTTATGACTCCGACGCGATGCAACATCCCGGTTTTTATCACCTCGGCACCTATATCGGATAATACCAATTCGATCTGCTGCGCGATGAAATCATCGGGGATTTCATGGATGCCGAAAACGCCGAGTGTATTCTGCGCCGTTAGCGCCGTTATGGCCGTGGCCGCATAGCCGCCCAAGGCGGTGACGGTTTTTATATCGCCCTGGATTCCCGCCCCGCCGCCGGAATCGGAGCCGGCGATGATTAGGATTTTAGATTGCATTTCAATATGTTATCCGCATACGAAAAAAATTTCACGGCGTTAACGATTTTTTAACCAATTTCGCATAAAATAGCATAGATGAAAATGAGAATCTAAAAAGAGAGTAAAATCATGTCAGTACAAATAGTATGGGATGGTGATGAAATTCTGGAAATATCGCCGATAAACGGGATTCCATATCAACTCGTGCCGAAGTTTCTCAGAAATGGACACATTGGTGCAGTAGACATGTTGTCATATTTTGATATTGCGGATGATGCGACTAAAAAACATGGCATTTTGGTAATGCAAGAAGCGGCCAAGCAAATTCTCGGCGCAGTAGTGATAGAGCTTGGAAGGGAAAGCCGTGGAAACGACAAATGGCTACTCCATTCTAAAAACATTAAACGGGGGGCCGTACTCAGCCAAGGTAATCCTGTCAGCCATTCCGGTAATCATATCAAATTTAGTCCAGGAGATGGGGGTGATATAGTCATAACAATGCGGTCGCCCAGACGACTTATCGGTCTATCAGAACAAAAAGAAGAATTAAGAGCAACCTTTGAAGCAGCTTTCGATAGCGCAGTACAAATGGTAGAAACTTGGCAGAACGCTTTGCGGCAAGCACAAGCGGCAAGAATAGCGAGAGTTCTTGAAAAGCACAGCGCTACTTTTCCCGAAGGTACCAATATGAGGGAAGTATATGCAGAATTAACAGAAGCCGTCCTACCCACTATCGGGCACGGTGCCATAAGGGGCGGTCGTGGTGGGCATGGGTAAGGCCGCTAACCCTCCCACCCGCTCAATCTCCCCCGCGATATTCTCCGCCAATTGCTTTATCAAATGCTCGTTATCACCCTCGGCCATGACGCGGATTACGCTTTCAGTGCCGGATTTGCGGACGAAAATCCGGCCTTTTCCATCCAGCCGCTTTTCGCTATCCGTGATCGCTTTTTTCACGGCGTTATCCTGCAAAACATCCGCGCGACCGTTCATATTTTTCATTTTTACGCTGAGCAACACCTGCGGGTAGGCCTCGAAAACTTTCAGCAGTTCGCTGGCTTTTTTCTCCTTCTCCTTCAGCACTGCCAGCGCTTGCAGCGCCGCGATTAAACCGTCGCCGGTCGTCGAATAATCGGAGAGGATTATATGCCCGGATTGCTCGCCGCCGAGATTATAACCGCCCCGCCGCATTTCCTCGACGACGTAGCGGTCGCCGATATTGGTGCGTTTCAGCTCCAGGTTTTTCCCGCGCAAGTAGATCTCCAGCCCAAGGTTCGACATCTGGGTGGTGACGACGCCGTTTTTTTTCAACCGGCCTTTCTCCTGCCAGTCGGTGGCAATCAGGGCCATCAATTGGTCACCGTCGATGACCCTACCTTCCTCATCGCATATCACCAACCTGTCGGCGTCGCCATCCAGCGAAATGCCGATGTCGGCCTGCCGCCGCACTGTTTCCGCTGCGACGACTTCCGGATATATAGCGCCGCAATTTTCATTGATGTTGAATCCGGTCGGGCTTTTATTTATGGGAATCACCTCGGCGCCGAGTTCCCATAATATGGTGGGCCCGAGGTTATAAGCGGCGCCGTGTGCGCAATCGAGAACAACCTTCAGGCCGCTTAAATTGCACCCTTTAGGAAAACTGTTTTTGACGAATTCGATGTAGCGTCCGGCGGCGTCGTCCAGCCGTTTGGCACGGCCGAGATTTTTCGGCGTAGCGAAATTGGCGGACATGTCCTTATCCATTCTTGCTTCGATTTTGAGTTCTATTTCGTCGGAGAGTTTATAGCCGTCCGGCCCGAATAATTTTATGCCGTTATCCTTGAACGGATTGTGCGAGGCGGAGATCATCACGCCGAGGTCGGCGCGAAGCGAGCGCGTCAGCATGGCGATGCCTGGCGTGGGGATCGGCCCTACCAGCACCACATCCATCCCGACGGCGACGAAGCCGGAAGTCAGCGCCGATTCAATCATATAGCCCGATAGCCTGGTATCCTTGCCGATGACCACACGATGCCGGTGGTCACCGCGGGTGAATTGCAAACCGGCCGACATGCCGATTTTAAGGGCGGTCTCCGAATCCATGGGAGGCTTGTTCGCCTCGCCCCTTATGCCGTCAGTACCGAAATATTTGCGCTGCATGGTTGTTTTTTAAATTCTTCCCCATTATATAGCAATCAGAATTCTCTATGGCATGATATATACAAAGATTGACATAATGAGGTTTTTTTCATAGAATTGATCGTATGACATCGATGAACGTATCGCTAACTCCCGAATTGATGAGAATCGTGCAATCCAAGGTGGAGAGCGGGTTATTCAACAATGCCAGTGAAGTCATCCGCGATGCCATACGCCAGAGCGATACCAACGAGCGTTTGCTCTATGAATTGAAATTAGCGCATCTGCGCGGTGCCTTGGCCGAAGGGATGCGTCAGGCGGAAGCAGGCGAATTCGCCGAATGCTCCCTCGCCGCTATCATCGCCGAATTGAGCGCCGAACCGCGCGGCTGATGCGGTTTCTTATAACCCAAGCCGGGAAGGCCGATTTGAAATCCATCGGCCGCTATACCTGGGGGCACTGGGGAATAAAGCAGCGAGATGCTTATCTTGCCAAGATATTCAAGGGTTTCACCAAACTCGTAAAATCGCCACTGCTCGCCAAGCCGCGCGATGAATTATTTTCCGGCTTAAGAAGCATCCATATAGAAAAACATGTAGTATATTACTACCACTCTGACCGAGAGATTCGGATTATCGGCGTTCTGCACGAGCGCATGGACCCGGTGCTGCACCGGCTTAGCAATAAAGAGAGTTAATGGACAAAATCAAAATCACCGGCGGCGTCCGCTTAAAGGGCAAAATTGAAATCGGCGGGGCGAAGAATTCGGCACTGCCGCTGATGGCAGCGAGCCTCCTCACCGACGGTAGCATGACGTTATCGAACCTGCCGCACCTGTCCGACATCGCCACCATGGCCAATCTTCTGGTGCATCACGGCGTTTCGTTAAATATCAACGCCTGCTCGGATTACAAGCCGGGGCATGACGGCCGCGTCATCACCTTTTCGGCTAAAAACATTAAGGATTTGACCGCGCCCTACGAGATCGTGCGGAAAATGCGTGCCTCAGCATTGGTTTTAGGACCGCTCTTGGCGCGGTTTGGAACCGCGCGGGTATCGCTGCCCGGCGGCTGCGCGATTGGAACGCGACCGATCGACCTGCATCTTGCAGCTTTGGAAAAAATGGGCGCGGAAATAACACTCGATGAAGGTTACGTTCAAGCCTCAGCGAAAGGCGGATTGAAAGGTGCAGTAATCGAATTTCCGAAAGTCACGGTTGGTGCAACGGAAAATTTATTAATGGCGGCGGCGCTGGCAAAAGGCACGACGGTAATAAAAAACGCCGCGATGGAGCCGGAAGTTTCCGATCTGGCGAATTGCCTGGTAAAAATGGGTGCGAAAATCGAAGGAATCGGTACCAGGATTTTAACCATAGAAGGTGTGAAAAATTTACATTCGGTAAATTACGCCGTCATCCCCGACCGCATCGAGGCCGGGACTTATGCAGCGGCAGCGGCCATCACCGGCGGCGATGTGGAACTGCTGGGCACTAAGCTAGGAATCATGGATGCCACCATCGATGTGTTACGCCGGAGCGGAGTGGAAATAACCGAAACCGCGAACGGAATCCGCGTCAAAAGAACCGGCGATTTATTGCCGATCGATGTGGAAACCGAAGCCTATCCAGGTTTTGCCACCGACATGCAGGCGCAAATAGTCGCGCTGATGTGCATAGCCAATGGCGCCTCGCATATCGCCGAGAATATTTTTGAAAACAGATTCATGCACATCCCGGAATTGACGCGCATGGGCGCGGATATTAGAATCGACGGCCATACTGCGGTGGTGAAAGGCGTCGATCATCTATCGGGCGCATCGCTGATGGCCACCGATTTGCGCGCATCGGTCTCGCTGGTGATCGCGGCGCTGGCGGCTAGGGGCACCAGCATCATAAACCGCGTCTATCACCTTGACCGCGGCTATGAACGGATAGAAGAAAAACTCATGGGCTGCGGAGCGATTATAGAAAGAACAAAGTAAGGAGAAATACATGGTCGATAGTGAAAGAACATCAGAAGACGAAAATCCGGTAGAGGAAGAGATACCGGTCGCAAAGCCCGTCCCTTCTGATGAAGTGGATTCCAATAAAGCAATCCCTACAGCTGAGCCGATCCTTTATGCAAAGGCCATACCTGTTCCCGACCCAATTACAGAGGCGGCTGATGCAGCGCTGGCTGATAAGGTGCGGAGAGGTCTCGGGAAGATAGAGAAAAGAGAGAGAAAAATTTTTTGGAGCGGAGCTCGGGTTGGCGCCGTTATCGTTGGAGCCGCCGCTACCTTGTTTGCCTTTGTCGGAGAAAGAATTTTCCCCAGAAAGCCCGATCCCACTCCTGAAGTTGTAGCTCAAAATACACAATTGAAGGGACAAGTGCAGGATTTGCAGGGCAAGTTGCAGGATTCGCAAGAACATTTGGCGGATTCAAAAAAACATAGCGAAATGTTAGAGAAAGCTCTTACAGGTCAGGAGAATAGGGAGCGTTTGCTTAATGAAGGCTTCTTCTGGCAAGGATCGGCCACACAACTGAAGAATTTCAAAGACAAAGTAATTCCCATAGTAGCAGCAAAAGATCCGGCTTATGCTGCACTGCTCTCCAAACACCTGGAGCAGACAGATAAAGCCATAAAAGAGTTTTTACTGAAAAAAGATGACCCAGAAAGAGTAGACAATCTTCAGGAGCGTATACGTGAATTAGTAAGAGTAATAGTTACAGAAAATCCTAATGGAAAAATAAAAGATCCGGCGCCATGGTTAGATTTAGGGATAGTGAAATTTTCTAGGCCGGAAGATAAGGAGGCTTTGATTAAAAGCAATAATCCAAAATGGAAAAAGTTCGGTGAGGAGCCCTTTAAAGAAGCCGCATTCTTATTGCAGGAATTCGGGGAAGGTCCCGACACTATGATTGAAAGCCGGCGCAAAGCAAATGCAGCGGAAAAAGAGCGATAATTTATAATATTATGCCATTATCTAAAAAAACCTGCATCGCCTGCAAAAAAGATACTCCGGCATTATCGCGCGAGCGGGCGGTGGAATTATGCAAGGAAATCCCCGGCTGGGGGATGGAGGACGAGGCGAAATGCCTGATCCGCAGTTTCCGGTTCAAGAATTTCGCCGAGGCATTGGAATTCGTCTGCGCCGTCGCGGTGATCGCGGAGCAGGAAAAACACCACCCGGACATCACCTTCGGCTGGGGCTACGCCACCATCCTGCTTTCCACCCACTCTATCAAAGGCTTGCATGAGAATGATTTTATCATGGCGGCGAAGATTAGTGGTTTGGTGGAAAACGCGGTTAGTAAACCGCGTCAGCCATGAGCCCGCGGAGCGGCGTCCCCTTGCGAGGACAGGAGTCCGAGCAGGGGACATTAAATACTAAATTGCTTAAGCTGGACTTAGGCTGCGGCGCGCAGAAAAAATCGCCGGAATATACCGGCGTCGATATCTCGGACAAATGCGGCGCCGATATCGTGCATGATCTGGCGAAAAAACCCTGGCCATTCACGGACAATAGCGTCGAGGAAATCTGGTCATCGCATTTTTTCGAGCATTTGGACGGCAAGCAGAGGATCATTTTCATGGAAGAGGCTCACCGCGTTTTAAAAACCGGCAGCAAAATCACCATCGTCACGCCCTACTGGAGCAGTATTAGGGCTATAGCAGACCCCACCCACGCCTGGCCGCCGATCTGTGAGCAATCATACCTCTATTTCAGCAAAAAATGGCGCCAGGAAAATCATGTGGAGCATTACGACATAAATTGCGATTTCGATTTAAGCGAATGCAGCTATATTCTGGATGGCGAAATTGCGACCGGGCCCCAGGAATCCAAGCAATTCGCAATGAAGCATTATACCAATTCGGTACTGGATTTGCAGATGATTCTGGTGAAAAAATGAGTATGAGTCTCATAGAAATAAAACAGCCGGAATTCGACGTAGAACTGGATATCCGGTACGCAACCACCCATAACTTCACCGGCAAACCGGTATATGACAAGGCCGATTGTTATTTGCATCCGGATGCGGCGGCAGCACTTTCCCGCGCGATAAAACTGGCCGGGGAAATCGGCTACCGGTTCGTGATTTTCGATGCCTACCGGCCGCATTCGGCGCAATGGGCATTATGGAACCATACGCCCGATCCGGAATTTCTTTCCCACCCGGAAACCGGGTCGCTGCCACATTGCCGCGGCGTTGCTGTCGATTTGAATTTGCTGGATGCGAAGGGAAAAGAACTGGATATGGGAACGGGTTTCGATGAATTTTCCGCTGGTTCGCATCACGGTAATATGGAGATTTCCAGGCAAGCGCAGCAAAACCGATTTATTTTAATGGGCATAATGACCAGCGCCGGATGGGATTTTTACCGCAATGAATGGTGGCATTACCAATTGTTTAAGCCGCGGGAATATCCGGTAATCGGTGAAAAATGAGCACATTGGAAATAGAAAAAAAACCGGGCGGGATTTTGCTGGTGAGCTTGAACCGGCCGGAATCTTTGAATGCCATAAATTCCCATATGATGCGGGATTTACTGGATTTTTGGCGGAGCATCGAGGAAAAAACCCGCTGTGTGATATTGACCGGCAAAGGCAAAGCATTTTGCGCGGGCGCGGATTTAAAGGAGCGCAATAACCTGGATGAAAAAACCTGGCGGGCACAGCATGAAATTTTGCAACAGGCGATGATTGCGATGGTTTCCTGCCCCATACCTATCATTGCCGCGGTGAATGGCCCTGCTTTTGGCGGCGGATTGGAATTGGCCCTGGGCAGTGATTTTGTCTATGCATCGGAAACTACGACATTCGGGTTCCCGGAAGTCAAGCTCGGCATCATCCCCGGGGCAATGGGTACGCAAAATCTTCCACACGCAGCGGGAATTCGGCGGGCGAAGGAATTATGCCTCACCGGCACCACTTTCTCCGCCGAACAGGCGCTCAGATGGGGAATTATAAATAAAATATGCGGGCCGAATAAATTGATGGCGGAAGTATTTTCCGTTGCGGAAAAAATATGCGCGAATGCGCCGCTTGCAGTAAAGAACGTTAAAAAATCTCTGAACGCTTCACAGCCGGATATCATCGCCGGGTATAAAAATGAATTGAAGTGTTATAATGAATTGCTTTCGACTAAAGACCGCAGCGAGGGCATTTCAGCTTTCAATGAGAAAAGGACGCCAAGATTTACGGGGGAGTAAAAAGCCTAGGCCTTCGCTCTATCCGCTATCAGCATAGACTCTAAGATTTGCTCGGAAATTTCTTTGACGGAGCCGGGGGAATGCGAAAGGAAAAGCGTGTTGGTTTTATCGCTCTCGCCGATCGATTTCAGCGTATCGAAATATTGGGTGACCAGCACCAGCTGCATAACATCCGTAGTGGTTGTGCCGCCGACGACTTTCTGGAATTGCTCGATCGAAGCCTGAAGGCCCTCGATAATCGCCTTCCGCTGATTGGCAATGCCTTGCCCTTGCAGTGCCTTGCTTTCCGCTTCGGCTTCGGCTTTTTTCACCACCAGAATTTTCTCGGCCTCGCCGCGCGCGTTTGCCGCCACCTGTTCGCGCTGCGCCGCGTTGATATCGTTCATGGCTGATTTCACCTTGGCATCGGGAACAATATCGGTGACCAGAACATTCACGATTTCATAGCCGAACCCGGCCATATCGGAATCCAACTCCTGCTTCACCGCCAAAGCAATTCCCGATTGGCTGGCAAACACTTCATCCAGCGTCATGCCGGGAACGTGGCCGAGAATAACCTGCTCGACATAAGACTGGATCTGCTGGACGGGATTGGAGAGCTTGTAATAGGCGTCATAAACTTTTTCCGGGCGCACCCGGTTTTGCACGGAAATGGGGATGGTGACGAACACGTTGTCTTTGGTCTTAGTCTCCATGGTTAAAGTAATTTGATTTACCCGCAGGCTAACCCTGCCGGCGACCGCATCGATGAACGGCCATTTCCAGTTCAGTCCCGCTTCAGCGACATGGAGAAACTTGCCAAACCTGGTGATAACCGCAACCTGGGCAGTGGCTACCGTAAAAAAACTGGTTAAAGCCGCGTAGAACGCAAGTACGCCTAAAATAGCAAATACGCCAATGATTCCCATGATTTAACTTTTTACCTTTGTATTGAATTGATGTCGGAGGCTAGAATAAGCGCTCCTCTATAGCAAAACAAGGGCTTTGAGCGCCCTCATCCTAACCCACCGCTTCCACGCCCACCACTTCCGGCACATAGTGTTTCAGCATATTTTCGATGCCGTTTTTCAGCGTGGCGGTGGAGCTCGGGCAACCCGAGCAGGAGCCGTGGAGTTCGAGTTTTACAATGCCTTCCTCGAACCCGCGGAAGACTATATCGCCGCCGTCCTCCGCCACTGCGGGCCTGACGCGCGTTTCGATCAATTCCTTTATCTGGTTGACGATTTCCGAATCGCCGCCGTCGGAGCTTTCCACCCGGTTTTCCGTGTTCAATATCACCGGCTTGCCGGAGACGAAATGATCCATGATGATGGAAAGCAGCGAGGGTTTCAGCAGGTTCCACTCGGATTCCGCGGACTTGGTGACGGTGATGAAATCCGCACCCAGATAAATTCCCTGCACTTCGGGAACGGTGAACAGCGCCTCGGCGAGCGGTGAATTTTTCGCGCTCTTAGCATCAGCAAAAGTCGCGGTTCCGGTTTGCATAACCGGTACGCCGGGGATGAATTTCAGTGCCTGCGGGTTCGGCGTATTTTCAGTTTGGATGAACATGGCTTCAGGGCTCGGGGTTCAGGTGTCAGACTCGTAATATACTAAGTCTTGAGTAAATTAGTCAAGTATTGTTTAAAAACAAAACACCCGCCCGTATCAAGATGGGCGGGTGTTTTTGAGGCTTAAAAGAAAGAAATTTGAAATTTATGCTACCAATACAAAATCCGCAGCTACAGGAGTATGGCCGACAAAGTTTATAGTCAAATCGCCTGCCGTAAATGTATTACCGGATATATGCGAGGCTATAGAACTTGCTAAATTAGCAGAATTAAACAGATGCTCACCTGCCGATTGGCTTAAAGCTATTTCATCATGGCCTGAAGTAAAATTATTAACCGTCATATTCGTTGCATTCGCGGCAAGGGCTATGCCGTCCCGCACTACGATGGTGTCGTCACCACTGCCGGCGGTTACGGTATGAGGTCCGGCCTTTGTTGTATATATCAAGTCATTGCCGCTGCCGTTATCCACTATGGAGCCGTTGCCGCCATGAACTATGTTAGTACCGCTGCCGGTTATAGTGATGGTATTGGTAGCACCGGTGCCGTTAATTTGATAGTTCCCGCCGCCTTCCGTTATATCGGCGGAAACCACATTGATTGTATCGTTACCGGAGCCGACTGTTATAACATCACTGCCGGTGCCGCCATGAATAAAGTCATTCCCGTTTCCGGCATTAATCGTATTATTACCGCTACCGGATCCTTTCAGCGTGTCATTGCCGCTGCCGACTATGCTGTCATTCCCCTGTAAGAAGAGGGCATCGAGACCCAGTACATTATTATGATTTGCCCCTGCAAGGCTATTAGCAACACTCACCGGAACACTTGCATTGGTTAGAGTATAATTGTCGGCACCAGTCTCGCTCACACCGGTAATAGTTCCGGTAAGCAAATTTTGATCCTTGTCAAAAGTAAAGCCGCTTCCGGTATAGGTAAATACATTGCCGTTCGTGACATTAGCAACGAATTCGGTTGAGGTTTGGACGGAGTTTGAAGATGTGATAGCTACGCCATTATCGCCGGTTACGCCAAAACCGGCCGACATATCAAGTGATGTATTTATAACTAATGTAGCCATGTTAAATGCTCCTATGCCCGTATGGGGGTTAAAAATTTATATCGCTAGTGACGATAGTGCCGAACGCACTAATGTCAATGTGAAGCGTGGGCCCGGGTGGAGTTGGGGCTCGCCCCTTACCCATTCATTGTCTGGAAAAAGTCCGCATTATTTTTAGCGACCTTCAGCTTGCCGAGCAGGAATTCCATTGCGTCTATCGTGCCCATCGGCATCACGATGCGGCGCAGCACCCACATTTTCGTGAGTAGGGCCTTATCGACCAGCAATTCTTCTTTGCGCGTACCGGATTTGGTGATGTCGATCGCCGGGAATACGCGCTTGTCGGAAAGTTTGCGGTCCATGATGATTTCCGAA
>Ga0206957_1064_pt1 | contig 28022 bp, 30 predicted proteins | sample Alteio_BWOrgHeat_32_FD_152975 | JGI IMG/M metagenome (GOLD analysis project Ga0206957, IMG submission 152975) | Enriched cells from forest soil in Barre Woods Harvard Forest LTER site, Petersham, Massachusetts, United States -... | ecosystem: Environmental > Terrestrial > Soil > Temperate forest >...
GGTCATCCCAGCGGATTCCGATTTCTCCCGGCATATTATAAATCTCGCTCACTTTATAGGAAACATCGGCGGTTTTATCACCCAGCACACAAAAGCCATGCGCGAAACCCGGCGGAATCCATAATAATTTTCCATTATCCTCATTCAGCTCAATACCGAAATATTTCCCGAATGTCGGTGAATCAGGCCGCGCATCCACGGCGACATCATAAATACGCCCGGTTAAAGCGCCGACCAGCTTGCCTTGCGGCGGAGTATGTTGCATATGTAAACCGCGCAGCACGTTCGGGGCCGAGCGTGAGTGATTATCCTGCGGAAATTTTACCGGCAGGCCATATTCGCGGAATTTTTTTTCATTAAATCTTTCCATGAAAAACCCGCGCGAATCCTTATGGATATCGAGCTCCACTATCAGCAGGCCGGAAATTTCCGTAGTATTAACTTTCATATTCTTTCAACGCACTCCCGCAAACCCTGCACCCAATCGGGCATTACGATACCAAAAACCCGGCGAAGTTTAGACATATCAAGCCGCGAATTATAAGGCCGTTTTGCAGGAGTTTTATACTCCTTTGCAGTTATCGAAACAATTTTTTTCACGCGCAGGGGAATATTTTTCTTTTGCAAATTGCCAAAAATACTTAAAGCGAATTCATACCAGGTGGTGATGCCGCCGCCCGCCATATGATAAATGCCCGAGGGAAATTCCGGCATTGCCAGCGCGGTTTCCAGCGCCTGTAAACTATATTTTGCCAGATGCAAAGCATAAGTCGGCGCGCCATATTGATCGCCCACTATCATTATTTCTTCCCGCTCTTTGCCAAGACGCATCATGGCCGTCAGGAAATTTTTTCCCGAATGGTCATAAACCCAGCTGGTGCGGAATATAAGGTGTTTTTTTGCAATCTCCGCCTTTTCCTCGCCCTCTAGTTTCGAGCGGCCATAAGCATTCAAAGGCTCGACTTTATCATCTTCCTTCCAGGGTTTGTCACCTTTTCCGGAAAAAACATAATCGGTGGAATAATGCACCAGCGGAATATTTCTCTCTTGGCAAAATGCCGCGAGCACACCCACGCTATCTCCATTGATAACCGTCGCCAGATTTTCTTCTTCCTCCGCTTTATCGACGGCGGTATAAGCGGCGGTGTTTATTATCGCTTTGGGCGAGAATTTATTTAAGTATGGCAGAATTTTCCCCGGCCTCAATAAATCCAATTCCGGCAAGCCCAAATATACCGCGCGCACGCCCAATATTTCCTCAAATGCGCTCGCAAGCTGCCCGCCCTTGCCGATTACCAGGAATTCCGGATTATTCTCCGGCATTATTCCTGCCACCATTCATTGCTTTTTTCATGAAGCACCGAATGCAAATAGTGGCCATATTCGTTTTTATCGCCAAAATCAGCGGCGAGTTTTTCGAACTCAGCGGCGGAAATAAATTTTTTGCGATAAGCGATTTCCTCGATACAGGCCACTTTCAAACCCTGACGCGCCTCGATGGTTTGCACGAATTGCGCGGCATCAATCAGGCTTTCGCAGGTTCCGGTATCCAGCCAAGCCATCCCGCGCCCGAAAGTTTCCACGGTTAATTTCCCGCGCTCCAAATACACCCGGTTAACATCGGTAATTTCCAGCTCACCGCGCGCCGAAGGTTTTAAGGATTTCGCGATATTCACCACTTCGGCATCATAAAAATAAAGCCCGGTAACCGCCCATGACGATTTCGGATTTTTCGGTTTTTCTTCGATGCTGATTGCCCTGCCCTTGTCATCGAATTCCACTACGCCGTAGCGCTCCGGGTCACGCACATGATAAGCCATGATGCGCCCGCCTTCCTTGATTGCCGCAGCATTCTGCAATTTCGTCGTCAAGTTGCGGCCATAAAAAATATTATCGCCGAGCACGAGCGAAACCTGGTCATTGCCGATAAAGTCCGCGCCAATAATGAAGGCTTCGGCAATACCGCCGGGATTTGGCTGCGCCAGATATTGCAGTTTAATTCCAAGCTTATCGCCGTTTCCGAGCAGTTCCTTCATCATCGGCAAATCGCGCGGAGTACTGATAATCAGAATTTCCCGGATATCGAGGAGCATAAGCAGCGACAGCGGATAATAAATCATCGGCTTATCATATATCGGCAAGAGCTGCTTGCTGATTGATTTGGTAATCGGCCACAGCCGCGTCCCCGCACCGCCGGCTAATATTATTCCTTTCATGCTGATTCCCCACCCGTCATTGCGAGCCTTTAGGCGAAGCAATCCACCTTACGGGAGTCTGGATTGCTTCGCTCATTGCATTCGCTCGCAATGACGACTTATCGGTAACCGAATCAATCCAGGCTTGGTTTTCCAGATACCATTTCACCGTCGCTTCCAGCCCGCCCGCAAAATCATATTTCCGTTTGAAACTAAGTTCTCGCACCGCTTTAGCGTCATCAATTGCATAACGCCTATCATGCCCGGGCCGGTCGGTTATGAAAGTGATTTGGCTTTTATAGGATTTTCCGTTCGCAAGCGGCCGCAATTCATCCAGAATCTCGCATATTTTATTGGCGGTTTCGCTATTATTTCTCTCCGCATTGCCGCCGAAACAATAGGTTTCGCCGGGTTTTCCTTTCACCAGCGCCAGCTGGACGCCTTCCGCGTGATCCTCCACATGAATCCAATCGCGGATATTTTTTCCGTCACCGTAAATGCCGATTTTTCGGCCCGAAATCGCATCTAAAATACTTTTTGGAATCAGCTTTTCCGGGAATTGCCGCGGCCCGTAATTATTGCTGCAATTGGTGATGATGGTCGGCAAACCATAAGTTTCATGCCAAGCCCGCGCCAGATGGTCACCCGCCGCTTTCGATGCCGAATAAGGCGAGTTTGGCCGCATCGGGGTTTCCTCATTAAACTTTCCAGCTTCCCCAAGTGAGCCATATACTTCATCGGTGGAAATTTGAATGAACCGGAAATTATTTTTCTTGGTTCCCGTTAGGCCATTCCAATATTTTCGCGCCGCTTCCAGCAGGCTATAAGTCCCTTCGACATTGGTTTTGATAAAAATTCCCGGGCCGGAAATGGAATTATCGACATGGGATTCGGCGGCGAAATTTATTATCGCATCGCTCCCCTGCCCGCATAATAATTCATAGGCAAGCGCCGCGTCGCAAATATCACCGACCACTAATTGCGATTTATTCTTTATCGATTCAAGATTCTCCGGGTGCCCAGCATAAGTCAAAGCATCAAGCACGATAACCTCATCGCCACGCTCCACGGCCTTCGCCGCGAACATGCTGCCGATAAACCCCGCCCCTCCGGTCACAATTATTTTCATAGGCATTCTAAATAAAGATGTTTTGCTAAAAAACCAAGGGTTTTTAATGCAGGCTGAACCGAACCGGAATCAGGAATTCCAGGATGTTTCCACCGGGGTAATTTTCCGGGGCTTTCGGCACAGTTTTTAAGTTTTCCATCATTACCAGGATTGCTTTATCCAATATATCCGAGCCGGTTTTTTTCTCCATGCCGAATCTTAAAACCCGGCCCTGGCGGTCAATTTGCAGCCGCACCACCGCTTCGCCTTGTATATTATTGCGCCGCGCTTCCTCCGGGTAGAGCTGGAATTTGGCAAGCCATAAAGAAATCACCTGTTCATATCTGGCAACAATAACTTCGCTTGGCGCTGATGCTGCAACTCCATTGCCGCCAGCCGGATTTCCAATGGTTTCCGGCGCTCCTACATTCTTGGCATTTTGCGATGTTTCCGCTCCGGAAATTTTTGCGGCGGATGCTTTTTCCTCTTCCGCATCATGCGTTGCAACCGGCTTTTTTTTCGCTGGCGGGCTTGCCGCACCAATAGTTTTTTTCAAAACCGGCAGCGGTTTTTGTTGTGTAACTTCCTCCATTTTTTTCTCCACCAGAGGAGCGGGCGGATTACTGGGAGCGCTAGGGGCCGAGGCTTCAGAAGCCGGTTGCTGATTGCCCGAGCCAAGCCGGATATTCACGGTTTTAAATGGCAGCCTGGTTACTTCATGCGTGAATTTCACGCCCAGCAAAATGAGCAGCGAAATATGCAAAAGGAACGCCGCAGCGACGCTGAAAGATAAATCCCTATTCATGGCCGCTCATAATTTTGGGTGATGAGCCGGATGTTGCGGCCACCGGCTTTTTTAACGATATTTATAACCCGGATAAGCTTTTTCGCATCGAGCGCGCTATCGGCCTTGATTGAAATTACCTCTTCTTTATTCTTGGCGAAACTCTCTTTAAGCACCGCTTCCAGCCTATCCTCGGATATGAATTCATTGCCGATTACCATATCGCCGTCGATATTCATGGTGATGAAAGTTTCCGGGTCTTCTTCCTGGTTCAAACTGAGGCTGGCCGGGACATTCACCGGATAAAAATCCGGCTTTTTTATGGTGCCGGAAACCAGAAAATAAACTATCAGCAGGAAAATAATATTGATAAGCAGCACAAAAACCACGCTGTTATGGCGGGAAACCCGCTTCGGAAACTCAATCATGGTTTTCCGCCAAAGTTACGTCGCTGCCGGAAATATCCAATTGGTCAAGCAGCGTCACCAATGCCTGCACACTAACGCCGGAGCCGGTTTCCACCACCACCTGCAACGGGCCTTTACCCCGCATTTTCCCAGCCAATATCGAATCAAGCTCCCCGGTTTTCAGTTCAAGCCCTTCGATAAAAACCCTGTCCGGCGCGGCAATTTTTATCACTAGTTTCCGCGCTGTTTCTTTTGCCGTGGAAGCACGGCCCATGGATTCATTTTCCTCAAGCTTCACCGGCAACAGGTTGGTTAGGCCGAAACTGGTGGTGAGCATGAAAAATATCACCAGCAGAAACATCATATCGATAAGCGGGGTAAGATTCACCTGCCGCCGCTTCTTCGGCTCCCCGCCAAAATCAAGGCTGCGAGCGAATTCCATCTTTTACCAGCTCACCGAATGAATGTTGGGTTTCTTAATTTTTTCTTTTTTTTCCTCCGTCGAACCCGCTTCGGCGAGCAGAATTATACGCACCGCGACATCCTTCATATCGGCGCGGATTCTATCGACTTTGCCTTCGAAAATATAATGCGCGGCCATCGCCGGAATCGCGATGGAAAGCCCGGCGACGGTAGCAAGCAACGCCTCCCATATGCCCCCGGCGAGCAATGAAGGGTCAACTCGCGCGCCCGCCAGCTCAAGTTTCGCAAACGCCTTCACCATGCCGGAAACCGTGCCAAGCAGCCCGAGCAGCGGCGCGATATTGGCCGCCAGCTCTAATATTTTCAAATATGATTCGAATATCCGAAGCTCGAAAGAACCGGCGCGCACCACTTCCTCTTTCACCATTTCCGGCGGCAACCGCATCTCATAAATGGCGGATAAAGTGGCAAAAGCGGTTTTCGCCACCGGGCCGTTTTCATTCAGCAATAAATTATGCGCGCCGGTGATATTGCCGTCTTCCAAAAACTGCAGCAGCTTCGGCACAAACGCCACATTCCCCGCGCCATAAGCCGCGAATTGATAAATCTTCAGCAGAATAATCGCCGTCACATAAATCGAAAGCGGAAACAGAACATACATCGTCCAGCTGCCCTTATCGAAAATATCAAAAACATTATCGAACATTTTTTTTGCCCTTTTTTAACCATGATGGAATTGTTTCCGCCGCCAGCATTTCTTCGTAACTCTGACGTTTTCTGATGACTTCAAACTCGCCGCCCTTCACCAAAACTTCGGCGATCAGCAGACGGGAATTATAAGTGGAGGACATAGTCGCGCCATAAGCCCCAGCCGTTCTGAACGCCGCCAAATCCCCCGGTTTCATCGCAGGCATCTCCCGCTGCTTGGCGAAAATATCGCCGGTTTCGCACACCGGGCCGACTATATCGACAGCACGTTTTTTTGCGGCGGTTTTCCTGACCGGAATTATCTCATGATACGCATCATAAAAACTCGGCCGAATTAAATCATTCATCCCGGCATCGAGGATATAAAAAACCCTGTGCCCGGTATCTTTCACATATAATAATTTGGAAACCAATATGCCGCTATTGCCGACAATCATGCGGCCCGGCTCGAATATAAACCTGGCTTCCATCCCCGCCATTTCTTTTTTCACCGCCGCCGCATATTCCCTCGGGCTGGGCGGATTTTCCGAGCCGTAATAAGGAATGCCAAGCCCGCCGCCCAAGTCTATCCTCTCGATATTATGGCCCTGCGCGCGCAACTCTTTCACTAATCCACGGATTTTCGCAAAAGCCTGGGCGAATGGTTTGATGTCGGTTATCTGCGAGCCGATATGGGTTGAAATGCCCTTTATTGCGATATTTTTCAGTTTTTTCGCGCGCGCATAAATCGCATAGCTTTGAGAAAAAGCAATCCCAAATTTATCTTCCTTCCGTCCCGTGGTGATTTTTTTATGCGTTTTACCATCGACATCGGGATTAACGCGAATGGCTACCGGCGCGGATTTCCCGAAGGATTTCGCAACTTCGTCCAATGCAACCAGCTCCGGCTCCGATTCGACATTGAATTGATAAATACCAGTCTTTAGTGCATAAGCCATCTCGTCGCGCGTTTTGCCAATTCCGGAAAATACTATTTTTCCCGGCGAAATTCCGGCCGCCAGCGCACGCCTTATTTCACCCTCGGAAACCACATCCGCCCCTGCCCCCAAATGCCCAAGAGTTTTTATCACCGCGATATTGGAATTGGCTTTCACCGCGTAGCATACCAGTTTATCCAGCGGCTCCAGGCTTTCGGAAAATACTTTGAAATGCCGCTCCAGCGTTGCGGTTGAATAACAGTAAAACGGCGTGCCGATAGCAGCAGCGATTTCCGCAACCGCTACTTCCTCAGCGTGAAGATTATTTTTTTTATAGTGAAAATGGTCCATGCTAATAATGCTGCCGCGGGTCGCTAATCACGATTTTATCCTTATTCACTTTATCCCCGAAAAGATCCTCATTTTCCTTCACCAAATCGCGTTTATAGCCGCATGAACAAAGCAGAAAAATAGCCAAAAAACAAAGAAAGGCTTTCCACCCAAGAAATCCCTCCCCTTTGAAGGAAGGGGGAGGGGAAAGTAAGGTGGAATTTTTGCTGTTGGACATCGGGATGAATTATAGTATATCTGGGATTAAAGCTATATATTTAGAGAATTACAATGAACCACGGCATAAATAAACTGAAACTTTTTAGAGCGCTATATTTTCCGCTGATGGTTATCTTCGCGGCCAGCTTTTTTGCCGGGCAGGGCTGGGCGAAGGTGAAAAAAACCGAGCCGGTTTCCGATATGGTTATTTCCGAACCGAAGCCGGTGGAAGATATCGAATTTTTGGACGGCGCTGGCGAAACCCGGAAATTATCGGAATCCGAAGGCAATGTGCGCATCGTTAATTTCTGGGCCCTCTGGTGCTTCCCCTGCAAGGAAGAAATGCCGAGCTTAGCCAAGCTGCAAGCCGATTATAAGGATAAAGGCCTGAAAATAATTCCACTTGCTAACGGCACCGATGGCGCGGAGCAAATCAAAAATTTCTATAAGAAAAACCATATCGATGCACTCGATATTTTCATCGATGACGGCAATAAAAATTTTAAAACTTTTACGCTAAAAGGCCTGCCGACTTCCATAATCATCAACAAAAAAGGCGAAGAAGTAGCCCGCATTTCCGGTTATAATGACTGGGAAAGCAAAAAGACTAAGGATTTTATCGAGAAGTTACTGGCGGAATAAAGTTATCTAAAAGCCCCCACCGCAGCGGAAGGATAAATTCCGTGGTTTTCACAAATGGCTTCTATTTTGGCTGCTTCAGTTCCGCCGAATTCTTGCCCCATCACTCCGCCCGTTACTAGAATTGAATAAATCTCCGCGGCATTTGCGCCTTTGATATCGGTTTCCAGGTTATCGCCGATAGCGGCGATTTTGTCCTTGTTCTTGGTTTTTAAAATTGCAAAACAATGGTTATAAACTTCCTGATGCGGTTTGCCGAAATATCTCACTTCGCCGCCCATCTCAGCATAAGCTTTCGCCATCACCCCGGCACAAAGCGCGCGGGTGCCATCCTGCCGCACGATTTCCATATCGGGGTTAGTGCATATGAAAATTAGCCCGGCTTTTCTACAGGCTTCAAGCTCCGGCATTTTTTCATCAAGCCCGGAATCATCCTCATCGAATCCGGTAACAATAGCAAAATCCGCCTTTTCCGGCATTTTCACACGGACATACGGAGAATCATTAAGCAGCCCGGCATCGCGCTCCGGGCCGATATAATAATAAGCTTTACCAATCGGGTTGGCGGTTAAATGCCGGAAAGCGGCTTCGCCGGAGGTTATAACTTCATCATATAAATCGCGGGTTATGCCAAGTGCTGTTAAACCCTCCTCCGCCCTCCAGGCGCGGCGCGGCGCGTTGGAAAGAAAAACTATTTCCTTATTTTTTTTCCGCAAATCCCACAAGGTTTCGCGCACGCCAGGATAAAGCTCCCGCCCATCATGAATCACACCCCATAAATCAACGATGAAGGCGTCGAAATTATTGGCGACGTCATTAATTGACTCAAGAAAATTTATTCGCGGCATGTTTTTTCTAAGCCGCCAAACTCTCGCCGGATATGGCTTTTTTGATTAAACCCAGCGTTTCATTAATTCCATATAGCTGCACGAATGAACCGAATCTCGGGCCCTGGCTTGCCCCTAACAATATTTCATAGAGCGCCTGAAACCAGCCGCGCAAATCCTCGAATCCATGCTCCTTGCCTATGCTGTAAACCTCATTCTGAATCTCCTCGGCGGTAGCGGTTTTGGCAAGTTTTTCCAGCTTCCCCGCCAAATCAATTAGCGCGGCTTTTTCTTTCTCGGACGGCGCACGGAATTTTTTATTCGGCTTAACGAAATCCTCATAATAATTGATAGCGTAGCCGACCATTTTATCAAGTTCCGGCGCGTTTTGCGGGGTTAAATCCGGCTGATAGCGGCTGATGAAACCCCATAACACCGATTTATCATGTGAGTTCGAAGCGCCGACCAAGTTAAGCAGCAACGCGAAACTCACCGGCAGATGAACATCTGGCACTTTCCCACCATGGATATGCCATGCCGGATTTTCCCTGCGCTCCTCACTTTGGCCCTTATATTTTCCAAGGAACGTATAATATTCATCCACGCTTTTCGGAATCACGTCGAAATATAGCCGCTTCGCGCGCGTCGGCGTCAGGTACATATAATAGGAAAGGCTTTCCGGGTTGGCATAGCGCAGCCATTCTTCCATGCTGATGCCGTTGCCTTTGGATTTGGAGATTTTATCGCCCTTTTCATCCAGAAATAATTCGTAATTATATTGCACCGGCGGGTTCCCGCCCAGCACGCGGCAGATGTCGGAATAGATTTTCCCGTTCACCAGATGCTCCTTGCCATACATCTCGAAATCAACATCCAGCGCCGCCCAGCGCATGCCGAAATCCGGCTTCCATTGTAATTTACAATGCCCGCCGGTAACCGCGAGCTCTGTTTCCTCGCCGTCTTCATCGTCAAATACCACCGTGCCTTTTTGCGCATTCACCGATTTCATCGGCACATAAAGCACCCGGCCGGTTTTCGGGGAAATCGGCAGGAACGGGCTATAAGTTTCCCGGCGTTCTGGGCCTAGAGTCGGCAGCATTATTTTCATAATCTGGTCGTAGCGTTCCAGCGCCAACAGCAGCTTTTCATCGAAAACGCCGCCCTTATATAGCTCCGCCGCGCTTTTGAATTCATAATCGAAACCGAAAGTATCGAGGAAATTCTTCAGGCGGTTATTCATATGCGCGCCGAAGCTTGGCGAAGTGCCGAAAGGGTCGGGAACCGTTATCAAAGGCTTTTGCAAATTCTCCCGCAGCATCTCCTGATTCGGCAGATTTTCCGGCACTTTGCGCAGGCCGTCCATATCGTCGGAAACGCAGAATAGCTTGGTCGGAATATCGCTTAATTCCTGGAAAGCGCGGCGAACCATGGTTGTGCGCGTAACCTCTCCGAAAGTGCCGATATGCGGCAGCCCGGAAGGCCCATACCCGGTTTCAAACAGCACATAGCCTTTCTGTGGCGGCGCTTTCTCGAACCGCTTCACCAGCTTCAAAGCCTCCTGAAACGGCCAGGCATTTATTTTTTTTATTTCTTCAGTCATTTTTCTATTTTTTTAACCAACCCATCCTTCGAACCCAAAATTATATTTTTCAGCTTCTCTAGCTTATTTCCTTCAAAACTCAAAATCAAAAAAATCTCAAATAGCGCGGCCAGGAAACTATAATAAACCAGCGCCGGGACTTTATTCCAGTAAAGCCGCCAGAATATCAGCCGGTTGCGGCTTACTGAATAACGGCGCGCTGCATCGTGATTACTGGTGGCAAATTTAAATCCAAAAAAATCATGCGCGGTTTTATTGCCGATGCGGTGCTTCAAAACCGCCTGGCCCGCCACCATTATTTTCCATTTACGCGTGATGGCGCGAAGGCAATATTCCATATCGATGCAGTCAATGAAAAACTCTTCATACATCAGCCCGATTTCCTCCAGCAGCGTTCTTTTTATCAAGCTGCCGGAAGCGGTGACGGATAAAATATCATTGATATATTTAACGCCTTTCAGCGGCACTCTTTTGAAAAGCGCTCCAAGAAAGGAAATTATGCCATATTGGTTTTTCTGCACATTCTGCTCCTCAATATAAGGCGCGATTATGCCGATGCGGTTTTTTAATGGATTGGCGAAATAGGCATTCATCATTTCCAGCACCATTTTAGGCATGGCTGTGCTGTCATGATCCAGCAACATCACCCAGTCATAGCCCTCTTTAAGCGCCATTTTTATCCCGATATTCTGCGCTTTGGCGACGCCAAAATTTTCGTTATTATATATAATTTCCAGGCCATCCTTATTTTCCTTCTCCAGGTTTTTCAAAACCTGCCGGGTTTCATCTCCGGAAGCATTATCAATAATGATTACTTTATCGACCTGCCCCTTTATCGCGGTAAAATTCGCAGCAAATCCACGGCCAGGATTATAAGCGATAATTACGGCGCAAATGCTGCCGAAGCCGTTATGGCTCGATGATTCGATTATTCGATGATTCGATGATTCGTGAATATTCATGTGAATTTAATTTTGGGCGACACTCAATAACTTTTTCGAATCATCGAATAACGAATCATCGAGTCATCGAGTCGGGGATTTCCAGCACCGAAACTCCCGCGGTAATCGAAGCCAGAAGGGAATAATGCTGGGAGAGGATTTTGGTCATGAAAAATCTAGCGGTGGCGATTTTCGTTTCGTAGAATTCTTTTTCATTGCCGGTTTTCTGTTTCGCCAAAGCGACTTTCGCGCATTTAGCCCACATAAAACCGAACGCCACCAGCGCGAAAAGTTTTAAATATTCAGAAGCCGCCCCGCCCATTTCATCCGGGTTGGCGAGGCCTTGCGCCGCCAGCCACATACTGGCCTTTTGCAGCGAATCCAATCCCTTATATAAATGCTTGGTAAATTCCGCCATCTCCGGGTCAGCCCGGTTTTCCGTGATGAAATCATTCACCGGATGGAAAAAGCTGCGCATGAATTTTCCGGTGCGGTTCGGAATTTTCCGGCCCACTAAATCCAGCGCCTGGATGCCGTTTGCTCCTTCATAAATCTCGGCAATCCGCGCATCCCGGATGAATTGCTCCATCCCATATTCTTTTATATAGCCATAGCCGCCAAAAATCTGCACCCCGAGATTCGTCACTTGAGAGCCGGTTTCGGTGAGGTATGATTTAATCACCGGCGTCATCAATTGAATAAAATCCTCCGCCTGTTCACGCGCCTCCGCCTCCGGATGGCGCTTGGTGATATCGACCTGGAGCGCCGTATGCATTGCCAGCGCCCGCGCGCCTTCGGTGAAAGCCCGCATGGTCAGCAACATGCGGCGGATATCTGGATGCACAATCAACGGGTCAGCCGGTTTATCCGGGAATTTTGCGCCCTTTAGCGCCCGGCCTTGCAGCCTTTCTTTCGCGTAAGTGAGCGCATTCTGATATGAAATTTCGCCAAGCCCCAGGCCTTGAATGCCAACATAAATCCGCGCCTCATTCATCATGGTGAACATGGCTTTGAGGCCTTTATTGGGCTGGCCGACCAGCCAGCCTGTCGCACCATCGTAATTGATGACGCAGGTCGGCGAAGCATGAATGCCCATTTTATGCTCAATGGCGCCGCAATTTAAGCTGTTCGGTTTGCCCAGACTGCCATCGTCATTCACCAGGATTTTCGGCACGACAAAAAGGCTGATGCCCTTGCTGCCCGCCGGCGCGCCCGGTAATTTCGCCAGCACCAGATGGATGATATTTTCCACCATATCATGCTCGCCGCAGGAGATGAAAATCTTGGTGCCGGTGATTTTATAGCTGCCGTCATTGCCTGCTTCGGCCTTGGTGCGGATAAGCCCCAAATCGGTTCCCGCCTGCGGCTCGGTTAGGGCCATAACTCCCGTCCATTTGCCGCTCACCATACCCGGCAGATATTTCTGTTTCTGCTCATCATTCCCATGAATATGCAGCGCATTATAAGCCCCGTGCGTCAGGCCCGGAAACAGCCCGAAAGCGAGGTTGGAGGCGGCGACCATCTCAGTCAGCGCCATATTCAAAACCTCCGGCAACCCCTGCCCGCCATATTTTGGGTCGCAGGTAAACGAACTCCAGCCCGATTGCGCGTATAACTCAAACGCCTCCTTAAATCCCGGCGGCGCCGTCACTTTGCCATTATCGAATTTGCACCCCACCTTATCGCCAACCTGGTTAAGCGGCTGCAAAACTTCCTCACATAATTTCGCACTCTCCGCCATGATAGTATCCGTCAAATCCGGCGTAATATCGGCAAAACCTTCGAGCAGATTTTTATATTTCTCAATCTCCAGCAGCTCGTTCAACACGAATTGAAAATCACGGATTGGGGCTTTATATGTGGGCATATGTTTATTTCTCTAATATGGCGATTAATTGTTTTTCGATGACAGGAAGATTGTCATTCACCATTTCACTCAATATTTTTTCGTCTATGAGGTAATAATTATGCAGAAGCTCGCTTCTCATTTCTTCTATCTTCCGCCACGGCATATTTGGATTTTTCTTCCTGAATTTCGAAGATACTTTTCCTGCTGTCTCGCCAATTATTCCAATGCTTCTCTCAACCGCCCGCTTGGTTACAATATCTTCAAAGCCGGACTCGGAAAATTCTTTGGCTTGCTGTAGTACAATCAACATACGTTCAAGATATTTTCTATCGCCTTCCATACAACTAATTCCTCAATGGCTTGCCGTTTTCCAGCATATATTCGACGCGCGCCAGCGTGGCCGGGTTTTTTATTAGTTCCATGAATGTTTCGCGCTCGACATTCAGCACATCCTGCTCGGTCATTTCGCGGGTGATGTCGGTATTGCCGCCGGTTAAAACTTTCGCTGCGGCTTTGGAAACCACCTCGTCATGCGGGGTCGCCTTACCGGTTTTCACAAAACTATCGACAGCCATATGGAGCGCGTAGCGGCCGGTTTTGCCCGGCAGGCTCAGTTTTTGTGGTTCCGGCGCGCGGTAATCCTTTGCTAGTTCCAGACATAGCTGCTTGGCATCGGCAAGCAGGCGGCTGCGGTTCATGGTGATGCGCGATTTGCCGTTTAGAATCAGCATGTCCCTGGCTTCCTCGGCGGATTTGCTGACTTTCGCCATGCTGATTTTCTCGAACGCTTCGACAATCGCCGGCATGGTGTTTAAGGTTTTCAGCGGGCTGATAATGGAAAACATGCCGCCGAGTTTCGCGGTGATTTTATCGGACTGGCGGCGTTTTTCGAGCGAGCGCAGCAGCATTTCCTTGCAGCCGCCCCAGCCGGGAACAACACCAACGCCGACTTCGACAAGGCCGCTATATAATTCGATATGCGCCTGCACCGCGTCGGAATGCAGCAATATTTCACAGCCACCACCAAGCGCCATTCCGCTTGGCGCGGAGACCACTGGGAACGGCGCGTATTTCAGGGCCATATAGGAGTCCTGGCCCTGTTTTATAACGCCCTCTATCATTTTCCACGCCGCGATATTCGAGGCGAAAAGAATGAATCCGAGATTGGCACCCACCGAAAAATTTTCCGCATCATTGCCGATAATCAAGCCGCGGTGATTTTCTTTGACGATTTCGGCAGCTTTCACCACCATTTCCAGAATCAGCGGATCGATGGAATTCATTTTCGATGTGAATTCCAGGCACAATATTCCATCGCCGACATCCCATAGAGCGGCGGAAGGATTCTTCGCCACTGGTTTGGATTTTCCTTTGATATCAGCCAAGCTCCAGGCGTCGGACCTGAATTTTATTTCCTGGTAATCGGTCTTGGCCGGGATTGCCGACAGGTATAAAACTTTGCCGTCTTTTTTAGCATAAAACGGCTTGTTTCCTGCCTTTTTGAGAAGCTCCGGCACCGGGCGCCCCTCTTTTTCTAGCTCCGCCGCAAACCATTCTGTGCCTAATTTATCAATTAGCTCAAACGGCCCGTATTTCCAGTTATATCCAAGCTTTATCGCCTTATCAACATCATGGATGCTGTCCGAAATTTCCGGCACCAATGACGCGGTATAACTTAAAACCTGCGACAATACCGACCAGGCATATTTTCCGCCTTTATCCGGACTCGTGACCAATGCGCGCAGGCCTTTTTTCGCCGCTTCGACACTCTCCAAGCGCGGGGATTCCGCCACGCGGTATTGCCCGGTTTTCAAATCAATCGCTTCCTTGATTTTCTTGCCGCTTTCCTTGTTAATCCGGTAAAATCCGCCTTTGCCTTTGCGGCCGGTGAAGCCCTCAGCAATCATTTTTTTCACCACTTCCGGCTCGCGGTAAATTTTGCGGAATTCGTCGGTTTCAGGCAAGGTATCGGCGAAAGATTTTGCAATCAGCGGCAATAAATCAATGCCGATTAAATCCATCAGCCCGAACACTCCCGTCTTCGGAATGCCAACGGGTTTACCCATCACGGCATCGGCTTCCTCCACACTCACGCCCTGTTTTATGGCCTCAACCAGCCCCGCAGTCAGCCAGAAACAACCGATGCGATTGGCGATGAAACCCGGCGTATCCTTACATTCCACCACGCCTTTGCCGAGGCGGATATCGGCGAAATCACGGATGGTTTCCTGCGCTTCTTTGCGCGTCTCCGGCCCCGCAACCAACTCCAGAAGCCGCATATAACGCGGCGGATTGAAGAAATGCGTAATCAGAAAATCGCGCTTGAATTTGTCGCTCATGCCATTCGTCAGCGAATGCAGCGGCAGCGTCGAGGTATTCGATGAAATTATCGAGCCCTTGGTGCGGAATATTTCAATCTTTTTATACAGCGCCTGTTTAATTTCGATTTTCTCGATTATCGCCTCGATAATCCAATCCACCGAGCGCAATAAATCAAGGTCATCCTCCAGATTCGCCGGTTTTATCAGCGCCGCTTTTTTCTTATGAGTAAGCGGCGCCGGGTCCATTTTCAGTAATTTCTCAATCGCACTTTCTGCTAATTGGCTGCGCCGCCCGGGCGTTTTCGGCACGACATCGAACAATATCACCTCCGTCCCGGAATTGGCGATATGGGCAGCTATCTGCGCACCCATTACGCCGGAACCGATTACTGCTACTTTTTTTATTTCAGACATATTTAAAAATCCCGATGATTCGATAATTCGATGATTGGATGATTCGAATCATCGACAACACTAATCATCGAATCATCGCTCTTCACACCGCCTCCAACACTGTCGCAATTCCCTGCCCACCACCAATGCATTGAGTCGCCAGCGCATATTTCTTCTTCTCCCGCTTCAATAATGCCGCCGCCTTCCCGGTAATCCTGGCACCAGTCGCCCCGAGTGGATGCCCAAGCGCAATCGCGCCGCCATCCAGGTTCACTTTTGTCATATCGATTTCCAAATCGCGGATGCAAGCGAGGCTTTGCGCGGCGAAAGCTTCGTTTAGCTCTATTATATCGATATCCCGCATGGTCAGCCCGGCGCGCTCCAATGCTTTGCGGCTGGCTCCCACCGGGCCGATACCCATTATTTCCGGCGCGCAGCCGGAAACGGCGAAGCTTTTTATGCGCGCCAATTTCGGCAAGTTATGCTTATCGGCATATTTCTCAGAAACCAGCAGCACCGCCGCCGCGCCATCGGTTAGTGGGCTAGAAGTTCCCGCCGTCACCACGCCTTTTTTATCGAATGCGGGTTCCAATTCCGATAAACCCTTCATGCTGGTATCCGGCCTTATGCAACCGTCCTGAGTAACGTCACCTATTGCGATAATTTCATCGGTAAAATTCCCGGCGCTTTGGGCTTTTGCGGCTTTACGCTGACTGGCGGCGGAGAATTCTTCCTGGGTGACGCGGTCAATTTTATATTTCTTCGCCACATTTTCAGCGGTGATGCCCATAGATATATAAGCGTCAGGCAAACTTCCGGGTGATTCAAAAAATTTCGGGTTCGGCATCGGGTTGAAACCGGCCATCGGAATCCGGCTCATTGATTCAACTCCGGCGCAGATAAAAACCTCGCCCGCGCCCGCAGCAATCGCCCCGGCGGCGCTATGCACCGATTGCATCGACGAGCCGCAAAACCGGTTAATAGTCGCCCCGCCAACCGACAAAGGCAGCCCGGCAAGCAGCACCACCAGCCGTGCGATATTCAGGCCCTGCTCGCCTTCGGGAAAAGCGCAGCCCATCAATAAATCCTCGATATCATTTTCGATTATGCCGGTTTTTTCAATGAGACCGCGCACCACCAGCGCCGCCATATCATCAGGCCGCACTTCCGCCAATAAACCGCGCCGCGCCGGAGTAAATGGGCTTCTCACATATCCGGCTATCACTGCTTTTTGCATATTTATATATTACCACCAACCAGCTATTTTAGCATTTATTTTTAGCGGCTTTAGGTTATAAGTCACATTTATATTCGGCTAATATACCAATAGTATTTGTTTTAATTTTTAATGATGGCAGAAAATCACCATATAACCGATATAGCGATTATCGGTGCCGGGCCGGTCGGGCTTTTCGCGGTTTTCGAGGCGGGAATGCTAAAATGCAAATGCCATGTAATCGACGCGCTGGATTTCGTCGGCGGCCAATGCACCGCGCTTTACCCGGAAAAACCCATCTATGATATCGCCGGATTTCCCGCCATCGAGGCGACGAAGCTGATTGAGAATTTGAAAGAGCAGGCCGCACCGTTCGCGCCGGTTTATCATTTGGGCCAACGCGTGGAACGCGTGGCCCGGATGTCAGATGTCAGATGTCAGATGTCAGAGAAAGCTCCGTCATCCGACATCTGTCATCCATCATCCGGATGGCGCATCCAAACCTCGCGCGGCATCACCATAGACTGTCGCGCCATCCTAATCGCCGCCGGTTGCGGAGCGTTCGGGCCGAACCGGCCGCCTATCGAAGGAATAGAGGGATATGAAGGCAAAAGCGTTTTTTATTCCGTAGTGCGCAAGGAAGATTTCCGCGATAAGCGCATCGTAATTGCTGGCGGCGGGGATTCGGCGGTTGATTGGATTTTAGCGCTGGCGGATATCGCAAAACATATATCGGTAATCCACCGCCGCCCGAAATTCCGCTGCGCACCGGAAAGCGCCGATAAAATGAAAAAATTGGCGGATGCCGGGAAAATCGAGATGGTGATTCCTTATCAGTTGGAAGGATTACAGGGCAAAAACGGGATGCTCGAAAAAGTCATAGTGAAGGATTTGGATAATAATAAAAGAGAAATCGTGGCTGATAATTTGCTGGCATTTTTCGGGCTTTCCATGGAACTCGGGCCGATTGCCGAATGGGGATTAAACCTTGATTTCAATCATATAAAAGTCAATCCGGTAACACTGGAAACCAGCCAGACCGGCATTTTCGCCATCGGCGATATCGCAAAATATCCCGGCAAATTGAAGCTGATTGCCTGCGGTTTTTCCGAAGCGGCAATGGCCGCACATGCGATTTATCCGCTGGTGCATCCGGATGAGGCATTGCATTTTGAATATTCAACGACGAAGGGAGTGCCGGGTTAAAAGTGAGCATAAAATAATTAATAATATATTGAATATTATATATACAATATGATATACTACATCAATGTCATATGAATGGGATGACGCCAAGGCGACGAGTAATTACGCTAACCATGGTGTAACGTTCGAATATGCCAGCCGGGTGTTTTGGCAAGACGCTAGACGCGTGACAGTGGAGGATAACCGACGCGATTACGGCGAAAAACGCCTTACCGCCTTCGGCGAAATCGAGGGCCGGGTTTATGTGGTGAGCTTTACGCGGCGCGGCGATATTATCCGGATCATATCAGCAAGAAAGGGGAACAAACGTGAGCAGAAAAAATATTACACGCTTCGTGCCGGATCATAAAAATCCACCCAAGCTTTCCAAGGCCGACTTGAAACGCCTGGATGCCATGGGTGATAATGATATAGATTACAGCGACATCCCTGAATTCAGCGAAGAATTCTGGAAAACCGCGCGGCTCTTGAAGCCTGGAAAAAAACACATGATCTCACTGCGCGTCGATGACGAGGTGTTGAAATGGTTCCGCACCCAGGGGCGCGGTTATCAGGCATATATGAACACCGTTCTGCGCTCGTTCGTCGAAGCCAGCAAACAAATTAAACAAGCATGATAGCACAAATCATTGACGGCAAAGCAATCGCGGCGGAAATCCGGGTGGGAATTGCGGCGGAGGTGAAGGAATTATCGGCTAAAACCGGGAAGGTTCCCGGGTTGGCGGTGGTACTCGTTGGTGAGGATGCGGCTAGTAAAATTTATGTTGGGGCGAAGGAGAAAGCGGCGAAAGAGGCGGGTTTTAATTCATATAATATAGTTCTGCCAAGCGACACTTCGGAGAAAGATTTGCTGAGGAAAGTGGCGGAATTGAATGAAGATGCGAATGTCCATGGCATGATTGTGCAGCTCCCCTTGCCCTCACATATTAAGGAATCAGCAGTAATCAACGCCATCGACCCGCGGAAAGACGCTGACGGATTTCACATCAGCAATGTCGGAAAACTTAATACCGGGCAGGACGGCTTGGTGCCCTGCACCCCGCTTGGCTGCATGATATTATTGAAGAAAGTGCTTACCCCCACCCTCCCCTCCCCCGCAAGCGGGGGAGGGTTAGGGTGGGGGCTGGCCGGAAAAAACGCCCTGGTAATCGGCCGCTCGAATATCGTCGGGAAGCCAATGGCGGCGTTATTGCTGAGGGAAAATTGCACCGTCACTATCGCCCATTCGAAAACGAAAAACCTGCCGGAATTATGCGGGCAGGCCGATATAATCGTTGCCGCCGTCGGCAAAGCGAATCTTGTTAAGGGAGAATGGATAAAGCCCGGCGCGGCACTAATCGATGTCGGAATGAACCGCGAAAACGGAAAATTATGTGGCGATATCGATTTCGCCTCGGCGGTAAAAATAGCAGCCCACATCACCCCCGTCCCCGGTGGCGTCGGACCGATGACGATTGCCTGCTTGCTTGGGAATACGCTGAAGGCTTTTAAGTCGCAATTGATTCCAGCTTAGCCGCCAGCCATAACTTTATCAGCGATTGCCGGGTGACGCCAATACGCTCCGCCTGCCTATCAATTGCACCGACCATCCATGCCGGAAAATCGACATTGACACGCTTTTGCTCCAGCCCCGGACGGCGGGCCGATTTCATATCGAGGAACTCTAGGATATCTTCCTTTCCATCATCGAATTTCTTGTCAAATTCAGAGGCTTTTATAGTTTTCATTTTCATAGTCTTTTTTACTTTCTCATTCGTCGTTCCAGCGAAAGCCGGAAGGAATCTAATCTTACCCTCGGCTTATATCCCGGCTTTCGCCGGGACGATGCCAAACAATATCATGGAAAAAGGATAAAAACGCAACCTTTTCTATATTTCGCAACCAATAGATTTAAGGCTAATTTTTAGGCCGTCCGGGCTTTTGCTCTAATCCCAGCTTGTCCATTATCTCCTGCTCCGGACTAGATTCTTTTTCGGCAATATCTCCCCGGCGCGCCGCACGGTGGGACTCAGTCCACTTATACCATGCTCCTCCTCCCGTGGAAAAAGAGGAAGGCCTACCCTGAATAAAGAATTGAAAAAATTCCTCGAATCTGCCTTTTTCATATGAATTTTGAATATTGCGTGTCATAATTTCAGAATATTCCCTTACCCTATCTACGGGATCCTCTAAGCCAATATCCAGCAAGTATAAGCGCGGGAGCAATTGCCCCAACCGCTCAATGCCTTTTTCAGTCAATAATTCCGGGTTTCTCCGAAAACTCAACCGTCTAATATTTCCTAACCCGGCAAAATGTTCAATCCCACTATCGGTTATTCGACTTTCGCCTATTGTCAGTTCCTCTAATTTTCCAAGTTTGCCAATACGGGCAATTTCCGCATTTCCAATAGGATAAAAGGTGCTGCTAATATCCAATTTTTGCAACATCGGCATGGAATCCGGCATTCTCGATAACAATCCGGAATAATCGGGAGTGTGGGAAACAGGGTCCCTATGACCGCGCCTAGAAGTTCCCCATGATAGAGATAAAGAAGTCACTGGCAATCCCGATTGCTCCTGCAATATCTCCGCAAAACGAAAGTTATCTTCTACATGACCATTTCTGTCCTCTTCATCAAATGTCCTGTATACTGTATAATGAACATTTAATAGCGTAGTTTTTCCCGAGTCATAATTGTTGGAACCGTGAGCTATGCCGTGTCTTTCGGCATATGCATCACGTGATCTAAAAAAATTATTCTCCTCATATTCCATGCTTAGTTGCTTGAGGGCATATTGCAAAAAAGGCCCCATCTGCCAACCGTCCTTCTGCTCAAATATTCTCCTCGCGCCTTCCGGATCGCGGAGGAATTGCGCTGCGGTTTCATTGCCGCCCGCATCCTGGTATGCATCAGCTAATATTGGAAATTCATTCCATGTTTTTCTGCTTAATATCTGCTGAAGCATCTTCCAGCAGGTTCCGTCATTCCATGTATAAATTTCCTTGATGCTAGCCATATGCTTTCTCCCTCTATAAACAAACTATATCACATAAAAGTTAACAAACCGTTAACCGCTGGATATTCCCTGCCACTTGAGTTAAAAGCTTGATATATGGACATCAATCCAAAACTCCAGGGAATCCTATGGATGGTCATCTCCTGTTTTTTCTCCGCCATTATGATGGCGCTGGTGCGGTATTTGACGTTTCATTTTCATCCGTTTCAGGTGACGTTTTTCCGCACTTTTTTCTCGTTTATATTATTCATCCCCTGGCTGATTAAGAACGGCACCGGCATCCTGAAAACCACGCGGATGCCGCAATATGCGATGCGGGCGGTGATTGGGCTTTCGGCGATGCTGATGTGGTTTTATGCGCTTTCGCGGGTGCCGCTTTCACAGGCCACCGCGCTCAGTTTCACTTCACCGCTCATCACCACTTTCGCCGCGGTGATTTTCCTCAAAGAAAAAACCACATTCCACCGGCTGGCCGGGCTTTTCGCCGGATTTGCCGGAACGCTGATAATCCTGCGCCCCGGGTTTGGCGAATTCAATTATATATCGCTTTTCGTGCTCGCCGCCGCGGTATTCTGGGCAAGCTCCAGCCTGCTGATTAAATCCCTCACCAAAACCGAAAAACCGGAAGTGATTGTTTTTTACATGACGGCGATAATGACGCCGCTTTCACTGCCCATCGCGCTCTTGCATTGGACGATGCCGCAAGGCTCACAATGGGCGATATTGATTTTTTTAGGGATTGTCTCCAATCTTTTCCAGATTTCCTTATCAAAAGCCTTTTCCAAAGCCGATTTGACGGTGATATTGCCTTTCGATTTTCTGCGACTGATTTTCGCGGCCATCGTTGCTTACCTGGCATTTGCGGAAGTGATAGATGTTTGGACCGTCATCGGCAGCGTCATCATTCTCGGCAGCACTGTCTATGTAACTTACAAGGAAGCGCGGCATAAGCGGCGGATTAAAACCGCGCAAGCCATTGCGAATTTAGAATGATGGCGAATTTAGAGTGAAAAAACTTCTCACATATATTCTAAACCTAATCCTGCCGCCGCAATGCCTGTCCTGCAAATCCGCCATCGACCAAAACGGCAATATCTGCGCGCGCTGCTGGCGGGCCTTGAATTTCATATCGGAACCGTTATGCGATGCCTGCGGCTATCCTTTCGCCTATGAAGCGCCGGGCATAAAATTCTGCGGCCCGTGCTCGCGCAAAGCCCCGCCCTATGATAAAGCCCGCGCAGCTTTGCGCTATGACGATGCCAGCCGGGACTTAGTCACCGGACTCAAATTCTCCGATAAAACCCACCAGGCCGGCGGGTTCGCCAAAATGATGGCAAGCATCGGCGGGCAATTGCTTAAAGAAACCGATTATATAGCCCCGGTGCCGCTGCATAAATTCCGGTTACTCAAACGCCGTTACAATCAGGCGGCGCTGCTCGCCAAGGGTATAGCCGATATCAGCGGAAAACCGATTATATATGACGCACTCCTGCGAAAAATCAATACCCCGCCGCAAAGCAGCCTGAACCGTAAGGAACGGCAAAAAAACGTTAAATCGGCATTCATATTGAACGAAAAGCACCGGGCAAAAATAAAGGGAAAAACCATCCTCCTCATCGATGACGTAATGACCACCGGCGCCACCATAAACTCCTCCGCCCTAGTACTAAAACGCGCCGGAGCTTGGCGGGTGAATGTGCTAACACTCGCGCGGGTGGTGGAAGGGTGAGGTTTTAATATAGGCCGTCATCATCGATTCTTCGGCCAACAGCTAAAAACCTGGGATCCAGGCTGCGGCGCTACGACTATTTTACGCTGCCATATGGCGCTGGTTTACAAATTTTCATTAGAATAAAAATTACAACCAAGGTGGTTATATAAATTATTAACTGCATCTGGTTCGGACGGTCAGTATAGCCGATTAGAGTGTGCAAGGCTTTTCCGGTGATGCTGCCGTTTGATAAGATATTCGATGAATCCCACACAATATGGGTAAGTGAATTTATAATTCCCGCTTGTTGTAGAAACCCTATCGCTTGCGCCGCCATGCCCGCCGCCAGCAATGATATCAGCCAGCTGGTCACGGAAAACAGGTAGCGTGCCGGTATGCGTAGCAACCCAAAATACATCAAGGCGGAGATAAGGGCACCAAGCGCAAGCCCGATTAACCCGCCTATCAGCATCGATGAAGCAGTTTCGTTGCCGGATATGATGATGCCATAAAGGAAAAGCACGATCTCCGAGCCTTCGCGAAGGACCGCCACTCCAACCACAACAGTAAGAGCGGTTAGGGAACGTTTGCCGCTTGCGACTTTCGCGCCAATCTCTTTCATTTCGACGGCGATGGTTCTGCCATGTCTTGCCATCCAGACATTATGCCAGCCGAGCATAAATACCGCTATTATGAGTATCGAAGCATTGAATATTTCCTGGCCGATACCTTGCATCATTCCGGCAATTTTATCTGCGAATAATGCCACGAGGCAAGCGCCAAAAGCCCCGGCAATAATGCCGTAAGTCACCCAGAGCCCCCGGCGCGGAACGCCGCGAGTCGTGGCTAGAATTATTCCAACTACCAGACCGGCTTCAATAATTTCACGGAAAACGATAATCAGCGTTGCAAGCATTATGGATTTATCCCCTAAAAGAACATTTCATATTCAAGCAAGACCCGCGCTGCGCCGGTGGAGGCAGCATCGCTGACGCCGAAATAATAAGCGGCTTCATATTTCAGATTCGGAATAATCTGTCCGAAAGCCGCGGGGCCGATATAATGTTCTTGCTTATTGTAATTGCCGTGGGTTTCATTAGCCTGGCCAAAATCGCTTTGGATTTCAAAACCCGGTTCGAAATGCGCATCGTAGCGATATCGGCTATTCCATAAAATAACGCGGTCAGGCCCGCCCGAGGCATGGCTTCCGACTTCCTGTTCGATACCGATATTAGCTCTATGCAAGAATTCCCCAGTTTGTTTTTCAAGCAGCAGCTTGGCCTCTATGCCATCCGGGTCACCGCCTTGTGTCGCTTTGCCATAAGAAAGAAGTATACCGGCATCCAGCCAATGTTCACCCTGCTCGAAAAATTGATAGCGTCCACCAAGGCCTACCCCGTCCGATTTTACATTTTCATCGGGAAGTTTTTGAAATGAACCGGCAAGTTCAAGCATTATACGGTCAGCAATTCCATATTCCAACTCAACTTCATGCCCTTCCAGATTTCTTTTATCATGATTGCCATCGAAAGTTGTGCTGCCGGAATATTCTACTTCAAGCTCTCCTTTAGTAACGTTAGGGGAATAGACTTTATCAATGGCATAGGCCGGCTGCACCATTATGAAAGAAAGAAAAAGGGCTGCAGTTCCGGCAGATATATTTTTGAAGGGCATTTTTATTTCCTTATGAAATTGCATTATTTCGCTATGATTGTGCCTTTAGTAGTTTCACGATGGAAATCATCGAAATAGCCATAACTGCCAGCCTCAAGCGGTCCTATATAAACTATTATCTCGCTATTTGCCGAGACTACTTTTTCACGGTTTAATTCATAACTCTCAAATTCCGCCGGAGTGGAATCCTGGTTTTTCACCGTTATTTTAACTTTCTGCCCTGCTGGAATAGTAAGCTGTTTCGGGGAAAATTGATTATTCTTAATCGTAATGACATAATCTTGATTATTAAGAGCCTGATTATTAGGGGCCTCTGCATTAACAGTGGCGGAAAAAGCTAAAACCAAAATAATAGCAAATATGGAAAATAAAATTCTAACCATTGGAACCCTTAGATGAATTTAATAATTATTCTTAATAAGATGGATACTAATAATCATTCGCAATTATTATGTCAAGGGGGAATTTGAACTATGCAAATTAATCATTGGCTATTTTTTGCGCTCGGATCGGCTTTCTTTGCTGCACTGACGGCCATTTTCGGCAAGCTCGGAGTTACCGGAATCAATTCCAATCTTGCAACATTTATCAGAGTTATCATTATTTTATTTATGACTGCGGCGATAATAACATTCAAAAATGAGTGGCAGCCGATAAACAAAATTTCTGGTCTTAGCCTGGGAATGCTTATACTATCCGCTATAGCAACCGGATTATCCTGGTTATGTTATTATAGAGCATTGCAACTCGCCCCCGCCTCGCGCGTTGCGCCGATTGATAAGCTGAGTGTAGCTTTAGTCATATTATTTGCAGTAATATTTTTGGGCGAGAAATTGACCTGGAAAATCATGGTCGGTGGTTTCTTGATCGTTTCAGGTGCGGTTTTGCTGGCTGTATAAGAGTATTTATTGTTGGCATAGTAGAGAACAGGTCCTAAAGTCATTTTCTTTCCCTGCCAACGCCAGTAAGCAGATAATAAACCTGAAAGGAAACTTAATAACCTACTATTTATTTAGTCACCGCCCTCAATATACGAATTAACCACGGCTGATTAATTCCCTTTATTTTTAATTTTTTCCCGATATATATCCTAGTTAATATATTTGAATATTTGGGGTTATAATAATTTTATGTCCGGATCTTTTTCGTCGAAGCTTCTGCCGGTAATCGCAGCGGCAGCCATATTCCTGGTTTCGCTTCCCGCTTCGGCCACCTCTGACGATGCGAAGAAATATGTGAATGATCTCGGGGGCAAGGTGCTTGCCATCATCAGCAATTCCGGTGAATCCGATGACGGCAAGGAAAAAAAGCTTATCGGCATTTTCAACCAGAATGTCGATACTGAATGGATGTCCCACTTCGTCCTCGGCCGTTATTACCGCCAGGCGACACCTGACCAGCTGGCTAAATATAAGGACCTTTACCGGCAATATGTGATTGAGAGCTATGTGCCGAAATTCCGCCAATATACCGGCGAGAAATTTCAAGTGACCGGCGTGCGCCAGGATGGCGATGCCGAATATCTGGTGCAAACCGAAATCGTCCGCCCGAACCAGGCTTCGGTGAAAGTCGATTACCGCATCACCGGCAAGCCGGGCAATCTCAAAATCGTGGATATAGTGGTGGAAGGCGTCAGCCTGATAACCACGCAGCGCTCGGAATTCGGCTCGGTAATTTCGCGCGAAGGCTTTGATAGCCTGATAACCAAACTGGACGGCATGGTGAATAATTATAATTCAACGCATTAATAATTTTATTTATAGGAAATTTATGAAAAACGCCGCCCGCATTATTTTCACCATTCCGCTCATATTCATTTGCGGCTGCTCCTCAATTATGACCGACATAACGGAAGGCCAATCGCAAAGAGTTTCCGTCAATACGAACCCGCCCGGCGCTAATTGCGTTTTCCTGCGTCACGGTGAAATGCTGGGCAGCATCCAAACCCCAGGCACTCTGAACCTTATCAAGACCAAATACGATATAGATATAAAATGTAACAAGGAAGGTTATGCCCAAGCCGCCTATCATAACCATTCCGACGTGGATGCCTGGACATTCGGCAATATATTGCTAGGCGGCGTTATCGGTTGGGGGCTTGATTCGGCAATCGGCTCCGATAATAAATATGACAGCCCGGTAAACCTGACTCTTGCTCCTTTGCCAGTCACCATACCGGCGATTACCAGCTCGACCATGCAGCCAGCCGGCACGCCTGAGCCGGTAATAGGGCAGCAACCCTCCCCGGCATCAATTCAGCCAGCGCCCTATTCCGCGCCTCCAGCAGACGGGTCCGGCGCGCGGATGCTTGGTAATCCTAGGTAATTAGTAGGTTTTGCCTATATTTTGCGCAAATCCGGAAGGTTTTTTCGGATTGTAATAATTCTTTAATATTCTCGTGGTACTTTATGCTTGCAGTAGCCATAGCATAGAGATTGTACCGATGTCGAATAAACCAGAAATAATTGCGCTCGGACAGACTGATCCGAACCAGAATAGCGTTCGCAGGACCATGGCTGGGCATTTATTGAATATCATGGGAAGGGCGGTAAATACGGTTGGTTTCATTTTTACTCCTCTTACTGCTGCTGGAGAAAGATTCCGTAAAACTGGTTCGAGCACATTGGCAGAAGCTTGGCACTATCGTGGGGAATGGGCGGGTACATTGTTTGGTACTATTATGGGCCTTCCCATTTACACTTTTGGAAAAGTATTAGAATTGCCTGGCATTATTACCAAGGTTATTACCAATGGCCTAGAAAACGCCTTGGATACGGCGAGTGGCAGATTCACCGGCAAAATAACTTCATCCGCCGTTGATCCGAAGATAAAGCAGGCAGGGGAGAAACTCGAGGGAGACATATTGAGGGAGAAACTCGAAAGCAGGAGATTGGGAGAAAAAATGGAAGCTGAAATTATCGGAAAATCTTTTATTCCAGCCTCTTCCTTGCCGCTAGCTCCCACAAATCATCCTATTATTATGGATCCTCCGATTGAAGGTCCTCCTCCATCATCCTTACCACCCGCTCTTCCTCCAGAATCGCCCGCATTGGAGGATTCGCGCACGCCCGCACCTACCAGTCCCGAAGCCAGGAAAACAGAAAACAGTTCCGGATTCAGTCCTAAGTTCTCCTGTCATTATAAAATTAATGGTGTGGAGAAGAAGGGGCTTATAACCACTTTACCGGATTTTGTGAATTTTTATAAAGATACAGGAATTATAGGTGATCTGGCAGAGAAATTAATCTTACAGGAAAAAACTCCGCTGGAACACTTGGAGAGGGAACTGGAACAAATCGCCAGGCGAAATAAAAACGGGTTGAGGATTGTAAAACAAAAAAATCCTTTAGGAGAAAATGTTATCGCCCTGCGCTACGATGCTTCACAGATAAAAGATACCAAAGACAAAGACGGAAAAATTATAGAAACCATAGAGGCAAAGAAAAAGCATTTAAAAACAAGCATGGAGAGTATTGCAAAAGAGCATGGCACTTTCCGGGAATCCAAGGATGGAAATGCATTCGCGTTGGAATTCAATAAACCGGTGGTGGCATTTG
>Ga0206957_1026_pt2 | contig 27751 bp, 17 predicted proteins | sample Alteio_BWOrgHeat_32_FD_152975 | JGI IMG/M metagenome (GOLD analysis project Ga0206957, IMG submission 152975) | Enriched cells from forest soil in Barre Woods Harvard Forest LTER site, Petersham, Massachusetts, United States -... | ecosystem: Environmental > Terrestrial > Soil > Temperate forest >...
TGGCTCCCGGAAAAATCATTTCTGTGGGTGGTGCCGGATTCAATGCCGGTAATTTAGGATTGGGACAATTTGTTCAGTCTGATGCCACCACCCTAAACCTGACACTGGGATCCAGTGCAACTCTTACAACTCAGCTATCCACCTGGCTAGGAGTAATAAACTGGACCGCAGGTGGAATCAATACCCAAACAAGTACTTACAGTAGCACTGCAACGTTTACGAAAACCGGTTCATTTGACAATTATGCCGGCTCCGGCAACACATTCAATGCAGTTACAACTATCAACATGCAAAGTCCAAACAATTGGTTTTGGAATTATTACAACAATGGTGGTTCGGTTTTTAATCAAAATCTGGTTGTCACAAACACAAGCACGGGAGGAATTTATTTCGGTTGGGGACAAACATGTACTACAACTTTGGCTCCCGGAAAAATCATTTCTGTGGGTGGTGCCGGATTCAATGCCGGTAATTTAGGATTGGGACAATTTGTTCAGTCTGATGCCACCACCCTAAACCTGACACTGGGATCCAGTGCAACTCTTACAACTCAGCTATCCACCTGGCTAGGAGTAATAAACTGGACCGCAGGTGGAATCAATACCCAAACAAGTACTTACAGTAGCACTGCAACGTTTACGAAAACCGGTTCATTTGATAATTATGCCGGCTCGGGCAACACATTCAACGCAGTTACAAATATCAACATGCAAAGCCCAAACAACTGGTTTTGGAATTACTACAACAATGGAAACACAGTCTTTAATCAAAATCTTGTGGTTTCAAATACCAGTACTGGTGGAATTTATTTCGGTTGGGGACAAACATGTACTACAACTTTGGCTGCAGGAAAAATCATTTCTGTGGGTGGTGCCGGATTCAATGCCGGTAATTTAGGATTGGGGCAATTTGCTCAGTCGGATGCCACCACCTTAAACCTGACACTGGGATCCAGTGCAACTCTTACAAGTCAGCTATCCACCTGGATAGGAGTAATAAATTGGACCGCAGGTGGAATTAATACTCAAACCAGCACGTATAACAGTGCAGCAACCTTCACCAAAACCGGTGCGTTTGACAATTATGCGGGATCAGGAAATACCTTCAATGCTGTTGCCACAATAAATACACAAAGTCCTAACAACTGGTTTTGGAATTATTACAACAATGGTAGCTCTACGTTCAATCAAAACATTGTTATATCAAGTACAAGTACCGGTGGTATTTATTTTGGATGGGGACAAACATGCACAACTACTTTAGTTTCCGGAAAGACCATTACAATTGGGGGTGCCGGGTTCAACTCCGGCACTTTGGCCTTAGGTCAATTTATACAATCTGGAACAACAGGCTTCACGCTAAACCTGGGCAGTTCCGCCTTCTTGCTACTATACAATAGCACCTTCAATGCCAATATTACATTCGGTTCTGGACAGGGTATCGATTTCAATTCGAGCACTTTCAATGGCAACATGATATTTAATAAAACTGGTGCGGGAGACGTTTATTCCCATTCTGAAAACACCTTTAATGGCACCGTAACCTATAATCACTCCGGTAGCAATAACTGGATTTTGAATTACTATGGTGTGTCTGATACATATAACGACAATACGATCTTCGTTCAAACCGGCTCAGGAACAATATACCCTGCTTACAATCAGACAAATCATTTTAAGAAAGATCTTTCCACTGCAGGATCAACCAGCTCAGTGCAATTTTCCTACAATGGGACCGTATACATGGATGGTACAGTTGCGGAGAATATCAATGGAAGTTCTACATACCAACCCGTTTTTGGAAAACTAATTATGGACAACACCGCCGGGTTTACAATGAACACGGCCATTACAGTGAACAATACGCTTTCCCTCAATAACGGGGCACTTGCACTAAACGCAAATACCCTCACCATAAATAACGGAGCTACTGCGGCAATTGCTGTCACATCCGGCTATATTATCAGTGAAAACACCAGCAACCTGGGTAAAATCCAGTGGAATATGGGATCGACAACAGGGTCACACATTTTTCCGTTTGGAACAAGCGGAGGATTATATATTCCAATGACATTTAATTTAGCTGCAGGAACAATCGGCAACGTTACTATTTCTACTTATCCAACGAATGCTGCGAATCTTCCTTTGCCAAGCACTCCTGATGTAGTAACACAAATCGGAAATTTCCAGAATAATAGCGCTAACACGGTGGACCGTTTCTGGCAAATAGACAAGACAGGAGCTTCGGGTACTGCTACACTTACATTTACAGCAACACCTGCTGAAGTCGGTTCAATAACAGGATTGATTGCAGAGCACTGGAATAAAGTTACCGGCAAATGGGATCTTCCATCGTCTGGCCAGACAAATACAGCTTACAGTGCTACAATACCCGGCGTTACTAACTTTTCTCCATGGACCATGTCCGGAAACGGTCATCCGCTTCCTATTCAACTCTTGAATTTTGATGCTGTTCTGAATACGGATAAAAAAGTTGATCTGAACTGGAACACGGCAACAGAGACAAATAATGATTATTTTACTATTGAGCGTAGTGGAGATGGAAACAACTTCCAGGAACTGGAAATCATTAAAGGCGCAGGCAACAGCAGTAAAACATTACACTATGCAACTGTAGATCCTAAACCACTGAAAGGACTCTCTTACTATCGTTTGAAACAAACAGACTTCGATGGCAACTTTACCTACTCCAATATTGATCCGATAAATAACATGGACAACAATTCCATTGTGATATTCCCTAATCCGGTTATTGCATCAGGAAATGTAACTATGAGAATTAATACAACTGAAGCAAAGTCCGTAATGATTACTATTACCGATGAATTAGGCAGACTAATGAATTCGAAGATAGTCTCAATTGGTTCAGGTGATACCGATATAACTATTGTGGATCAGTCGGTCTCTTTGACGGGTGGAATCTACTTTGTTACCTGCAGGGACAATCAAAACATTTTTACTCAGAAATTGATTGTTCAGTAATTTTGAAGGACGTTTATATTATTTATTCAATCTTCGCGCTCAAACCTCTGTCAAGAAGATTTAAACAAAGTGATTTCAACTCTTCTTCTGACCCGCGTTTAATCCCGCATTTTCCTTTATAATGCACAAGAAATGCACACTGTTCAGCCTGCAGACTATTGTGTTTACATATTTCCACAAGGCACTCTATAACAAAATCGAATGTATTGACATCGTCATTATACAAAACCAGATCCTTTTGAGCTTCCACTGTAATCCTTTCTTCCAGTAAGGTTTCTTCACTGATTTCAACTGATGTGTTTTTCATTGTAATATTATTTTGATGTGATTTTTTTTGCAGTTTCAAGGTCCATTCGTTTTGTCTTGTTATACGCAACCACAAATGCATCCTTGATTCCTGATGTTATTACTTCTTCTTTTACTTTTTCAGCTTCTTCGTATGTCTTGTAACTTCCAACCGAATAAATTGTCATTCCGGTTTCATCCTTTGTTATTTTTACCCCTTTGGAAGCAATGCTTAAGAACTTATTTGCCACATCTATTGGCACTTCCGCTTTGTATGCACCAATCTGTATTTTAAATGTAACATCTTTGGCTTTTACTTCCAAATCAGAATTGCCAGTTGAAACTCCATTTGTCGCATTTGAATTATTATCGGTATTCCTCTTATTGGATGGGGCTACATCATTTCCAGTTGTACGTTTTCCATCTTTATAGACTGTTATAAATGCATCCTTAATTCCACGTGTTACAATTTCATCTTTGGCTTTAATGGCTTCATTAATGTCTGTAAAGGCACCCGATGTATAACGTTTGAATCCATTATTCATTGTTTCAGTATACAACGAACCAATATTAAACAGTTGTGCAGAAGTTACTGGTTTCGAATAAACCCCAACCTGGATTGTGTAAACCAATCCTTTAACCGTTGCTATGTCTGTTGTCGGTGCAATTGAAGTCCCCTGGTTCTCATTAACTGAAGCCGCTGAGCTTTGCTGATTTGTACCGGCATTATTATTACGTTCAGGATTTGAAGATCCTGAATTTTTTTGTGAAACATTTGTTGCATTAGCCTGCTGATCTGATGTTGCAGAAGAGTTGTTTCCAAGTTTAGTCATTGCTTCTTCGAAGCTGATTCGTTTTCCATTGAAGAATGCAACAATGAATGCATCTTTATATCCGAGCCCCTTGATCCTATCTTTAGCCGATGTGGCAGGTTTCAGGTCTCTGAATAAACCAGCCGTATAACGGATTACACCCGGTTTAGTTGTTTCACCTGACAATGGATTCATGCCTTTAAACAGATCCTGTGGAATCAGATTTTTAAATGCACCGATCTGTACTTTAAAAATTAACCCTTCAGGAAGTTTAACATCCATTGGAATAGGATTTTTTTCTGAATAAACAGTTCCATTACTTATGTCAAATCCTTCTGTCAGCTGATTTACAACAACAGATGTTGTTTTGCCCGTGTTGGCAGGTTTTGTTGTACCATTGCGTCCGGATTTAGTTGAATTAGCTGTTTGCTGAGTATTCGTTTTCTGGGTTGTTCCTTTTAACTCACTATTCGCTGCTGTAGAAACGTTACCTGCAACCTTACCATTATAGGCAAGCTGAATGTGTTCATATAGTGTTTTATCAAGTGAATGTAAAAACAACTCGGATTCGGCCATTTTAGCATTTGCTTCGTCCTCTGTATTTTTCGCAATTGCTTTTACTGAATCCGATTTTTGCTGATTCATAACAGACTCGGTCTTGAACTTATCCATTAGTTTTGTCAATGAATCCGGAACAGGTCTGCCAGCAGGAATTGTATCAATAATCTTTGCAATTGCTTCAGCCTTCCTGTTATTTGACTCTGCTTGTTTTCTGTAATCATCAGCTACTTTATAATGCAATCTAGCTACCTGCATTGTTGAATCCGATTTTGATTTCATTGCAGCAAAATCACCATACTCTTTGGTATCAACCACTTCACGAAGCTGCTGAGGAGATAGAAATGCTGCGTTTGCATTTGATGCACTGTTTTCATTGTTTTCAGTCGTTGAATGAGTTGGTTTAACATCAGTCTGTTTTGCATTTTGCTGAACAGGTTTTGTTGTTGTCGTTTTTTGTTGCGTAGTTGCCTGCTGCTGAACCGGCTTTGTACTACCCGAAGTTTGCTGTGTAGTAGCCTCCTGTTGATTTGTTTTTACATTAGCCGGATTACCTGCGCTGGCTTGCGAATTTTGATTTCCGGTTTTACCCACCTGACCTGAGTTGTTTGCAACCTGCGCACTGTGAGTTTCAGGATTCACAGAGGTTGTGGTAGCAACTTGACTATTGCTGCTATTTTTCACATTTGTAACTGCAACAGCATTTGTATCTGGTTGGAATTTCAAATACATTCCTATTGCCTTACTCTGTTTTTCGAGTGCTGTTTTTTCAGCATTATCTGCGGCTGTTAAAGCATCTTGTCTTGCTGTAAATGAAGTTGAAGCAGCCGCTTTTTCACGTGATTTTTTTGCCTGGTCAAAATAGTAATTTGCTTCGTCTTTGATCATATCAGCCATCACCACTTCATCAGATGGATTTTTTGACAATGTTTTTGAATACGCTTTTAATTGAGAATTTGCCTTATTATACTCAGAAGATTTTGCCTGAGACATTGCATCAGATGACTCCTGCTGCTTTTTCATCGCTTCTTCCTCTACTCCTTTTGCTTTTTGCAAAAGCGCATCACGTTCTTCCGCTGTTGATTTTTCATACGCCTCTTTTCTTATTGTCATTGCCTGTGCATTCAGGTCCTGAGCTGCTTTATCAGCAGACTGTGCAGCAGATATTAATTCTGGATTTGATTCTTTTACAACGACTGATTGCGCATTCTTATTAACAGCTTGTTGAGTAATAATCTGTGGTGTTGACTGTTCGTGACTGGTATCCTGTTTGACTGTGTTTGTTGTGGCAGTAACCGTTATCGCTGAAGTTTTAACTGTATCTTTTTGTACAGTAGTTGTTACAGCCTGGTGAGTTGAAGAACTTGATTTGAGTGTATCTTTTGTTGAACTAACTACATTGTTACTTTGTGTTGCCGTTGTTCCCGAATTTGAAGACTGAGTTGCGCTCACTGTTTTACTTGTATCCTTCTTGCTTTGTATTGTTGTAACTAAACTTGATGACTGAACCGCAGCTACTGTTTTACTTGTATCTTTTACACTTACTACAGATGCCGTTGTTGACTTCATTGTATCCTTAGCAGAAACTGAACTATTGCCAACCGTATTTTTATTAGTCATTACAGTATCCTTCTTCGTCTCTGTAACAGCGGTTGTTAAAACAGCCTTTTTAATTGTGTCCGTTTTAGTTTCAATCTGAGCAGCAACTTTTTTCTTAGCAGTATCGGATGCGGATACGATTTGAGCTGCATTCGTTTTTTTAATTGTGTCTGCAAGAGTAGGTTGAATAGCAATTGCCTTTTTAGCTGTATCTGCGGAAGACGAAACACCTATTGTAGAACCTGAGATTGCGGCCTTTGCCTTTGCCCTGCTCTGTTCTGCGAGATCTTGTTTTTCTTTAACTTCTGACTCCAACTTTGTTATAGCAGATTCAAGCTCTTTCTTTTTGGTCTCGTCTTTCTCCTTTTTTAATTTTTTCTGTTTTGATTCAATATTTACTTTTATTGAATCAGCCCAGGTATTGTAATACGTTGCTTTTGTAGACTCACGCGTATAATCATCATTTATTTCATTTGCATCCTTGAGTTTCCCTGAATATTTTTTATCGTAACTCGCGGCGGGTACTATATTCTCATCTACAGCCTTCTGTTGCTGAGTACCAGTTGTCACCGTATCAACTTTCACAGCACCTGTTGCAGTCCCTGAGCTAACTGTATTTGTTTTGGATTGCTGGATGGCGGTTTCGCTTGTTGAGTTTTGAGTGACAGAATTTGTCTTGTTGGTTTCAACCACAGAATTCTGTTGCGCTGTAGTTGTTTTTACCTCGGTTGCTGTTTTTGTTGTGCTTGTATCTTTTGCTGAAGTCGTAGTTTGAACTGAAGAAGTTGTTGTTTGTACAGCTGCATTATTTTCTTTGGCTGAAGTGGTTGCGTTAGTAGTTGATGCTGTATTTGTTTTCGTTACGGTATCATTTTTGGTAACCACAGCCCTAGTCATTTGATAGCCATTGACCTGTTCCTGCAGTTTTTGTTTATCAATAGAAGCTACATTTGCAGGAGTTTCCGGACTTGTTTTTATCTGCGTAATGATCCCTCCTACCAGTTCTGCTTCATTCTTGAGATTAGCTGCTTCCTTCTCAAGCACTGGAATTTTTGCATCATTCTCTACAAGTTCTTTTTGCTTCAGCACTTTGTCATCCTCCAGATCCTTTATCTGTCCCCTGATTCCCTCCTTGACCATTTCATTCTTGGTGTTGGACAGTTCGGTATTCTGTCTTTTTACCTCAGCATCAATGTCTGTTATTTCTTTAGAAAGATCCTTTGATTTGCCTTTTGCACGATCAACTTCCTTTTCTTTATTATCCGCATCAGTCTTTAAATTACTTACTGCATTGTCTGTCCCCTTGGGTTTCTGACTAAGGCTTTCAATCCGTTTTTTTTCTTCCTCCAATTGCTTCAATGCAGTCCCGGAATTTGACTTAGACGCTGCATCCAGTTCTTTCGCGTAGTTAGTAGACAAGTCTGCTTCATCCTGTTTAGTTGAAGCATCGTTATCCAGTTTTTTAGCCAGGTTAAATGCAGCAACTGTTTCTCTGGATGTTTTATCTGCTTCTTTTCTTAGCTCAACGGCTTTGTCGTTGTTGCCCGATTTAGCAGCCTCATCCGCTTCAGCATATTTAGCCTGAGCTTCCTGGTTTTTCAGACTTGCGAAAGCCAACGCATTATCAGCCTGGGCTTTTAATTCTTTTGCTTCTTTCTGTACATCCTCGGCATCATCGTATGCAATTTTTACAAGAGCATTATTACTGATGTCAGCTGATGTATTTGTTTTCTGTGAAGCAGTATCCTTTTTAATTTCGGGAGTTTCTGTGTTTTGTTGAGGCGCATCTTTAAACATGGCATCATTCGCATTCACTTCCATTCGGGCTTTCTCCTTAATAAAATTGAGAGCCTGGAGATATGTATTATCATCCACTGTTTCGTCAAAGATATTTTTCACAGACAGCTTATCTGTTTTATCATCGTACGTAATCTCTTGTTTAAATGGCTTGAAAACCGTCTGGGGCGGCAATACTACAACATCTGACTGTGTCATATAACCTTCGCTTTCAACCGTAAACAATAATTTACTTCCACCCGGAACATTCATTGTATAAGCCCCAGTTTGCGGATCGCTGTTAAAAATTCCTACGAGTTCTCCATTGCTTGCATTCTTGACAGTAATTTTTGATTTTATAAATTGTCCCTCAGCATTCTTTGCCATTAACCCATTGATCACTGCAACATCAACAGGTTTGCGCTCTGTATTGATTTTATATACATCAATCATACCGGCAGGACTGGCTCTTCTGGAAGAAAAATAAGCTGTCTTCTCAAGCGAATCGGTCACGTACATGATATCATCATCCGGTGTATTGATAGAAAAATCAAGATTCACAGGTTCTCCCCATGTTCCAGTCTGCTCATTGAATGTAGATTTAAAAATATCATAGCCACCCATACTATTATGTCCTTTGGAGCAGAAGTAAAGTACTTTTCCATTTGGATGTAAAAAAGGATAATCTTCATCAGCATCTGTATTAATTGTTGGACCAAGATTGATCGGCGGACTCAATTCACCGTTACTCATCTTCTTCACCATATAGATATCTTTCCCGTTTTTACCGTCTGTTCCATAACTGGAATAATAAATCTGGGTATTGTTTTTAGGAATATAAATGATCGATTTTTCTTTTGCCTTTTTATCGAGTGAAGACTGAAAATCTTCGGGTTTGATCAGTAATTTTCCTCCTATAGAAGTGAGGTCATAAGAACGGAAAAATTCATTATCACCAACCTGCTTTTTGTCCAGCACCTGCAGGTCCGTAATATTTTTCAGAAGTGTTTTCCCACTCCTGCACATTGCAATCTGTCTGTCAACCTGAAGCTTTTTTTGCTGATAGGACGATGCTTCCTTTTTAAAGCGATTGTACATGCTGATGGCATCATCAAAACGATAATTGACATGATAGGCTTTACCCAAAAAGAAAAAAACATCTTTCTCTACGTCAGGTTGTTTGGCAGCATATTCAAGATAGCTGATGGGTTTTTCCTTATTCTCACTTGTGTATAGCATACAAATACCAAAGCGGTAATTGTAATTTGGATCTTTGGGATATACACTCAGCAGTTGAGAATAGAGTGGATAAGCTTCCGCGTACTGTTCATTTTCAAACAGTTTTTTTGCTTCTTTCTTAAGGTCGTCTTCGGATGAAAAAGTATTCTGAGCTTTCACGTACGAAAAGCACAGAGTCGCCAAAACCACGGTCAAAAAATAAATCTTATTTAATGTCTTTTTCAGCACTTCTATCCTGAATTACCTATCCTTAAGATGCAAAAAATGAGCCTTTTACATAAACCTTCAAAGGTAAATGTTTTAAGCCAATTATACTATATTCGAAAAAACGGTTTTGAACTGACAGAAAGCTATAAATCAAGGATTTACACGACATCAGTTGCTCTTCTTTTTTATCAGGCGTGATTTGGATTCTTCACGCTTTATTAAACGCTCAATATTCTTTTGATGCGTAATGAGCACCAATAAGGCAATAGCTAGAGAAAAAATAACAAGTGACGGGATCTGGGCTTTAAAAACAAAAATGACAAGAATTGGGAATGCAACAGCAGCTGTAATTGAACCAAGTGACACATAATGTGAAATTAGAAATACAACAAGAAAAACTCCGATAGATGCCAGCGCAGCGCATGGATGAACTGCCAGAACAATTCCCAGTAAAGTTGCAATTCCTTTACCTCCCTTAAAGGCCGCAAAAATTGGGAAGATATGTCCGAACAGTGCGGCTACTCCAAACACCAGTTGAAGATTTACAAACTGAACTGAACCTGGAACAAGATCAGTAAAATGCGGCAATTCAACGGCAGCAAAACCTTTCAGAATATCTATTATTAAAACCGGGATCCCTGCTTTTTTACCAAGTACTCTGAATGTATTGGTAGCACCGGCATTTCCGCTTCCGTACTCACGCACATCAATGCCATAAAACATCTTTCCAATCCATACTGCTGATGGAACAGATCCCATAATGTAGGCTAGTAAAAGTAAAATTATCTGTATAGAATGCAACATTTTTATTTATTCATCTGATCCACCCGCTGATTTCATTTTTTTAAGAAAATCATTCTTTTTGCGTTCTGTGGATAAATTAAACACATAAGGAGTCTGGCCGCGTTCTGTTTTTAACTCACGCTTATCAGGCTTCAATTCTTTGATTATGGTATTAAAGTTTTCTGCAGATGAAACAGCCTGCATCAATCCTCTTGTATAATTGAAATAATACCAGGTACTGTTATCAGCTTCCACATAAATATTTAAAATATCACCACCCTTTTTCTTCACCAGTTCAACTGTTCCTGTGACAAGTTTATTGATTTGATTTTTTCCAATATTACCAATACCGACAAGGCCGGTAGAAATATAAGAATGAGTGCGAGGGTTCCACTTCATTTTAAGCTGATTGAAGAAGAATGTCTTTTTCAATTCATCCGGAAATTTTTTAAACGTTCCATACAAGTTAACCTGTGAAATTAATTTATCAGCCTGTGCTTTACCAAGTAACTCCCTCAATCCCTTCTCATACGTTGGTCTGGCAAAATCAGTCGGTTTCAAATCAACGGATGAATTGAAAAGATCTGCCATTTTCTCCAGCGCTGCATCATCAAAGAAGAAATCAATTGTCATCAGCATGTCAAACGAAGTAGAATCAGGTATAAGATAATGATATGCATTCCCGACAGCTTCTGTTTTTACTTGACCAAAATCCGCTCCCATACTCATTTTTCCTTCGCCGTATATTATGCATTTATCTATATTAAGACTCACATAATTTCCTTCTACATTACGTTCAACCAGCTTTTCTTTACTTGCCACACGGTATTCTTTGGCATTTTTATCATAGTACAGGAAACCACTCGATGAAAGGATATCGACATCACTTCTTCCGAATTTACCGGAAACAAATGCAGAGTAAACATGTGTAGAATCATTGCTTAACATCACACCAGTACCAAGTTTGCTTCCTTTTTCATCAACAGGTTCCTGAGGAATAGGAATCAGGATCTTGTTGGGATCAATCTCAGCTGTAAACTTAATCCATGTCTTCTTAATTGCTTCGCATGAATGCTGGATTCTTGTAACACCGTTAAATGTTAAAAACTGTTTAGATGCTTCCAGCTTTACTTTTCCTTTATATTCAAAATTAGGACTCAGCATAAATTTAGAGGAGTCTTCAATCTGGCTCTCCGCATAGGTTTGATGTGTTGTATCCACCGTTATATTGCTGAAATAAATCTGCTGCTTCTTTTTTAATTCATCAACATAATCATAGTAACCTGACCCTGTATAACTTTTACGTGCGAAAATATTAACGTTGGCATTATACATCTTATGGTATTTTGTAACACTGTTAGCAAGGATGTTTGCATTTTTAAGTGTTTCCATTACAGCATCCTTTCGTATGACGACTTTACCTGAATCAGGCGATACCCTCGCATCGGCTACGTTGATGTATTTTACATCCATTGCAGTAATGACATATGTTTTGAGATCGTATTTTGCACGAGGGGCGTTGAACCGCAATGAGTCCTGTTTGGGATGTGTCGAAATAAATTCCGGGCCCTGTAAGTCGAGGTCGGCTGCCGCTCCCGTACCTTTTCCTTTTGCCGCTGCTCCTGTTCCCAGTTCAATATCACTTCTATCCATAAACCATTTGAAGCTTTCCATAAAACAGATGTATTGGTCAACAGGGAATTTTACAATAGAACCTTTACCATTGGTTTTAAATTCGCCATCACGTTTTGTAAAATCAATATGTGCATTTACGTTATTGGTTGAGAACGAAAGCGCAGACTCTCCATCCGACTGAAGTCTGAAATCAGCAGTATCCGAATCAAAAGCTGTTTGCTTGAATTTTATGTTGAGGGCTTCAAGCTCTGCTTTCTGGAAATTAACTTTGCCTCTTCCCGATAATAAAATTGGCGTGAGGTTATATCTTCCGGTAAAGGTTGCCTGTGCATTGTATGTTGAAAAAGGTTTTTCCTTAGAGTAAACAAACATTATATCCTTGTAAGGAGTCCAATGAATATAATCCCCTTCACCCTTTACCTGGGGGAATTCAACTTTGCCCACTTTACTTTCTTTCACATCAAAATTCTGTGCAACGCCATTCATTGAATCCGGATAAAAAATAAAATTTTTGGATCTGGAAGTAGACGTAATATATTCAACTAAGCCATTTCCTTTCAGACCTTCATGACTCAGCATAATTGTATCATTGAATTTTGCTTTCCCTCCATACAGCGCAAAACCTTCAGCAGGTGTTGGCCGTTGAAAGCCCAGTGAATAATCTTTCTGAAGTCGTAAGGTCTCCTTGAATTGCGGAAACACACCAGCTGAAACAAAATCCCCATTGAACACCAGACCAGAGTTGGAGAAGTTATCCAGACTATCAAGCGTAAAGGGCTCTAAGTGAAAATAAAATTTATCTTTCGGATACACTCCCCCCTGAATTGATTTCTTCTGATAATACACATACGAATCCTTGGCACTATTGAACACAGGATATTTGGAATAGTTTTTATACCCTGATTTATTTTTTGGATGATCAATCAACAAATCACCATTAAGATGTTCGATTACAGATTTTACCTTCACCTGAGGATATTCACCACGCTCATTCGGCTCTCTCGACCTTACAGCCATACGGAGTGAATCCGCATCTGTAATATCTATTTTAAACTGATCATAGTTGAATGCAAATGTCTTTCCATAAAAATCAAAACGACCGGCATGGATTCTTCCGGCAAAAGTAAAGTCTCTGTTCTTTTTAACTACAACCTGTCTGTTCAGCGGATAAATCACCACATTCTGAGAATCACTTAACAGAATTGCGGAAACTCCTCTAATTGTTAGATCATAATTCAGCAGATTTATTAAACCATTAGCCTCATTGGGATATACAGAGTGGAAATTAAGTACGTCATAATCTGTTTTTCCGCCTTTGTTTGTTATGAATTGAAATAACCGTTCTTTGATCTGCAATTTGTCATTTTCTGTATCGTAATTTAAAAGACCCATTACAGCAAGTTTTACTAAGACCGGACGAAGGTCATTCGCCATTACGTGCATGTACCTGGCCAGATCGGTAACATAAAAATCACGGATGTCATTTATCGATTTTACATAGCTTTTGATGGCCAGGATTGGATTACTTCCGTCAAGTCCCTGCAGCTGGTCATAACGTTCTGCTTTAAAAAAACTGGCTGATTCAAAATCTGCTTCTCCTTGTGTATTACCCAATAACATTTTTAGTTTGATCTGAGGTTCGTCTGTTTTCCATGTCAACTCTTCAAAGTACATGTCCAGTGCATGAAATGAGTTCTGAAAACCTGAACGCGACAAACCATTGTCGGAACGAATGAGTGACACCTGTTGGTCTTTCAGAAGATACTTAAATGATAATCCAGGATGATAAATAGAATCCGTGTCAAAATAAAAGCGGATCGATGCATTGTCGGATGAGATCTTATCTTTCGTAATAAAAAACTGTTTAGAGCCGACAACGAGGAAACGTTTGTCGCTGCGTTTAAAAATCAGAAATGCCTCCTGGTCGGCATTACCAGAACCAATAAACTTACTACCGCGCATAGAAAATCCGCCTTCATAATCAACTTTATCTGCAATATTATTGATTTGTAAACGCTTACTGTATGATTCGAAACGTGGATAAGATAAAGCTCCTGCAGCCTCTGCCAGCGCTTTATCTGTAAGTTGTCCCATTAATGGTTTGTTGAAATATGTTTTATTATAAAAAACAACGGAGTCAGCAATATAACCTCCGGTCTTAACAATTATATCGTATTTTTTTAATTCAGCATAAACAACACCCGCTTCCATTCCGGCTTTTACCCAATTAGTTGTTCCTCCTTTACCAATGAAGCGGCCTGTTGCAGGATAGTAGGTACCTTTTGTATCTACAATCACAACACTGTCGCTTTGATTGTTGTGACAGGTTAATGTTAAAGCGCTAAAAACGACTTTAGGAACACTGTCATATTGAAACTCGTAGTTATTATTATTTGAACTCCATTCATAAGTTGGGGAATGATAAAATACATTAAAACCGAACAGACTTTCACTCATTGAAAGATATTCGGTATAACTTTTTATACCCTTACCATTCAAAATTTTATTGATGCAATCCTGCCAGGCCAGAAAATTTTTTTCTGATTGCTTGGTATCAACAAATTTCATCATGCAGGAGATATAACTTCTGAAATCAGGCGGACGTAACCGTTTTTTCAACATCAGGTTACATACTTCGTAACACATTTGCTTTTGAGATTCACTGAATTTGCACTCATGCGTTTTCCCAATGTTCCAATATTCCGTCTCAAATTTCCTAAGGAACTCTTTTGCGTCGGCTTTATCTGTACTACCCGCATCAAAAAAGGATTTAAGATCGTCAATGAATTTAACAGGGTCATCACTGAAACTTCTTACTTGTGCCAGGGCCGGCGTTGAAGCGAAAGCAATTAAAAAAGAAAGGAAAATTGAAAATTGCTTTATTGTTTTGTTCATTATTTCTCTTTTAATAAATGGAGCATTGTCCATTTATTCTTCGTCATTTTGTTAATCAAACTCATCCCTAAGGATTTAGCTTTACTTTCTATAACAGGAGCATCAACGTCAAAAAAACCACTCATTATCAAGACTCCCTGTTTATCAAGCGATTGAATATATTTATCCATATCGCTTAACAGAATATTTCTGTTAATATTGGCTAAAATAACATGAAATGTTTTCCCCGCCAACAATTCAGCCCCTCCTTTTTTAACAACTATGCCCTTCACTTTGTTAGTATCTATATTTTCAATTGAGTTTTCTACTGCCCAATCATCAATGTCAACGGCAAAAACACTTTGAGCACCCATTTTAGCAGCTAAAATTGCCAGTATGGAAGTACCGCATCCCATGTCGCAAACGGTCCTTCCGGCCAGCTCCATCTGAAGCATCTGAGAGATCACTAAAAAGGTAGTTTCATGATGACCAGTACCAAATGACATTTTAGGATTAATCAGGATGTCATACTTGATTGAAGGAATTGCCTCGTGAAAATTCGCCCTCACGTAACATTTATCGTCTACATTAATCGGAGAAAAATTTTTCTCCCACTCATTGTTCCAGTTTTCATCTTTTATAAGTTCAGTTGATTTCTCAAATGAGAACAGATTGTGTAAATTGTTAACGTGTTCAACTACATCTTTAGTATAAAGCGGTTCCTGGATATATGCTTTCATACCTTCTTCTGTATCTACAAAACTTTCAAAACCCAGATCAGCGAGTTTAACCATTAAAATTTCCGAATATTCAGGGGAAGATGTATTGCAGGTTAATTCAATGTAATTCATGTGTTAGTCTTGAGTAACGAGTATTTAGTATTGAGTTATAAATGACCTGGAATAAGTCTAAAACGAATGGATGATCTTCACAAAGTCTTCTGCCTTGAGCGATGCGCCGCCAATCAGACCGCCATCTACATCAGGACAAGCAAATAATTCTTTTGCGTTCTGGGCATTACAGCTTCCGCCGTATAATATTGAACAGCTTTCCGCAATTTCTTCGTTATATTTCTCTTTTATTGTTTTACGGATGAATGCGTGGATTTCCTGTGCTTGCGCAGATGTTGCAGTAACACCGGTGCCTATTGCCCATACAGGCTCATATGCTAATACTGTTTTTTTAAATTGTTCTGCTGACAAATGAAAAACTCCTTCACTCAATTGTTGCTTGATGATATCAAGATGCTTGTTTGAATTCCGCTGTTCAAGGGTTTCTCCTATACAAAAAATAGGCGTCATGCTATTTTGAAGCGCTTGTTCTGTCTTTTTTGCAAGAACTGCATTTGTTTCGGCGTAATAACTTCTGCGTTCCGAATGACCTACAATAACGTATTCAGCACCGACTGATTTAAGCATCAATGCTGATACTTCACCGGTATAAGCACCCGATTGCTCGCTTGCGCAATTCTGAGCACCGACAGCTACATTCTTTGCCTGTTTAGCAAAATCAGCCATAAAAATAAATGAAGGAATAACAATTGCCTTAGCATTTGAAGAAGGTTGCTTTGCCAGCAAAGTCTCTATTTCAGAAAATAACTGAAGACCTTCCTGATAAGACTTATTCATTTTCCAATTACCCGCAACAATTTTTGATCTCATTGTAAATTTTACTTTTATTCGTAAATCGTATCCCGATAACCATCGGGACTAAAATCGTCAATCTTTTATCTCACTCTCACTCTCGGATCAAGAATGCCATATAAAATATCGACTAAAGTATTAATAATTACGAATATCGCAGCAACAACCAAAACAGCTCCCATAACAACAGGCATATCACATTTTTGTAATGCGTAAACTGTTTCTTTACCTATTCCTTTCCAGTCAAATACTTCTTCAACAAAAACAGAACCAGCCATCATACCTGCAAACCAACCGGAAATAGCCGTTGCTACTGGCGTGAGCGCATTCTTCAATGCATGTTTAAAAACAACTGCATAAAAACTCAGACCTTTTGCAGTAGCCGTTCTTATATAATCATGTGTCATTACATCCAGCATTGAACTTCGTGTAAGTTGAATAATAATTGCCAGAGGCCTTAAGCCCAACGTGATTGCCGGCAAAATTAAATTTTTCAATTCCAGGTTTTCACCGTTGCCATAATCATCCATCACCCAAAGGCTTCCCACAAAATTCAAATGCGTGTAATCACTTAACACATGTCCGAATACATAAGCCAGAATTAAGCCAATATAAAATGAAGGTCCCGACATCCACAGAATTGCAAATACAAGTGAAAGCTTATCAAACCACGTGTCCTTATGTATGGCAGAAAAAACACCAATAAGGATCCCGAAAAAAGATGCGATAATAATAGCTGTCAAGGCGAGAATAGCTGTTTCCGGCAATGTTTCTTTAATGACATCCGCCACTTTTACTTTATTCTGGTAGGATCGTCTGAGGTATGGATATTTCAACACCAGCACATCATCTGAGCCAACTTTAAACAATTTGGTATACGAATATTTTTCATCACTCAGATAAATGGATGAACTCACGTCATTCTGATTATGAATTGAAAGCGGAGACAAATCATTCATATACATCAGGTACTGCTCGAATAGAGGTTTATCGCGACCAAGATCTTTATTGATAATCTCAATTGATTTAGGATCGGCATGTTGCCCCATCATCATACGTGCAGGGTCACCGGGCAGGACATTAAAAAGCAGGAACACTACAGTTGCAGTTCCCAACAATACTAAAAAACCGTAAAAAAATCTCTTAAGTATAAATTTTCCCACTACTTCTTGCTAAAATATTTTGCTTTTACGTCGTTATACGAAGGAAAGTTACGGTAAGGCCACATCGCAGTCACAACGCTGTCTTTCAACATTACCAGGCCAGGGTTTGAACGAATCATTGCCTTTAAAGGAACATCATCCGGACTCCTGTAAAAATTGTAGGTAGCATTTACTTCCTGTTTGAAAAGCATTATTTTATCAAGTTCTGAAGTGGTAAGTGCAGAAAACGAAACCATATCCTTTTTACATAACTCAGCAAAATCATTTACCTTACCCTGAACAGCTCTATCTGATTTATCGAGATCGTACTCAACGAGGATAAATGAACAACCCGGAGAGGTTATTAAATCATCTCTGTGATCTTCTCCATTGGCATCCTGCATTTCAAAATGTTCAATCGGCTTTATTTTTTTATCAATAGGTTCTGTGCGATTAGAAACCATCTCCCATTCCGTATCCCAGTTTGGAGGAAAGTGATCGAATTCTTCACTCTTGCCTGTCTTTTTATTTTTTAAGGTGTAAAAGAATTTGGACTTAACGTGTTCTGGTGACGCATTGTATAAATTGGTTCCGATTTTATATGGACGGAAATCAATAACCGGCAAATGCGTATAGGTATAAATTGGAAATGCTGTTGCAGCCAAAGTGAAAATTCCCAGCGCTGCATTTTCAAGTCGTTGACCAAATAAAGGATTGATATTGGAGCGGCCTAAAATTAAAACAAGTGTAAGCACGCTTAGTATAATGTCTTTGTAAAATGACTGCCAGGGTGTTAAAGGAATAGCATCACCAAAACATCCGCAGGAAGTAACTTTATTGTAATATGCTGAATAAAAAGTTAGGAAGGTAAAAAAGATCATCATCAGCGAAAGCAGCCACAGCGTTAGCTTTAAACGTGAGCCCAGTAATACAGAAAAGCCGACTGCAATTTCGAAAATGCATATAAAAATAGCAAGGAACAAAGACAATGGAATCATCCAGTTCATATTGAATACTTCAAAATATTCCTGGAGTTTGTACGAAAAACCGAGCGGGTCGTTGGCTTTAATAAAGCCGGAGAAGATAAATAATGCTCCTACAAAAATACGGGCAATAGTAGTTAAAATTTTCATAGAGTTAATGTATTTTTATAATTCAAAATCCCTTCATTCACCCTTCGACTTCCTGCCTGCCGGCAGGCAAGGCGCTCAGGGTTCAAGTAAAATCCGAAAATCGTAATTCGTAAATCCTAATTTGATTACGCTGTTCCTTCTTCAATTCGGATCAATGCAAACACGGCATAGTTCAACATATCCAGGTAATTTGCATCAATTCCTTCCGAAATAATAGTCTTACCCTTGTTATCCTCAATCTGTTTAATGCGCAGAATTTTCATCAATAATAAATCTGTTAAAGAACTCAAACGCATATCACGCCATGCTTCACCGTAATCGTGATTTTTATTCAGCATTAAATCTTTTGCTTCAGTTGCATATTTATCAAAAAGCATGCTAACCTCTTCAAGGGGTAATTCCATACGGCTATCACCATCTAAGCCCAACTGCATTAAGCCAATGATCGAATAATTTACAATTCCAATAAACTCGGAACGAGCTCCTTCGTCCACTTTTTGACTGCCGGTTTGTTCAATTGTACGGATACGTTGAGCCTTGATAAAGATCTGATCGGTGATGGAACTTGTGCGTAAAATACGCCAGGCTGTTCCATAATCTTTGGCTTTTTTAGTGAATATGTCCTTACAAATTTTTATTATTGACTCGTATTGAGTTACCGTTTTGCTCATAACATTAAAATGACCACACAAGATACAAATTATACTTATAGTTTTTCAGGTAAAAAACTTGATTTTTCTTCTCCATTAGTAATGGGAATTCTCAATATTACTCCAGATTCCTTTTTCGACGGAGGACGTTATACAGACGAGAAAAATAGTTTAGTTCAGGTCGAAAAAATGTTAACAGAAGGGGCTTCGATAATTGATATCGGCTCTTACTCCACCCGACCCGGAGCAAAAGAGATAAGTGAAGATGAAGAATGCCAGCGCCTATCATCCGTTTTAAAAAGTATCCGAAAAGAATTTAATCAAGCTATTCTTTCTATTGATACTTTTCGTTCTACTATTGCACAAAAAGCTATTGCTGAAGGTGGGGACCTGATCAATGACATTTCCGGAGGAACAATGGACAATAAAATGTTTGAAACAATCGGGCGATTAAAGGTTCCATATGTGCTCATGCATATTCAAGGTACTCCTGAAACCATGCAACAAAATCCTGTTTATAAACATGTGGTTGAAGATGTAAAGACTTATTTGCAGGAAAAAATCATTCAGCTTAACAAAGCAGGTGTTGAACAAATCATTATTGATCCGGGATTTGGTTTTGGTAAAACGGTGGAACATAATTTTGAATTGTTAAAAAATTTAGCGCAGTTCAAAACCTTAGGATACCCAATTCTGGCTGGACTTTCAAGAAAATCAATAATCAATAAAGTGTTAGGTATTAAAGCTGCCGACGCGTTGAACGGGACGAGTGTTTTGAATACAGTTGCCTTATTAAATGGTGCGAGTATTTTACGGGTACATGATGTAAAAGAAGCAATGGAGTGTATCAGGTTAACTGCAAAGTACCTCACATCCAGGAATGGAACGCGGATAAAGTAGGATAATTATGATAAAGTACGATTTGATCTGCGGAAATCTTAGAGATCTTACTTTATCTGTGTTCCATTAATAACTATACAATCCAATCTATTTCTTAATATTGTAATATGTTCCATTTGTTAGCGCTCACATTTGTAAACTTAAGTTGGGTTGACGTCATTGACGTACTGCTCGTGGCTTTGCTGATGTACCGCATGTATTACCTTGTTAGAGGAACTGTTGCTGTCAACATTTTTATCGGGATTCTATTTGTCTATATGCTTTGGCTTGTGGTCAAGTATATGGAGATGCGCCTTTTCGGAAGTATCCTCGAAAAATTCATTGATGTAGGCTTCATTGCACTGATAGTAGTGTTCCAGCCGGAGATCAGGCGCTTTCTTTTATTTATCGGAACTGCCAATTTTAAAGGCGTTGCCAAAGGGATCTTTGATTTTAAATGGCAGGCCCAACGTACATATGAACTGGATATTCCATCTATTGTAAAAGCTTGCCGTAATATGGCCGTCAATAAGACCGGCGCTATTATTGTCATTACTAAAAATGCTGAATTAAAATTTTACGCCAATACAGGAGAACCTATTGAGGCTAACGTCTCAGTTAAACTGATTGAAAGTATTTTTTATAAAAACAGTCCTTTACATGATGGCGCTATTGTGATCACCAATAACATTATCAAAGCTGCACGTTGCGTTTTACCTGTAACTGAGAGCAGTGAATTCCCGGCAGATCTTGGCATGCGTCACCGTGCTGCTGTAGGTATTACCGAAAACTCAGATGCCATTGCTATTGTAGTAAGTGAGCAAACGGGTGAAATTGCTGTTTCACAGGATGGAGAACTGAGGTCACATTTAACCCCTGAGAAGTTGAGAGAAATTCTGGAGAGAGAGTTTAAGTAGATTTACTTCCTATACTTCTCCGTAATCTCAAACACGTGTTTCAGAATATCTTTATCAAGTTCGCCAAACACAATATTCCTGCGCTCCATAACCTTTTGGGCCACTTCAAATGCATCAGCTAATTTATATTCTGTAAAACCCTGTGCACCGCCCCAGGAAAAATCTGCAATAAAATTCCGTGGGAAACCAGCTCCGAAAATATTTGCGTAAACACCAACAACCGTTCCTGTGTTGAACATAGTGTTTATTCCGCACTTGGAATGATCTCCCATGATCAGGCCGCAGAATGTTAATCCTGTATGGGCAAAACGACCGGTGGCATAATTCCACAAGCGTACTTCCGCATAATTGTTTTTCAGGTTTGAGTTATTGCTGTCGGCTCCAATATTGCACCACTCGCCTAATACTGCATTTCCAAGAAAGCCATCATGACCTTTGTTACTGTAACCGAATATTACCGAGTTATTAACCTCTCCTCCTACTTTTGAATGAGGTCCGACAGTAGTTGGACCATATATTTTTGCACCCAGTTTTAAACCTGCATGTTCACATAATGCAAATGGCCCACGAACAATAGAACCTTCCATGATTTCTGCGTCTTTACCAATGTAAATCGGCCCTGTTGTTGCATTTAAAATCGCGCATTCTACTTTGGCACCTTCTTCCACAAAAACATTTTCAACACCGAGAACCTGGTTTGTTTTGCTGAGTGTGTGTGAAATCCTTCCTTTGGTGATCAGTTCAAAATCTTCTGTTAATGCTTTTCCATTCATGGAAAAAATATCCCAGGGATTATTGATTTTCATCGCCTGCGCATGACTTTCAAATTTCTCATTGTGTGTTCCGGGTTCTGCAATAAAAACTTTATCATTTCCGGAATTGTACGCTATCAATACATTTGCCCCATATAATGCTTGTAAGGGTTTTAAAGTTTTTATCTCTTCAACAAGGTTTGCATTCGGGCAAACCGAACCGTTGACCCATACATTGTCTGTGTCGATTGTATATTCTGTCGGATATTTTGCAGAAAGATAATCCTGGGTTTTAGAAGAGGTTTTACTTTCCAGGTACTTCTCCCATTTTTCGCGTATAGTTAATATGCCAATTCTAATATCTGCTACTGGACGAGTGAATGTAAGTGGCAATAAATTTTCCCTTGAAGAATCGTCAAACAGAATATAATTCATAATTAAGATGCTTTTTTGTTAATCAATCTTCGGCTCCACTCAGACTTCATTAAATTAAGATGTTTTTTTGTTAATCATATCCAGATAAATATCAACCTGCTGAAGAAAATATTTGAACGTTTTATTGGGTGCAATGTCAATCAGCAGATCCTGGATTTTTTCATTTTCATTGCTGAATTTGCCCACCTTAAAACGAGCTCTTGATAAGGTTGAAATATATTTCAAAGGAAAATGATCATCGAGATTCAAATCAATTAAAACATCAAATTCTTCTTCCAGGAAACTATTCAGAAAAGTTCCGGATGGTTTAAGATTCCAGCTCAATTCTTTAACGGAAAAAAACTCATATTCTAATTTTGAATACGTAAAGTCTGGTGGAAATTCAGTATTGAAAAAACCAACTATTCTCACTTTCTTTTTTAATTCTTTCAGATAAGTGACATACTTTTTGACCAGGTCAACATCTTCAATCTTGCTTGCTTCAAATAATATGGCAAACGATTTTGCTTCCACTTTATTGAACGCAACTTTATTGCGTTTCAGCTGCGAAGCTGCGCTTTTTAACAAATAATTGCCGGCTGCTTTTCTTAAACCTACAAAATTCATGTCAACTGATCATTTTAGCAAACTCATCTTCACTTATAATTTTCACTTCCAGTTTCTCTGCCTTCTTCAATTTCTCCGGTCCCATATTATCACCGGCCAGTAAATAACTTGTCTTTCCTGAAACTGACCCAACATTTTTTCCTCCATTTTGTTCAATAAGCTTTTTCAGGTCGTCACGTGAAAACTTTGTAAAAGTTCCCGAAATAACGAATGTCAACCCTTTCAGCTTGTCACTGGTTGCAGCCAACTGTTCGTCGCTTAACTCAAATTTAAGCCCTTTCTTCCGTAAATGTTCTATGATCTTTAAATTCTTTTCATCCCTGAAATGTTCAACAATGCTTCTTGCAATCACTTCACCTATATCCCCGACTTCCAGCAATTGTTCCACATCCGCTTTCAATAAGCCATCTATATTCTTAAAATAATAAGCCAGCTTTTTGGCAGTTGTCTCGCCGACATGACGAATTCCCAATGCGTAAACCAATCTGTCGAACGGCACATTTTTTGAATCCTCAATTCCCTGGATAAGATTATTTGCCGATTTTTCAGCCATTCGCTCGAGCGGTAATAAATCTTCCTTTTTCAGATCATAGATATCAGCTATGCTTTTTATTAATCCTGCATCGTACAATTGACTGATTGTTTCTCCTCCCAATGAATCAATATTCATCGCTTTCCTGCTTACAAAATGCTCCATCTTGCCTTTGATCTGGGGAGGACAACCATTTTCATTCGGACAAAAATGATTCGCTTCGTCTTCTTTCCGCACAAGAAGTGCATTACATTCAGGACAATGCGTAATATATTCTGTTTTATGCGAGAGAGCGGGACGTTTGGTAAGATCCACGGCAATAATCTTTGGAATAATTTCTCCGCCTTTTTCCACATATACCGTATCGCCTTCGCGGACATCAAGCTTTTCAATGATATCAGCGTTATGCAGAGATGCACGTTTGACAATTGTTCCAGCCAATGGAACAGGTTTTAAGTTGGCTACAGGAGTGATAGACCCTGTACGTCCAACCTGGTAGGTTATTTTTTCCAGAATTGTACTTACCTGTTCCGCTTTGAATTTATAAGAGATAGCCCAGCGTGGAGATTTAGCAGTAAAGCCAAGTATTCGCTGCTGCTCATAAGAATTCACTTTGATCACGACACCATCAATATCAAAATCCAGTTTATGCCGTTGTTTGTCCCAATGATTTATATACTCAAGTACTGCTTCAATATCCTTGCACTTAATCATGGAATCAGAAACCTTGAAACCCCATGTTTTAGACTCTTTCAGCGTTTCATAATGTGATTGAATTTCATCATAGCCAAGTATTGCATATAAAAAACAATCGAGGTTACGGCCTGCAACTACTGATGAATCCTGCATCTTAAGCGTTCCGGATGCAGCATTACGTGGATTAGCCAAAGGCGGTTCTCCTATTTCTTCGCGTTCTTTATTGATCGCATTGAATTCCTTTCTCGGTAATATTATTTCACCACGGATCTCAAATTCAGCCGGATACTTATGACCACGCAGTTTTAATGGAATACTTTTAATTGTCTTTACATTAGTCGTCACATCGTCTCCCTGCTCACCATCACCGCGTGTTACTGCCTGAACAAGTTGTCCGTTTTTATACGTGAGCCCAATGGCGACACCATCAAATTTAAGCTCGCAAACATATTCGTATGCATCCGAAAGTCCTTTACGTACACGCTCATCAAAATCTTTCAGTTCATCTGCCGAATAGGTATTCCCCAATGATAACATCGGGTATTTATGTTTTACGGATTTAAATTCTTTGGTGACTTGTCCTCCAACGCGTTGAGAAGGAGAATCTGCTTTTAGAAATTCCGGATGTTCCTTTTCCAGTTGAATAAGCTCCTCAAGCAATTTATCAAATTCAAAATCACTTATGGTAGGTAACGATTCAACATAATAGTGGTAATTATGTTCGTCCAGTTCTTTTGAAAGTTGTTCTATCCTGTGTTTTGCCTGTTCTTTGGTCATCTTTTAATCTGCAGCGTGAAACAGATTTAAATATACAAATAATACCTTTTTGAATTTATTCAGGAACTTCTATTCGTTAAAGAAAAATTCAATCAGCTTATTTATATACTCAGGAGAAAGCTTAGGATTTCCTTCAAAAAACTGATCCACACAGGCTGTTATTTCAAACGGGGTAATGTGCCCATCTTTATCCGTATCGGCTGATGCAAACTCCACGGGCAGTTGAGCTAAATCCTGCTTAACTAAGTGCTCTTCAGTTCCTGGATTAACAATTCCATCCTGCACATACATTTCTTCTTTCAAAAGATTACCATCTTCGGTATAAGTCTTCCATTTTCCATCCTTCATAAAGCCTCTTGAATCAGAAAAAAATTGCAAAGTACCTTCATCTTTAACATATCCATTCTCAAAATATTCTGTTTTGTAATAAATATCTTTCTTTTTATTTACAAGCTCAAGCGATTCTTTGGGTGTTCCATTTTCCTCATACGAATTTCGTTTCACAAGATGCCCTCCGCTTTTATTGTATTCCTCAACAAATGCAACCTGCCCGTTTCTATAACAACTTTTCTCCATTTGTGAACCGCTTTCCGAATAGCGGTTAGCGTATCTCAGTTTAGAATCAGGATAATAAACCTGCATGAGGTAACCGCCAATCACAGCTTCAACACTTCGTTCCAGTTTACCATTTTCAAAATAATTTTTATAAAGCGAAACTGTTCCGTCAATATAATAACCCTTGTGTAATGCCGCTCCGTTTTCGTATTTATCTTCGACCCAACCTGTGAAAGGTTGATTTCTTGAATCAAGGCGGATGGAATCACCTCCAAATGCTTTATTTAATTTATCGTAAATGGAAATACTTGAATCTGCCGATAATACCTGGAAAGATTTATAGGTTTTTGAATTAGTGGAATTGAAAAAATTCTGGGCTGAAATCTCAGAGAGCATAATAATAAACAGAAATCCAGTATAGATTTTTTTTGTCATAGTTCAGCTCTGATCATTCGATCCTTACCACTAATATCCTTTTTTATTTCAATATTTCTATAACCAAATTCTAACAACATACTTTTAATATCTTTTCCTTTTGCTTCATTGATCTCGAAATACAACTTTCCATTAGAATTTAATTTTTTGCGCGCAATCTCCGAAATAACCCTGTAAAATAACAGAGGATCATTATTGTCAACGAAAAGTGCAAGATGTGGCTCATGATCCAACACATTTTTTTTCATGTCCATTTTTTCAGAATGCAATACATAAGGCGGATTAGAGACAATTATATCAAACGAGTTTGAAAGTCCAAAGTCCAGGCTTTGAAAGTTGAAAACATCTCCCTGAATAAAATTTACTGCAACATTATTTAACTTGCCATTTTCACGGGCTGTGTGTAATGACTCCGGCGAAATATCGACTGCCGCCAGCTCTGCGCCAGGCAACTTCTTTTTTAGCGTTACCGCAATGCAACCGCTGCCAGTTCCAATATCCAAAATGCCCGCAGGCGCGGGCTTCGAATCCCTTGCGTCCTTTATGATCCAATCGACCAATTCTTCTGTTTCCGGACGCGGAATTAAAACGCTTGAGTTCACTTTGAATTTTAATCCATAAAACCAGGCTTCGCCCAGTATATACTGAATGGGCTCTTCATTTTTTAATCGTTTTACAACATCATTGAATTTCAGCAACTCCGATTCAGAAATGGTGTCCGCTGCTTTTAAGATAAGGTCTGTCTGACTGAAACCTAAAAAATGTTCGAAGGAAAAGAAAATAAAGTTTTCAATTTCCTCTTTGCTGTACAATGCAGCAAGTTCATCCTGAAAGAATTTAACAATGGACTTTATGTGGTTGGTTGCAATGCGCATATTCAGATGATCAATCCGAAACAAATTTACGAATGAAAAAACACAGATCAGCGAATTACGAATAAAAAACGAATTTACGAATGAAACCTATGTTTGTAAAAATTCGTAATTCGTTGATGAAAGTGTAACTTTGATTTATTGATGAACGTGGACGACATATATATGCAACGCTGCCTTGAACTTGCACTCAAAGGTCTTGGTAATGTTGCGCCAAATCCCATGGTTGGCTGCGTTATTGTCCGCGACAACAAGATTATTGGCGAAGGTTATCATGAGCAATACGGACAAGCGCATGCGGAGGTAAATGCAATAAACAGTGTAAAAGACAAAAATTTACTTAGCCGCTCTACTCTATATGTAACGCTTGAACCTTGTTCTCATTTTGGCAAAACACCTCCTTGCACAAATCTGATTATTGAGAATAAAATTCCACATGTAGTTATAGGAAGTCTTGATCCCAATCCAATAGTAAGCGGAAAAGGAATTGAATTGCTTCGGAAAGCAAACATTGAAGTTGAAATTCTTAATAGTGCAGAAAAGGCCTGCAGGCGATTGAACAAACGTTTTTTTACTTTTCATGAAAAGAAAAGACCATATATTATTTTAAAATGGGCTCAGACTAAAAACAGTTTTATAGATTATTACAGAAAGATTACGGAAGTAGGTGAACAATTAAAGATCAGCAGTGATAAAATCACAACAGAAGTTCATAAATGGCGTTCTCATGAACAATCCATTCTGGTTGGGACAAATACAGCTTTGCTCGATAATCCAAATCTGAATGTCCGCCTGGTAAAGGGAAATAATCCAGTACGCATTGTGATTGATAAAGATCTTAAGATCCCTGCGAATTATCATCTGCTTGATGATTCTATTCCAACCCTCGTGTTCACTTACAAACAAAATCAAAACACAAGAAATATTGAATATATAAAAGTGGGACCTGTTGATTCC
>Ga0206957_1065_pt1 | contig 27712 bp, 27 predicted proteins | sample Alteio_BWOrgHeat_32_FD_152975 | JGI IMG/M metagenome (GOLD analysis project Ga0206957, IMG submission 152975) | Enriched cells from forest soil in Barre Woods Harvard Forest LTER site, Petersham, Massachusetts, United States -... | ecosystem: Environmental > Terrestrial > Soil > Temperate forest >...
CTCATCGTTATCGTAGATTACGCCAATCAGCAGTGATCCGTCGATTTGTCAGAGAGACTCATTTGACGGCGTATGATTTGCTGCAGCCTTTTTTTGTGATTGAAGGCAAGAATAAAAAAGAAGCAGTATCTAGCATGCCAGGGATTTTTCGGTATTCATTAGATCTTCTTTTGAAAGAAATTGATTCCTTTATTCGTATGGGCGGCAGGGGTGGGGTGATTTTTGGGGTTTCTCTTAAGAAGGATAATACGGGTAAATATGCTTATGCTTCTAATAGTCCGGTGGTATTAGCGGTCAAAGCCATTAAGAAGCATTTCCCTGAATTTTTGGTGGTGACGGATGTATGTTTATGCGCCTATATGACCCATGGGCATTGCGGGGTTGTGGAGAATCAAAAAATAGAAAATGATAAAACTGTGGCCCTATTGGCCAAAATGGCTGTTGCCCACGCCGCTGCGGGGGCTGACATGGTGGCTCCGTCAGATATGATGGACTTTCGGGTGGCGGCTATCCGCGAGGCTTTAAATAAAAATAATTTTCAAGATACCGGGATTTTATCCTATGCGGTGAAATATTCATCCGCGTATTATGGGCCTTTCCGTGAAGCGGCGCATTCGGCCCCAGGCTTTGGTGATCGGCGCAGCTATCAAATGGACCCGGCCAATAGCCGTGAAGCGCTTAAAGAAGCCAAAAAAGATGTCGAAGAAGGGGCTGATTTGGTGATGGTGAAGCCCGTTTTGGCATATTTGGATATTGTTGCAAATCTCCGTCGTGAATTAAATGTTCCTATTGTTGGCTATAATGTCAGCGGTGAGTACTCCATGGTGAAGGCTGCGGCTCACAACGGCTGGGTGGATGAAAAGGCCATCGTGCTTGAAACCCTCACATCCATCAAACGTGCAGGTGCTGATATTATTATTTCCTATCATAGTAAGGATGCTCTGCAATGGCTTCAACAGTCATAAAGCAAGCTCAAAAGTTTCTAGTTGGCGGCGTCAATAGTCCGGTACGGGCTTTTGGGGCGGTGGGTGGTAATCCTTTGATCACTCAATCAGCCAATGGCAAAAAGCTTACGGATATCAAAGGAAATTCCTATACCGATTACTGTCTTTCTTGGGGAGCTTTGGTCCTTGGACATGCCCATAAGGATGTTGTTGTTGCTGTACAAAAAGCCGTGAAGAATGGCATTAGCTACGGAACCACCACCAAGTCTGAAATTGAGATTGCTCAATTTTTAGTCAAGCATGTCCCATCCATTGATATGGTGCGTTTTGTGAATTCAGGTACAGAAGCTACCATGAGTGCTATCCGTTTAGCCCGTGGATTTACCAAACGTTCTAAAATCATTAAATTTGATGGCTGTTATCACGGCCATAGTGATGATCTTTTAGCCAAGGCTGGTTCAGGAGTGGCTTTTTTGGCTGCATCTTCGAGCCAAGGCATCCCTGTATCGCACCTTCAGGATACCATTAGCTTGCCTTTTAATGATGAAGAAGTTTTAAGTAATACCATTGAACGCTATCATCAAGATTTAGCCTGTGTCATCATTGAACCTGTGGCTGGCAATATGGGGATTATTAAACCGAATGCTCAATTTCTTAAAACCTTACGCGCAGCCACTAAAAAATACGGCATTGTCTTGATCTTTGATGAGGTGATGAGCGGGTTTCGTACCAATTTGGGCGGTGCTCAAAGCGATCTGGGGGTGATTCCTGACATCACTTGTTTAGGAAAAATCATTGGCGGTGGATTTCCGGTTGGGGCGTATGGCGGCAGGGCAGATATTATGAAACATTTAGCACCATTGGGCGGGGTTTATCAAGCAGGGACCTTTTCAGGAACGCCCGTTGTCATGCAAGCAGGATTGGCTACCTTGAAGAATCTCAATGCTAAGCTTTATAAGCATCTAAATTCAATATCAAATTCTTTGGTCACAGAAACCAATGCGGCCTTAAAGACGGCCAGTACGCCAGCTCATTTGGTTAATTATGGCAGCATGATCAGCATTCGTTTTCGTCATCAACCGGTTTTGAATTATGATGAGGCCCAAAAAGCTTCGTCTAATGAAATTTACACCCGATTATTTCAGCATCTGCTTCAAAATGGCATCTATTGGCCGCCTGCTGATTTAGAATCGTTCTTTGTTTCGAGTGCGCATTCATCGAAAGATTTAAATATTCTAAAGAATTTGGTCATCGATTTTTTTGCCTCCCCCAAAAACCTTGCCAACCCCCGGGGTTGACAGAGGTTTGTGAATATTGCATACTTGCCATATATGAGAAAGTGTATAAATCTAAGAGCTAATATAGCCCTGGGGCTTGTTTTTGCCTTTTTGCTCAATATTTTTAGGACTACGCCATCAGTTCAAGCTTTCGAATTGCAATTGCCTGCACCGGGAACAATAGTGAATTTAAGCTCAAACTATGTGCCTGTAGTCATGAAAGGCATGAGAATCCATCCCGACAATCCACTTCTTTTTGATTTTATTCTAGATACGGGCAACTCCGGTTTGAAAAGTGATAGTGCTACGTTTAAACAGGAATCTCAAAAATTGATCAATTATTTTTTGGCAGCGTTGACCATCAAGGAAGATGACCTTTGGGTAAACTTAAGCCCTTACGAGAAAGACCGCATTGTCCCTAAAGAACTTGGGGTAACCCAGATGGGAAGAGACATGCTGGCAGAGGATTATATTTTAAAGCAATTAACAGCTTCGCTCATTTATCCTGAGAAAGATTTGGGCAAGAAATTTTGGGACACGGTTTATACAAAAGCCCGACAGATGTATGGGACGGCAACCATTCCGGTCAATACATTTAATAAGGTTTGGATCGTGGCTGACAAGGCCAAGATCGTTGAACGCAATAATACAGCATATATCGTAGGAGCTCATTTGAAGGTGATGCTGGAAGAAGATTACCTGGCATTAAAGAAACATTCGAATATCAATGGTGTCATTCCCGCGAAAGCGGGAATCCATAACAAGAACAACATTCATGCTATATCTTCCCAACTTATCCGCCAAATCATCCTTCCCCAGCTTGAAGAAGAGGTCAATCAAGGCCAAAATTTTGTGGTTTTGCGCCAGATGTTTTATTCCATGATTTTGGCTACCTGGTATAAGCTTGCCATTAAAGACGCGCTTTTAAATCAAGTTTACAGCGACCGAGGCAAAACGGGAGGAGTTCTTTCCAATGACCCGACTTCAAAAGCAAAAATTTATGAACAGTATTTAAGGGCTTACAAAAAGGGAGTTTTTAATTATATCAAGAGAGATGTGGATGGGCCTACTCAGCAAATTATTCCCAGGAGATATTTTTCTGGAGGTTTAGCTTTGAATATCTCCCATGTTCTTGATTTGGCTATGACGGTGGCCAAGGAAGATCATATTTCTCCTGATGGCAATTTAGCGATGGTAACAGTGGGAATGAGAGGAAAATCTGACACAGCGCCAAAATCTAGTCCTGCAATGCTATGTCAGGTCAAAAGAGATAAAGATAATAATTTACTCATACGAATTGGCAAAGGAATGATAAGGGTAAAGACAAGTGAATATAAAAAAGGGAAGGCTGATTATGGAAGGAACCATGATCAGCGATTATCTGAATATGTGATCAATCAATTGGGAAGATTTGACATAGAAGCTTTTGAATACAGATTGCCAAGATATATAAAAGGCCCACATTCGGATAATGATCATATTATTGTAGTTGGTAATAGAAATATTTTTTTAACAGAAAGTGTGACTGATAGGATTCTCGAAGCTGAAATTAACTTTCAATTATTAGATGAGGATATCGATTACATTACTTATGTTTCTTACCATTTTAAAGGACCAATGAATGAACAGGCCCTGGAAGATTATTTAAACAGACACAATATTGATCATGAAGAAGTTGAATATGCCGCCAAAGAGTTTCATGGCACTGAACATAGTCCTGTATTGAATAATGTTCGCATCATTATCCATGACCATTACATTGATTATTTGGATGTTCATAAAAAATTAAAGAATCTTGCGAATGATCGAAAATGTAAACTATTTTTAGTTACAATATCTTTTTTAGGCCGGAGCCTTGCTAGTGTCGCGTATGTTGTGCCTAACGCGCCTAATCAAGCCATGTTGACGCAGACAGAGAAAAAGAATGTTCGGGAGTTTGCCAGTCAAATTATTAAATTTATTAATACAGCTGATAACTTGCCAGAAGAATGGCTTGTGTTTAATGATCAAGAAATTGAGACGGAAGAAAATCGACGGAAAAGAATTGACGAAATCGTAGAAGATTTTTTTAGCGCAGTTAATCCAGGATACTATAATAAAAAATTTTTTAACAACGTGGCAAAAAATTTGGAATGGGGCCCTTTTAAAAATGCCCCCTATTATGGGCCTTTTAAGAAAATTGGGGAATTGCGCCTGACTCCTGAAAGGAAATGGCGTGTTTTTAATAAGTTTAGATTTAGGAATGATGAATTAAATCTGATAATTAAAAATAGCAAGATTGGTTATGTGTTTCCTCAACAGAAAAGAGAGACGGTTTTATATCGATCCGATACCTTAACCTTCATGCCTGATTTTTTGAGGCATGTTCAAGGGGATGAAATTCTATCAGTTGATCTGGTGCAAAGGACCGCTGAAGATCAAAGGTCGATTATGGTGTTAGTTGGCGAAAAACAGGATTATGTATTATTAGACCATGAAAGTTTTCTAAAATATCAAAGTGGGACCAATTCAGATAGGCAAACGTATTGGTGGGATGAATATTATGTCGATCAAAATTCAGTCATAGCTGGTACTTTTGAGATTTTAATGAGAGATGAAATTAAAAAAGAATTATCATTTAAGGTAATGATTGATTCGGCGATGAATGCGCATTCTCTAATGATGAGCACGGATGAATTTGAAAAGTATGCCTTAGGTTTGGCTACTGAAATTGCAACATATCTAAATGAAACAGAAAATTCTATTCGTTGGTTAGCATTTGATGCTGATTTAGTACAAAATGAATATAGTAAAAGAAAACGGGTAAAAGAAATTGTAGATAAATATTTTGAAAATCGTTTTAAAGATAATCAGAAAGATTTTGTTTATATTGTACCATTAACCGATGATGATCGCACTGATGAAACTATGTCCATGGACGCCATCAATAAGGTTAAAAGTCATATTACCAGCCATTTAGAATTGGTTATTCTTCTAAAATTTTCTGGAACCCATACTGCTCGTTCTCAGGCGCTGGGACGTTTGAAAGTTATCGGAGCGCCCGAACAGATAAGTATTCCTGTCAAAACATCCATCATTAAAAGGATTGTTAACAAATTCCGATCAATTAGGGCTCCGAAAGAAGCAAAGAGTCATTCTGATTCAGCTATGAATGGTGGTATTGATTTAAACGCGAAAAATATGGAGCTAGGTATAAATCATCTTGGCGGTCGACTTAAGATGAATTTTGATCCAGCCATGATGGCTGAATTTCGTAAAGGGAATTTTACAGGTGTCGAAGGTCTCATTTTAAAAATAGTGCCTATTGAAAGTCCTTTGCCGTTTTTAGGTCTTGCGTAGAACCCTTAGGAAAACCCAAAAAACTCCAGAAAGCTTTCTTTTTGACCATCTTTTTGATATCCTTATCTATATGAAATTTTTAGAACAAGCTGAGCGTCCCTGGGGAAAATACCAAAAGTTTTATCAGGAAGAAGGTGTTTGGGTAAAACGCGTGGAGGTTAATCCCAAAAGTCGCTTAAGTTTGCAAAAGCATCAACACCGTTCGGAAAAATGGGTCTTTGTAGCTGGAGAAGGTCTGGCTATTATTGATGGAAAAGAAATCCCTGTGACAGTTGGAACAGTGGTGGATATTCCTTTGGGAGCTGTTCATCGCATTGGAAACACCAGTTCAGCGCACAAATTAGTTTTTATTGAAGTGGCTACGGGAAAGCATCTTTCCGAAGAAGATATTATCCGTCTTCAGGATGATTATGCCCGTGATAAGAAAATTTAAATTGGTTTTAGAATATGATGGCAGTGAATTTTCTGGGTGGCAAACTCAAAGCCCAAATTTTCGGACCATTCAAAGCCATTTAGAAGATAATCTTCAAAAGATTTTCAAAAGTAAAATTCACGCGCATGCTTCTGGCCGTACTGATAGTGGTGTGCATGCAGAAGGCCAGGTAGTTCATTTTAAAGTAGAAACTGATATTAAGCCCGAGCTTATTCACAAGGCGCTTAATGCGTTTTTAGATAAAGATTTATCTGTGGTGGATGTGTCGGAAGCGCCTTTAAGCTTTCACGCGCAGAATAGTGTTAAGGCTAAGACCTATTGTTATACGATTTTAAATCGGCCTAATCCTTCAGCCTTGTGGAGAAAAAGGGCGTACTATTATCCGCATCCATTAGATATAAGACGGATGCGTAAGGCCGCGGGCTTTATTAAAGGTACCCATGATTTTAAGTCCTTTCAATCAGCTTCGGAAGGGGCAAAGCGTTTGAGGACAACAGTCAGGACAGTCTCTCGCTTGAGCATTGCTAAACAAGGTGATTTAATTCATATTACTATCACAGCGGATGGGTTTTTATATAGAATGGTGCGGAATATCGTGGGGGCTTTGATAGCGGTTGGTAGTAAAAAGATTGAGCCCAAAGATCTGTTGCATTTACTTGAAGCTAAAGAAAGAATAGCGGCCCCTAAAACAGCGCCAAGCTGGGGGCTTTGCTTAATGTCGGTCCGATACTAGGGAGAGTGGTATGAGTAATCAAATGGGAAGTAATGATCAACGTAGTCAACCGCGTATCACTGTTGAGTTGCCGGCGACTATCAGTATTGGTTCACAATTAACCGTGAAAGGACTGGTCAAAGACCTGTCTATTAGTAGTGCCTTTATCCGTATAAAATACAGCATTTATCTTAGTGTGAATGATGAAGTTAGTATTAGCGTACAGACCTCTCCTACTGACACCACCATTTTATTTGAAGGGATGGCCCGGATTTCGCGCATTGTGCCAGGAGAAGGTTTCGCGGTGTATTTCACGAAGATCGATGAAAATTACGCTAAATCCATCAAGAAAGTTGTTCAAAAAACTTGATGATGGTTGATTAGGGCATTTATTTCAACAGTTAGAAGAAAGGGAGACTAAATAATGAAATATCTCTTACGCATGATGATGTTGTGGTGTTTGATGAGCATCACATCAGTTTCTTATGCAGAAACAAAAGTTTTTTTCTCGCCTAATGGTGGCTGCCAGGATGCGGTGGTGGCTGAAATTAAAAAGGCCCACAAATCCATTGATGTGGCGATGTTTGCCTTGACTAATCGTGAGATTGCCCGGGCCTTGGTTGATGCTAAAGATAGAAAGGTGGAAATCAAAATTGCCTTAGATAACGCTCAAATCAAAGATAAATATTCTAAGTGCCGTTATTTGATGAAAAAGGATATTGATGTCAAATTTCATTTGGGACCAGGGCTGATGCATGATAAATTTGCGGTTATTGATGATCGGGTGGTGATGACCGGTTCTTACAATTGGACGGCAACGGCAGAAAAGAAAAATACAGAGAACCTTTTGGTTATCGCCGACAAAAAACTTGCTGAGAAATTCAATAAGGAATTTAAGCATATATGGTCTCAAAGCGGTGAAGGAGAATAGGACAAGATATGGAAATGGAAACCCCTGAAGTCAACGCGCAGGATTCTTTTGGAAAAATAATTGGCGTTCAGACCGCTATCTTGGCGGTATTATTGAGCGTGTTTACGATTTTTTCTCATCGGGAACATACCAATACCTTGCTTTTTAGCAATCAAAGCAGTGATGCCTGGGCGCATTATCAGGCCAAGCGCATCCGTGAATATCAGTTGGAGATGAACACGGATTTAATTAAACTGATGGCCTCTAACACCACCGAGACGGCCCAGACCTTGACGAGCTATAATTCTCAGATCAAGAAATACAATAAAGAACTCGATGATATTAAGTTTGATGCTGAAAACAAAGAAGAACAGGGAGAGAAAGCGCATCAAAGGGCTGGATTTTTTGACCTGGCTGAAGGCTTGCTTGAAATAGGCGTGATCTTAAGCTCTTTATATTTTATTTCGCATAAGAAATTCTTTCCGGTTTTTGGGATTCTTTTAGGGGGGATTGGTTTAGTCCTTGGGATCATGGGGACCTTGGTCCACTAAGGGGTTAGAGTGACAATTAAGAATATTGCTTGTTATGCATTTTTAAAGCCGCATTTTGATTTAAAGCTTATGCGAGAGGTTTTGCTTAATCGCATGAAGGAGCTTTCGGTCAAGGGTACTATCCTTTTGAGCCCTGAGGGCATTAATTGCTCATTATCAGCTTTATCTGAGAACATGGATGCTTTTTTACCATTTTTCTTAGGTAAGATTGGACTGAAAAATCCAGAGATCAAGGTCACTTTGAGTGAGCATAATTCTTTTAAACGCAGTTTGGTTAAGGTCAAAGAGCATATCGTTCCTTCCCCTGGGGAAACTTCCGTTGATTTACTTGCTGAAAAGCCGGCCCCGTTTATTTCTCCTGAAGAATTTCATGAATGGCTGCAAGATAATAAAGAGATCATTGTTTTGGATACCCGCAATGATTATGAATTTGAAGTTGGCCATTTTAAGAATTCAGTCCATCTAGGCACCAAGAATTTTTCTCGTTTTGAAGAAGATCTTCAAAAAGCTCCCGCGGAATGGCATAATAAACCTATTGTGACTTTTTGCACCGGCGGCATTCGTTGTGAAAAAGCAGCGCCCTTGATGATTAAAAAAGGTTTTTCCAAAGTTTATCAATTGCAGGGCGGTATTTTAAATTATTTTAAAAAGATGGGCCAAGGCCTTTTTGAAGGCGAATGCTTTGTTTTTGATGGGCGTCGCGCTGTTGGTCCAAGCTCAAATAATTAGTAAAGAGGCACCATGCGCCTAAAAAACATCTTTCTTTGTGACGCAGCCACCGCTAATCCTGATAATACTTTTTCTGTATTGCGCGGAGGGATAAGTGCGATCAATTTTATGGTCCCGCCGCATGGCGATCTATCGCAAATTAGGCCTTTTCAGATCAGTTTGGTTGCGACTGTGGAATTAGATCCTTCTGAAATGGGATTGGACCATCAGGTAGCTTTAATTTTTATGGATGTGGATGGGAAACGTGTACTGCCTGATATTCATACGAATTTCCAAACACCGGTCAGTCCTTATAAAGGCTATTTTAATTTGATTATTAATTCCATGCTTAAGGTGATGAGTCCGGGTGAATATTATTTTTATGTGAATGTGGATGGTCAAGAATTGGGCACTCAACCTTTAACTGTTTCTTTTCATCAAGCTAACCAACCGCATCAGCCTTCATAGGGATGAAACCAAGTCAACACATTGTGGCTTCAGCTGGGATATCTTTAGGATTACAATTAACTCTTCATTCGTGGCCTGCCACCCTTGGCTGTTTTTTTAGTGGTTTCTTAATTGACCTAGATCACCATCTTGATTATTGCATAGTCCATAAACAATTCCCTTTTAAATACCAAGATCTGGTTGATTTTTGCTGGGACACGAAGGTGACCAAGCTTTATTTATTTCTTCATTCCTATGAGTTACTTTGTATTTTTTGGTTTTTGATTTATTATTTGTCGTTGGGGAAGGTATGGATGGGCGTGGCGCTTGGCCTTACGACTCACATGATTCTCGACCAATTCTTCAATCCCATCAAACCATTGTTTTATTTAATCATTTATCGGGCCATGAATGGATTTGAAAAATCAAAGATTTTGACGGATCGGTACTTTAACTGATGAATTCTATTCCTAAAGGTATTTACGAGCATTATAAGGGTAAGCAGTACCAAGTGCTTGATTTTGCCATCCATACCGAAACCCAAGAGGAGATGGTGGTCTATAAAGCCCTGTATCAGGGAAATTTCCCCCAAGATGCTTTATGGGTGAGGCCATTGAAGATGTTTAAAGAAGATGTGGTGGTTGATGGAAAATCTGTTCCCCGATTTAAACTAGTTTCTTAAAAGCTTATGTTTAATTCTTTAATTATTCTTTTTATGCTGTTTTTTTCTTGGAATGTCTACGCGGATGACTCCAACGCACCATTAACTATTAGCAAAAACGGTAAAGAAATTGTTTTAACGCCCAGAGATTTTGGGCGTCTACACGTGGCTAAAATTACTGTTAAGGACCCTGTGTATGGCAAAGAAAAACATTACGCGGGCTATTGGCTTTCTGACGTGCTTAATTTAGCTGGCCTGCAGGCTTATGATGATTCCGAATTTATATTTACGGCGTTGGATGGTTATAAGGCCCGTATTTCACAAAGCGATTTGTCAAGGTCCAAGGCGAATGGCTTTATTGCCATTGCGGATATTGATCAGGAACAAGGTTGGGAGCCGTTTCAACATGGCAAGGAAATGATTACCCCAGCGCCTTATTATTTAGTCTGGGATCTGCCGGTGGATATGCCTAAAGACATTCAATTGCCTTGGCCCTATCAAATGGTTGGCATATCTATCATGAGTGTTAACCAAGCCGACGATAAAGTTTTCCCGTCCGGAGATAAAAATCCATCGGTCATTCGAGGATATAAGGTATTTAGCCAAAATTGTCTTGCCTGTCATTCTGTTAATTTGCAAGGGGGAGTGCTTGGGCCCGAATTAAATATCCCTAAGAATATCTTGGAATACCGTCAACGCACATTTCTTAAAACTTTTATTAAAGATCCTAATTCATTTAGCGCTCATAATAAAATGCCCGCCTTTGAAAAAGTGCTTTCAAGTGATGATATTGAGGATTTGCTTAATTATTTAGATTGGATGGGGAAACATAAAATACCTATTTGAGGCTGTAACTTCTTTTAGGTTCTATTATTGGAGCAGCGATTTTACTGATAGAATATATTGTTCTATAATTCAATAAATCGATTGAGGTTGGTCATGAAGATGATAAAAAGGTTGCTTAGTTTACTCTTATTGATGTTTATAGTGCCGAGCTTTTGTTTTGCTATTACTTCTGCTGAATTGGTGCATTTAGGCAATGTGGCAGGCCGTCAGGAAAAATATAAGGAGGCTGTAGAAGATTATACCAAGGCCATCAAAATGAATCATGACGATGCCGATGCTTTTTATAATCGTGGGTATGTTTTAATAAAGCTTGGAAAATACAATCGGGCGGTTAAAGATTTAGACCGGGCCATTACCTTAGAGCCTGAGTTTGCCGCTGCCTATCATATAAGGGGTATTGCTTTTTTTGATAAGAAAAAATATCATGAAGCTGTGATGGATTACACTAAGGCCATTGCGCTTGAGCCTGATAATATCAAATTTTATTACAGTCGGATGAGTGCCTATTGCAAATTAGGAAGCAGTTCCCACGCCTGGGAAGATGTGATCAAGATCCAAAAGCTAGGAGGGACGGTCAATCCTACCTTGATTAATATTCTCAAAGGTAGAAGTTACCGTGAATAATTTAGGAAGGATATCTATGAAAATTCTTTGGGTCGTTCTTTCGATAGTCATCGTTTTGGTTATGGGTACGATTGTGATTGGTTTAATTTATTTAGGCCCTATTGTTAAGTTGGGGATTGAAGATTTTGGGCCGCAAATTGTCGGGGTGCCGGTGACAGTTGATAATGTGAATGTTTCTTTAATATCTGGTTCAGCGACCATTCAAGGGCTTGTGGTCGCCAATCCCAAAGGCTTTAGTAATCCCGATGCTATTAAGATTGGGAGAATGAGCATTACACTTGATGCTTTTTCGGTGACTTCCAATAAAATTTTAATTCATTCGGTGCGCATTGAGTCCCCCGAAATTATTTTTGAAGGAAGGCTTAAAGGAAGCAATCTTAGCAAACTTTTAAGTAATGTAAATTCGGCCCCATCATCGGCAAGCCCTTCGACAACGGTAGCTGGTACTTCTTCACCACCAGGAAAACCCGCTCCTAAAATCGAAATCGATGATTTTTTAATTACCAATGCCAAGGTTGATGTTGGAATTTCCGGGATGATGAGTAAGGTTTTACCTTTACCTGAAATTCATTTAACTAATTTAGGCAAGGGTAGCGGTGGTTTAACCCCAGCGGAATTGACCAAAACTATTTTAAGGACGTTATTAACGGATACCATTGAGCTTGTCGCCCAATCCTTAGGCGATATCAAAAATACGCTTCAAGGCCTTACCGGGTCTTTAACCAGCTCCCTGGGAAATCTCCTACATTAATAAAAGAAAGATGCATTATGCCAAGTTTATTTGATCCTATTCAAATCGGCGATTTAATGCTGCCTAATAGGATACTGATGTCGCCTTTGACCCGCTGTCGAGCGGTTGATCGCCGTATTCCTAATGATTTGATGGTTGAATATTATGCTCAACGCGCCAGTGCCGGATTGATTTTTAGTGAAGCAACTTCCATCAGTCCTTTGGGTGTGGGTTATCCCAATACGCCAGGCATATGGTCTAAAGAGCAGGTGGCAGGATGGAAGAAAATCACCAAGGCAGTGCATGATCAGGGTGGGCGTATTTTGCTTCAGCTATGGCATGTAGGACGTATTTCTGATCCGGTATATCTCCATGGAGGCACGCCGGTTGCTCCAAGTGCCATTAAACCTGCAGGTCATGTGAATTTAATTCGTCCTTTGAAAGAATTTGTGACCCCACGTGCGCTTGAGATCAAGGAGATTAAATGGATTGTGGAAGAGTATGTCCAAGGTGCGCGTAATGCCATGGAAGCGGGTTTTGATGCCGTGGAAATCCATGCTGCTAATGGTTATTTGCTAGATCAATTTTTGCAAGATGGCAGTAATCAGCGTACGGATGAATATGGTGGAGCGATTGAGAATCGCGCGCGGTTTCTGCTGGAGGTTACGGATGCGGTGCTGGCTGTATGGGGCAAGGGAAAGGTGGGTGTGCATCTGGCTCCTCGGGGGGATAGTAATTCCATCAGTGATTCAAATCCTTTAGCGACCTTTGGGTATGTGGCCCGTGAATTGGGTCAGCGCCAAATTGCTTTTATCTGTGCTCGGGAATCGGTGGGACCTAACCGTATTGGGCCAGAACTGAAGAAATTATTTGGCGGGGTTTATATTGCGAATGAAGGTTTTACACAAGAGTCAGCTCAAGAAGCTTTAGATAAGAATGAGGCTGATGCTATTTGTTTTGGTAAATTATTTATTGCTAATCCTGATCTTCCCAAACGTTTTGCCGAAAATGCACCCTTAAATCAGCCAGATCCTAAGACCTTTTATGCCTCAGGCAATGAAGGTTATACGGATTATCCTATCCTGGCATTAAAATAATCTGATGAAGCTTAACATTAAGATGAGTAGTGCTTTGGCCATCGTTATTTTAGGGGCCTTGGTTTATTCTAATAGTTTTTTTTGTTCCTTTCATTTTGATGATGATGCCTATATCGTCAATTGTTTTGCTATCCGCAATATCCATAACTTCATTAACATTTGGAATATCTGCCCGTGTCGGTTTATTACCTTTTTGTCTTTAGCATTAAACTATCATTTTGATCGCTTACATGTGCTTGGCTATCATGTTTTTAATTTAAGCATTCATATCGCTACAGCACTTTTGGTTTGGTGGTTATGTCTGCTCACCTTTGCCACACCCATTCTTAAAAAAGAAAAGATTAGCCAGCATCGCCAGATTATCTCGTTATTAACTGCCTTAGTGTTTGTCAGTCATCCGGTGCAAATTGAAGCTGTGACCTATATTTGGCAGCGGGCCGCGTCCATGGCGGCGTTTTTTTATTTGGCGTCGCTGTGCTTGTATATCAAATCAAGGCTCTTGGAATACGAAAAGAATAAATTTGATGAAATTTTCTACTGGCTTTCTCTTTTAACAGCTGCCCTGGCCATGTTTACCAAGGAAAATACCATTACCTTGCCCTTCATGATTTTTTTATATGAATGGACTTTTTTGAAAACTTCAAAACAAATCGATTGGCTTCATCTCTATCCTTATTGGATGGCATTATTCATTATCCCTCAGACCATGGTGATGACTAAAACAACTAGGGTAGGGGAAATTCAATCCATTGTGGGCGGTGTTGGCGGGATATCACCATTGGACTATCTGTGTACGCAATGCCGGGTCATGATCACCTATATCAGGCTTTGTGTTCTACCGGTTCATTTAAATCTTGATTATGATTATCCTGTCTATCGAAGTTTTTTTGAAATTCCTGTGATCGCAAGTCTGGCCGGGTTGGGGGCTATTGGTTTTTTTGCCAAGAAACTCTTTGCCAAATATAAGGTTCTTAGCTTTGCGATTAGCTTTTTCTTTTTAACTCTTTTGCCAGAATCAAGCATCTTACCGCAAACCGATGTGATTTTTGAACACCGTCTTTATTTGCCATTGGTGGGCTATTGTTTATTTTTAGTCTGCGGTATTTTTTATTTAATAGATCGTCAGAGGTCCTTCGGTTCACTGAAGGTGACCATCGGCATACTTTCGTTATTAATGGTGGTTAACTCTGTGTTGACCTATGAGCGTAATGAAATCTGGAAGAATGAACTTACCTTATGGACGGATACTGTTCAAAAATCTCCGCGTAAAGCCAGGCCATACATTAATAGGGGTTGGGCCTATTTCAATGCTGGTCAATGGCCACAAGCCATGCAAGATTTTAATCATGCCATAGCGATAAGTCCTCAACTTATCTATCCGTATGATGATAAGGGGCTTATTTACGCCAAGCAGGGCAAACTGGATGAGGCTATCGCTCAATATAATCAATCTATTCAAGTTAATCCTTATTTTGTCAAGGTGTATTATCACAGGGGGCTTGCCTTTTTAGCCCAGAAGAATACCTCAAATGCCCTTTTGGATTTTAATAAAGCCATCGAATTAGACCCTGAGGATGTAGATGTTTATATTGACCGCAGTAAGCTTTTTTTAAACCAAGGGGATAAGGCCAGGGCAAAACTCGATCGTTCTAAAGCCTTTGAAATTGACCCTGGCAGCTCGGTTGCTTTTTAATAATTTATAGTGTATGCTTTAAGTGGATGAGAGAAGTATAGGGTTTTTGAGTTTCCTACCACATAGATCTGCTAACTCATCTAACGCAGGTCAAAATTCCAATAAAATTTTGAAGTTGTTTTAAGCCCAACAAGGGGGATTTTGCATGGAACAAAGACCTGTGGAAGACTTAAACATCTTGGTAGTAGACGATGATCTAGATACTCGAGAAAGGCTCTCAAATATTCTTACCCGCCGGGGTTATAAGGTTTTTCTGGCGGAAAATGGGGTAGAAGGCTTGGAAGTGGCCCGCCATCATGTGGTGGATGTGGTTTTTTGTGACCTGATTATGCCTCACATGGATGGTCTGGAATTTTTAACGAAGATGCGTGAATTGACCCTTAAAGCTGAAATTATCATCGTTTCAGGTTTGCCTACGGTTGAGGCCTTGGCTGAATCTGTAGAAAAGAATGTGGTGGAATTTTTAATCAAACCTTTGACCATCGAAGATGTGTTTATTAGCCTAAATAAGGCTAAAAAGCGTTTGCAGGATAAAAGAACCACCTTTAATTCGGCTCTTTCGCGCATGCGCTTAAACCATATTTTATAGAAGTAGAAGACTTATCCTTGATTTTTCCCGCCAAAGGCAGTAATCTTGACTTTACCTATTAATTTACAATGAAGAAAAAATCAGCTATTGCCGTAAATGACTTCCAGTTGGCGGACCGTAGGAAATTGGGGATAGAATTCGCCTTGAGGGCCCACGTAACCGGTACCAATATTTTTGATGACAATGGCTTTGTAACCGCCTTGTTTGAGGGGGATATTCACCACAAAGTTTGGGGTGAGGGTGGCGTCAGTCACAGGAACAGGTGGAGGCAGGGGCGGTGGTGCAGGGACCAAGGGTGCCGGCCCATTGTTGATATAGGCCACAAAGGCTGCTCCATCGATGTGATGGGGATAGTCAGGGACGTATTCTGGAGAATAATAATAATCGATGTATTGGGAATAGCTATAATCCCTGCCGCTGCCATAGTAATTATCTTCGTGCCAGGCTAAAGCTTGGAACGGGGAGAAGATTAAACTAAAACATGTCAGATAGATAAAATTTTTCATCGGTAGTATTTTAGCAGAACATAGAATAAAATTGAATGGTTGAATTGGCCCGTTATAACGATAGGAGAATCATGAAACAAACTAATAATGACAGTGCAATTTTAGGTTTGATTAGCAAGATGCAAGTACAGCTTTTTGCCATTGATCAAAAGCTTAATAGTATTATGAACCGTATCAATCCTGAAGGCAAGCCCCTGTCTAATTCGGCAGTGGCCCATGCTTCAATGCCCCCGAAGCCGCAGCATCAGCCTAATCTAAAGACGATGTATAAAATTATTTGTGCGGATTGTAACAAAGAATCTGAAATCCCTTTTAAGCCATCCGAGGGACGTCCTGTCTATTGCAAGGAGTGCTTCGGCAAGCGTAAATCAGGGCATCTGCCCCCGGCCGCCAAGGTGGATGTTCAAGAGCAGGTCATTAGACCGGATGAGCCTGTTAAGTCAAAGTCTAAAAAACCGGTTAAAAAGGCCGTAACCCTTAAGAAAAAAGTGGTTAAAAAGAAGGTTGTTAAAAAGAAGTAAGATGGCTTCTCTCAAGATGAAGAATTGCTTTAATTAAAAAAATTAAACTTTAGTTTCATCCTTCTGATTTCCTTGATATCCTTTTATAAGAGTATTATCTTATATTTTTAAATTTAAGAAACAAATCCCCATGCCCATTCTTAGATTTATATCTTCTATTCTATTTATATCACTTATCTCCGTAATTTTTTGTCTTCCATCACTTCATGCTTCCTATTTGCCTGCTGAGGGCAACACGAACGATGTTCAATATAAAAACAACAACAGTTTAGCTGGTTTGGACCAATTTATTTTTAATGGTACCAATTTAGGGATTGGATCTACCCAACCTGGCCAGACCGTGGATGTTCAGGGGACTGTGCGAATGGTTGGGATGGCATTGAATACTGCGGCAAAAAATAATTATGTTTTGCAAGCCAATGATTCATTGGGAGATGTGGGTTGGGTAAGTTTGCCATGGAGTATTTCAGGAAATAATGTTTATCAAACCGCAGGCGGCAATGTAGGGATTGGTACAAGCCTTCTTACTACATCAGCCTTGACCATCATGAATGGCGGCAACGTTGGGATTGGTACCTGGATACCAGCAGGGGCTTTAGACATTACTAGCCCTGGTAATGTGCTGGTGGAAAATGGCGATGTGGGTATTGGTACATCTCTTCCTGGTGATCAATTAGTCTTATATTCTTCCGGTAACTCTTTTGCAGACATTAACACTAATGGCGCTTCTTCTCAAATAGGAGTTCAATTTTATAATAAAGCAGGCGCAACTAACCATCTCCCGGTTTATCAAGCTGTTTATCTAAATAATCTTTCGCAGTTTGTCCTTTCTCAGTATGGTTATAATGCCAACACCCCTGATTTTGTTCTCAATACAGGAAATGTGGGAATAGGCACCGCTGTGCCTTCAGCCGCATTGGAAGTGGGCTTGAGGAAATTTGATGTATTTGCGAGCGGCAATGTGGGTATTGGCACCACTCTTCCAGGGGTGTTGCTTGATGTGCAAGGCAGCGTTAGAGATGCTGGGGGTATTATCAATGGCAACATTGGAATTGGCACGACTTTTATTAACGGCAGTGGTGAGGCGGCCCTAACAGTGATGAATGGTAATTTTGGGGTTGGTACATGGGTGCCAAACAAGATATTCACGGTAATGGGTGATAGTTATTTAAATGGTAATGTTGGTGTCGGCACCACCTATATTGGCTCAGCTGGTGAGGCGGCATTGGCCGTGATGACAGGAGATGTGGGGATTGGCACCTGGGTCCCTGCCAATAGTTTAGATGTGGTCAGTGGCAATATCGGTATAAGTACGGCCTATAGTTTGGTTGGTATTGGCACGACCAGCACCTTGATTACCAGTAATTTAATTAATGAATATATTGGCTGGCAAGCAGGTGCTAAGGCTACCGTGAGCAGCACTTCCCTTAATGCCGCTTTGGGATATCAGGCCCTGTACAATGTTACCACTGCAGTTAATCAAACAGCCGTCGGATATAAAGCTGGTAGTTCAATAACTACGATTGTAAATGGATCTAATTTTGGTTCTAATGCAGGCTTGGCAGCTGGTTCTGGGAGCACAGTTTTTGGATATAACACGGGGAATACGATGACTCAATTTGCTGCTATCATGGGGGCAAACGCGGCATCCAATCTAACAAACACGGCCCAGGGGATGGTGGTTCTAGGTTATAATTCAGCGCGATATTACACCAATATAACAAATAATCTGACTGGGGGAACTTCAAACGTTTTTATAGGTGATACGGCGATGGCCGGAGCAAACGTTGATAGTTCTGAAATAGTGATTGGTTATAACGCCGTAGGTAATGGAAGTAATTCAACGACCTTGGGCAATAGCAGTATAGTAGATACCCTTATTCCTTATGGCAATGTTGGTATATCTACATTTGTTCTTCCTTCCCAGGCGTTGGATGTTATGGGTACTACTCGTATGACCAGTTTATTCGTTACTGGAGGGGCTAGCAGTGGGTATGTTTTAGAAAGTACTGATGGTAATGGCGATGCTGCCTGGACACACGTTACGACACTTTCTACTGGTACAGTTACTAGTGAATCAAGTAATGAGGTGGCTTATTATTCAGGCGCCACCACCTTGATTGGAAGTGCTGTCTTTTCTTCTAACGGGACCAATATCGGTATTGGCACCACCAATCTTTCGTATTCGTCTTTAGCTGTGATGAATGGTAATGTTGGCATTGGCACCTGGATGCCGGTGAAGCCCCTGATGGTTTTTGGTGATAGTTATTATAACGGCAATATCGGCATTGGAACAACCAATACTGCGACGGGTGCTGCACTGTCTGTGATCAATGGTAACGTAGGTATTGGTACTTGGTCACCGTCGGCCTTGCTGGAAATTGGTATTCAAAAATTTGATTTTACCTCAAGTGGAAATGTGGGAGTGGCCACCATTCTTCCCGTGGGAGGATTGACGCTTGGATCAGACATTCATCTTGGCATTACAGGCACTAGTCAACCCAGCGCGAGTGCAGGTTGCAATTCACCGACCATTACCGGGAATGATACGGCTTTTACCTTGGTGACAGGGGCCGCGGCATCAGGGACATGCACGATGAGCTTTGCGACTTCATTTAATACGACTCCAACTTGCTTGGTAAGTTCATTAGGAACAACCGTGAATGCTACGGTTACAAATTCATCGGTAGCATTCACGCCAAGTACGACGACGAATTATTCTGTGATCTGTGTGGGACATGATTAATGCGTAGATTACGAGCCATATTAACCATGACTTTGATGATTTTATCCACCTGTAGCTATGCTTCTTATTTGGCTCCAGGAGGAGTGACCTATAGTGTGCAATATAAAAATGGATCTACCTATACAGGGTCTAGCAATTTTATATTTAATGGTACCAATGTGGGCATTGGATCTACCCAACCTGGCCAGGCCATGGATGTTCAAGGCACGGTGAGAATGACAGGTATGATTATCAGCAATGGAGCCAGTACTGGATATGTCCTGCAATCAAAAGACACTATGGGAGATGTGGGTTGGACATCACTCGCCCTTAATGCCTGGTCAACTTCGGGAAATAATCTTTATGTGACCAACGGTGGAAATGTGGGTATTGGCACCACCCTTTTGACCACCGCAGGTTTGACGATAATGAATGGTGGGAATATGGGTATTGGCACCTGGGTGACAGCGGCAGCCTTGGATATTAAGAATGGCAATAATGTATTGGTTGAGAATTCCAATGTTGGGATTGGCACAGTTTTTCCACAAGATCTTCTGGTGGTTAGCAATACAGGTAATGGTGTTTTTGATATTAATGCGACTGGTGCTTCCAATTCCGCTGGTCTTGAATTTATCAACGGCGCTGGTAATCCGCAATTTCAAATGCTTTATCAAACCAATCTCTCGCAGATGGTTCTTTCACGCTATAGCTACAGTGCCAATACTCCAGATATGGTGTTAAATGGTGGCAATATTGGTTTTGGTACGGCCGTGCCTTCAGGTGAATTAGAAGTAGGGATACGAAAATTTGATGTGCTTTCCAATGGAAATGTGGGAATTGGCAGCATTCATCCTGGGCAAACCTTGGATGTGCAGGGCACAATTCGGGATTTTGGAGTGGTAGTCAATGGTAATTTGGGAATTGGAACAAATAATCTTAATGGCAGTGGTGAGGGTGCGCTGACCATCATGGATGGTAGTGTCGGTGTCGGTACCTGGCTGCCGACCACAGTATTTACGGAGCTTGGAGATAGCTACAACAGTGGCAATGTAGGCATTGGTACTAATCAAATTGGTTCTAGTAATGAAGTAGCTTTATCAATCATGAATGGGGATGTGGGTATTGGCACCTGGGCACCAGCTAATGCCCTGGATGTGGCTATTGGAAATATAGGAATTAATACTACTAAGAATTTAGTCGGTGTCGGGACAACAGCAGCGATTCTAACGTTTCAATCAGATATATCCAGTATTTATGCAGGAGCTTTTTCTGGTCAAAGAGCTACGTCGGGTAATTTAAATAATACGGCTTTAGGTTATGATTCCCAGCAAAGTGCGAGTTCAGCAAATAATGATACTTCAATAGGAACACAAAGCGATCAAGGAATAACTTCTGGAAGTTTTGACACGGGACTTGGGGCACAGGGTAATAGTCCAGGCTCTGGGAGTTATGATACCGGCATTGGAGGTTCCGCGTTGGTTGAGGTAGGTAACGGAAGTGACAACACCGCATTAGGTTCATCGTCTGGTTATAGAATAGGTGAGTTAGGCACTAATAATGCTACTCTTTCTACTTTTATAGGAAAGGCGAGTGGTCAATTTTATGGCGCTCAATCAGTCGCCGCTTTTTATATGGGGCAAGGCATAGATATTACCTTGGCGGGCTATTTTACTGAGACGAATGGTTTTAGCGATACTAATGAAACCGTGATTGGCTACAATACCACGGGTAACGGTAGTAATACTTTTACTTTGGGCTCAACAAATGTCAATACGACTAAAACAATTTTTGCATATGGTGATGTGGGTATTGATTCCACTTCTCCAGGCCAGCTATTGGATGTGCAGGGCACACTTTTATCTTCAGGTTTTGTGCTTTTGGGAAATGGCGCTGCTAATGGCAGGCTTTTGGTAACCAATGGTGTTGGCTTGGGTACTTGGATGCCACCTTCCACCTTGCCGTCGGGAGGTACTGTAAACGCTGCCTCTGCCAATGAAGTAGCCTATTTTACGTCAGCGAATGCTGTCTCTGGAAACTCTTCTTTTATATTTGATGGTAACAATGTTGGTATCGGCACGACCACCCTTTCCAATGCAGGTTTAAGCCTGACGAATGGCTTTGTGGGGATTGGCACCTGGGTACCTAATAAAATTTTCTCAGTGTCAGGAGATAGTTATCATAACGGCAATGTTGGCATTGGCACTACATTGACAACCACTTCCTTACTATCGGTGATGAATGGTAATGTGGGGATTGGTACTTGGGTGCCTTCGGCGCTGTTGGAAGTGGGAAGACAAAAAGTCGACTTTTTCGTGAATGGCAATATCGGTGTTGGCACAACTTTGCCTATGGGAGGATTGACTCTGGGGTCTAATAATCATTTGGGTGTTACAGGTTTGAGTGGTCCTTCGATCAATGTTTGTGCCGGCGCAACTATTTCTGGAAATGATTTAGCATTTACCATTACGCCGCCTGTGGGGGGGCTTGCCAGCTGTTCAGTTAGTTTTGGTGCCAATTTTAACAATATGCCTACCTGTGTGGTTTTATCAACTGCGGCCAGTTTTGCTTATGCAGTATCAACATCGGGAATATCAACAACAGGGACATTGAGCAACACAACTCCGATCAACGCTATTTGTGTGGGACATGATTAAAAAATTTTTGATATTTTTGTTCATTCTTTTTTATCTAAGCATTTCCTATGCTTCCTATCTTTTTCCTGGAGGCAACAATAATAATGTGCAATATAACAATGGTTCAGGGTTATCAGGATCTAATAATTTTTTCTTCAGTAATCCCAATGTGGGTATTGGTTCAAGCGTTCCTGGTCAGACCCTGGATGTGCAAGGGACCATCAGAATGACGGGGCTCACCATTAACAGTAATAGTCCCAGCACCGGCTATTTACTTACGGCTTCGGATTCTAAAGGGGATATTACATGGTCACCGACGGGTTGGACGTCAACCGGCGTTGATGTTTATAATACCCAAAACGGTAATGTGGGCATTGGAACGAGCATGTTGACCAACGCCTCTTTAACAGTCATGAATGGTAATGTGGGTATTGGTACGTGGGTGACCCGTGGATCGCTGGACATTGTTAATTCCAATGGTGTTTATGTTGAAAATGGGAATATGGGTATTGGTACTATTGTACCCTCTAACCTTTTAGAATTGTCCGGTTCTGGGAATGTATTTATTGATATTAATAGTAATACTAATAATCAATCACAAGTTGAATTTCTTAATGGTCCAGTAAAAAAGTATCAATTTTCTCTTTGGTATAGTGGTAGTTATATTGATCTATCACGCTATGCAACGGGCTCCGCTACTCCTGATTTTGCCCTTGACACAGGCAATGTCGGGATAGGTACAGGGTATCCTTCAGCAGAGCTGGAGGTAGGTTTAGAAAAGTTTGATGTGCTTTCTAATGGAAACGTTGGTCTTGGTTCTGCTTTTCCCGGCCAAGCCCTGGATGTTCAAGGCACTATCAGGGACCTGGGAGAATTTATAAACGGTAATATTGGTTTTGGTACGAGTAATGTCAATGGCAGTGGTGAGGCGGCTTTGACCGTGATGAATGGGAATGTGGGTATTGGGACGTGGGTCACCCCTAGGAATTTTAATTTGGTTGGGGACAGTTATCGTAAAGGCAATATTGGTATTGGCACAACCTACATTGGAGGTGCTAATGAGGCTGGTTTAACAGTGATGAGCGGTTCCGTGGGAATAGGGACTTGGACTAGTGTATATTCTGATGCCTTTGATGTGGTAGGCAATGTTGGCTTAAACACGGCGTATAATCTTGTAGCCACAGGTTCTGGCACTGTTATTTTTTCGATCAAATCAGATCCAACGAGCGTTTATCTAGGTTTGCAGGCAGGCTTTAATACCTCAGGAGGAAATTTACATGATACGGCCATTGGCTATCAAGCCCTGTATACTAATGTTTCAGGAACTGATAATACCGCGGCTGGTTATAGGGCTCTGTATTTAAATACCGCTAGTTTTAATACTGCTGAAGGCTCCCAAGCGCTTTACAATAATTCTTCAGGGCAAGATAATACTGCCGCTGGATATCAGGCTCTCTATAATAATACTATAGGAAACAATAATACCGCCTTGGGTGCCTATGCTTTAGGAAATTTAACTGGGGCTTTTAGTGATAATACAGCAGCTGGATATTATGCGGGAGCTTATTTTGGAGGGTCAAGCTCCAATGCGCTGACCCAATGCACAGGGTGTGTTTTTATTGGTGCTAATACCTACGCTCAAGCTAATGGGGATAGTAATGAAATTGTTCTAGGCTACGGAGCTATTGGGAATGGAAGCAACACAGTCACCTTAGGTGGCAGTGGGACAAGCAGTACCATTATTCCGTACGGGAATGTGGGAATTGGTTCTACGCATCCTGGGCAAGCGTTAGATGTTGTTGGGACAATTAGGGCCCTGGGCTTGGGTGTTACAAATAATGCTTCAGCAGGTTATTTATTAGTCACTAATGCTGTGGGGGTAGGAACGTGGATGTCACCGGCAAATACCACAGCGAGTTCCATTATCAGTGGTAGTAACAATGGAGTTGCTTTTTATAGTGGAGGCAGTACGGTTTCTGGTGGTACGGGTTTTGAATATAACGGCACCAATGTTGGCATTGGCACAACCCTTTTATCCACCGCAGGATTGTCCGTGATGAGTGGCAATTTAGGAATAGGCACGTGGGTGCCAGCCTTGCCGTTTTCTATCACAGGAGATAATTATCTAAAAGGAAATGTGGGCATCGGCACCACCTTTATGGGCAGTAGTAATGAAGCATCTTTAAGCATCATGAATGGTGATGTGGGCATTGGCACCTGGACGCCTTCCGCCATACTAGAATTAGGCACTCAAGATCTAGATATTCTTGGTACCGGCCTAATTGGTATTGGAACGATTTTGCCGGTTGGAGGTTTGACCATCGGAAGTAATGAGCATTTAGGTGTAACGGGTAGTTCAAAACCTGTGTTGAGTTCTTGTGGGGCTGGGCCTTCAATTACTGGAAATGATTTTGCCTTTACAGTGACAGCAGGCACAGGAGCAAACACCGGATGCACCGTGACCTTTGCAGGGGGTGGATTTAGTACAATTCCAACCTGTATTGCGAGCTCAGAGGCTAGTATCGCAGCATTTTCTTATGTAGTTTCCAAGACTGCATTGACGGTCACAGCTACAGGTTTAAGTTCAAATAATTTTGATGCCATTTGTTTTGGGCATGATTAATTAATATGATTCCAATGAAACTACGCATAGCTATAACAAGTATGATATCTATTTTAGTGGCCATGGGCTTAGGCCGTTTTGCGCTTACACCTCAGATGCCGCATATGCTGGCTGAGGGCCAAGTCAATCTGACTCAAGCCTCCTTGCTTGCTGCGGCTAATTTTCTTGGATATTTGGTGGGTGCTTTTGAAATTATTTATGCGGAACATCATCATCTAATCCTGCGCCTGCGTGGAGGCTTATGGGGGAGTGTTTTAATCCTGCTCATATCTGCTTTTTTACCGCCCAATTCAGAAGGAATTTATATTAATTTAATTTTACGTTTTATCGCAGGCATCGCCAGTGCCTGGGCCTTGGTGTTGATTTCAAGCTGGTTGGGGCAAGAGCTTTCCAAAGAACATGCGTTGCGTACACTGGCTTTTGCTGGAGTTGGTATTGGTATTTTTTTAACTGGGATTATTGCCATGGTCTTGGATTCTTTGCATACCAATGCTTCATTGAATTGGTTGGTTTTTGGTGCTGTTGCTTTTGTCTTGGTATTAATGACCTATGGAAATCTTCCACGTTCATTTCCACAAGCAACAGCGGTCAAACCTTTTAATCTGACCCATAATGAGTATCGATTGACGATTAGTTATGCGTTTTGTGGGGTAGGCTATGTGTTGCCAGCCACATTTTTGTCTAAGTTGGCAGTTGATCAATTTTCTCATCTATCTTTAGTGGCCGATGCTTTTTGGCCATTATTTGGCCTTGCAGTGATTATGGGAATGAGTCTTTTGGCGTGGCAAAAAGAAATTGAAAGTCCGTGCAAACTTCTGGCGGTGGTTTTTATCATTCAGGGGCTAGGTATTTTAGCATGCACGCTGGTGCATGGAGTGCTAGGGTTATTGCTCGGGGCGATGTTGGTGGGGGGAAGTTTCATGGTGATTTTGCAATTGACCATGCGTCTTGGCGCTGAAATGGCACCTGAGCATGTGCGGGCTATCACTGCTATTTTGACCACCGCTTTTGCTATAGGTCAGTTCATTGGTCCAATGCTTTCCGCGTTAAGTACGCATTTATTAAGCACCATGACCCCAGCCTTGCTGGTGGCGGCCGCAGGTTCATTCCTGGCAGCTTTCCTAGTGATTGGTATTACATTTTGAATGATAAATCTTATGATGTGCCATTAGCCATTAAAATCATCGCTGTCATCGACTGCGTTTTTGGTCTATTTATTTTGGGATGGTTTCTAAAGATGGTCAGCAGTATGGAGGGTTTTGTACGGGGCCTCTGGAGCAGCTGCCCGTGCACGATCTTGGTTAAGATTCTTGTATTACTGGTAGGTTTAATTACACTTCTTTTTATTAAATCAGGGGTGCAGATTTTTCAATTGAAAATTAAGGGCAGGGATGATCATATTAGTTTCAGTTCTATGATGATCTTTATTTTGTTTTTTCCTTTGATGTTTTCCAGCCGAGGAGGAGTAATCTGCTGTACGTCCATAATTTCAGGATTACTTATTACCTACTTAGCTTGGTCCATTTTTTATCTAAAAAAATCTTCAATTAGTAATCTATTTGATTTTTAGATGAGGAATATCATCACCATGATTCAACTTAGGCGAGTTATAGTACTTATTTTAATTTTATTCCAAATTTTTGGGGTTTCCTGCAGCTTTGCTGACGATTTTAATCCTGAGAATCTAGTCGCGGTAAGCCTTAAGGCTTTGGCTAAGGGGTTTGTGCTGACTATGGATGTGACCAAGGTAAAGGCCAAGGAAATCAAAAAAATATCTGGGATGTCTAATGATAAGTTTCATAAGCAGTATCAAAGGGTATACGCTGTGCTTAAAGGTGTGCCGCCTCAAATGCGTACGAAATATGGTCTTGCGGAGAATATTACGAAGCAAGAAGCGGTGGAGAATATAGAGCATTTGCAGAAAAAAGACATGATGAAATTTATCGATAGCGTTCCTGATAAGCTTATTGTGAAGGAAGTTAATGATTATTTTAGCCGCACGGCACAGAAGGTAGGACATAACCCGATTAAATTGGTTAATGATTTGTGGCACAAAATGATTAGTAGAATGTGATTATCTAAAGGAAATCCCGCTTATGAAAAATGAAAAGCGTCAGCAACTATCCTTATGTGATATTTTTGGTGACTGGAATGGGGTGGGTGTGGATGCGAGCTTGGTTGAGCGGATCAAAAATGCTTGGAAAAAGCCCCTTTCGCAATTAACTAATATAGAATTGGCCGCTTTATTGCGTCAACGATTCGCGGTGGAGTATATTTTGCCTTTAGCCCGACAGCGGCTTCTTGAAGAAAGCGATGATGGGACAGAAAGATGCGAAGATGAATTGTTGGAACAGGTAGAGCAGATCGATTTAGAGAATGATTTATAAAGGAGAAGCTATGAAAAAAGCGTTAGTTTTGGCAGGCATTCTTATCTTAGCTTGTTCAAATTTGTGTTTGGCAAAAGTAGTGCATCAATATTTTCCTGATGGGAAGCTTAAATCTGTTCAAATTTATGATGAGAAAGGCAGGATCGTAGGGCCTTATAAGATCTACTGGCCAAATGGTAAATTAAGAGTGAAGATAATCTATAAACACGGTCGTCCCCTAACTGCTCATAAGTGGTCAGAAAAAGGGGTCCGGATAGATTAAACAAATGTGATGCATAAAGAGGGCTTATAATAACCCTTGCCCTAAGCTCTTAAAAAGGTTAATCTTGTCGGTAAACAATTATTGAAAGGATTAAATATGAGTCTTAATAGTGTAAATATTATGGGTAATCTGACCCGCGATCCAGAAATTAAATATATTCCTTCTGGAAAAGCGGTATGTAGTTTATCAATTGCCAATAGCCGGGTTTATACCAAGAATAATGAGAAGGTGACGGAAGTTTCTTATTTTGACGTCGAAGTATGGGGTGTTGCGGCGGAAAATTGTTCTAAATATTTGACCAAAGGTAATGGGGTGATTGTCGAAGGCCGTTTGCGTCAAGACCGTTGGGAAAAAGATGGCAAAACCCAAAGCCGGGTGAGGATCAGTGCTAATGCTGTGCATTTTATGCCAAAGAAACAGAATAATGCCGATTCCAATGCTGCTTCAGGAGATAAGGCCATGGAAGCCGAAGTGTCCCAAGGAGCAGGTGCACC
>Ga0206957_1066_pt1 | contig 27680 bp, 23 predicted proteins | sample Alteio_BWOrgHeat_32_FD_152975 | JGI IMG/M metagenome (GOLD analysis project Ga0206957, IMG submission 152975) | Enriched cells from forest soil in Barre Woods Harvard Forest LTER site, Petersham, Massachusetts, United States -... | ecosystem: Environmental > Terrestrial > Soil > Temperate forest >...
GCACATGATATAACTGAGAAAAAAATTGCCGACGAAAAAATAAAACAATCACTCAAGGAAAAGGAAGTATTACTAAAAGAGGTTCATCACCGTGTTAAAAATAATCTGCAGGTAATTTCCAGTATCCTTAATTTGCAGTCCTCTTATGTAACCGACGCAAAAACGGTTGATCTCCTGAAAGAAAGTCAGAACCGGATAAAATCCATGTCTTTTATTCACGAAAGCCTTTACCAGACAAAGGATTTCACAAGTGTTAACTTCGCGGAATACGTTCACAATCTTTCCAGCAACTTGGTTTTGTCGTATAATCCACAGGGAAAAAAGATAAAACTACGACAAAAGATAGACAATGTTTTTCTTAACTTAGACGTCGCAATTCCATGTGGCCTGATTATAAATGAACTTATTTCGAATGCATTAAAGTATGCGTTCAAAGAAAAAAAACAGGGCGAGTTATTTGTGTCAGTGGAAATTGATAAAAAAGAAAACGTAAAAATGGTAGTCGCTGATAATGGTTCAGGTCTGCCTAAAAATATAGATTACAGAAATACACAATCATTAGGTTTGCAGTTGGTAATAGTTTTGGTAAGTCAGTTGAGGGGAACAATAAAGTTGGACAATAAAGGAGGAGCAAAATATATTATATTATTCAACAAACAGAACATTAATTAATAATCTGTATTATGTCAAAGACAAACATTTTAATAGTAGAAGATGAAAGTATTGTAGCTAAGGATATTCAGAACAGTCTGAAGAAACTTGGATATTCTGTAGCCGGTACGAGCGCAACGGGGGAAGAGGCTATTAAGATGGCAGCGGAACATAAACCCGATATTGTATTAATGGACATCATGCTGAAGGGCGCCATGAGCGGAATTGAAGCGGCAGCAGAGATCAGAAAAAAACATGACATCCCTGTAATATTCCTGACAGCTTATGCTGACGAAAACACGCTGAACAAAGCAAAGATCACAGAACCGCATGGTTATATAATTAAACCATTTAAAGAGGTTGACCTGCATACTGCAATTGAGGTTGCAATCTATAAACACGGAAAAGAACAGGAAGTAAAAAAGGAGCGCGACATGCTGTACTCTATTGTTGAAGGCAAAGGAGAAAAAGATGTGATCTTCGTGAAATCGAATTCACGCATGGTGAAGATCCGCACAAAAGATATTTATTTTGTTGAAGCGCTGAAAGATTATGTGATCATAAACACTGCAAATGCCCGCTATACTGTTCTTTCCACCATGAAGAACATCGAAGAAAAATTACCAAAAAAGGATTTTATTCGCGTACACCGCTCTTTCATTGTACTCATAGACAAAATCGTTGCCATTGATCACAATGTATTATTAATGGAGGACGATAAAAAGGAAATTCCGATCGGAGGTTCTTACAAGGATGACCTGGTGAACAGGTTGAATATGTTGTAAAGGGTTACTGCACAAAAGACGAACATATACCACTCTCAACCGGGAGTCGCTAATTCTTTTTAATGCAGCAATACGGCAATTGATTTGAAGTTGTTTAGTTTATCATCAAGTATCAAATAATTATCCTGATTGTCGTCAACCCCGTAATAATTGCCTTTTTTGATTTTAACTGCCTTGAATTTTACTCTAAGAAACACCTCACCTGCCATATCTATGGTTTGGCCAACCATTACTTTGGAGCATTGCACTTGAATTTTTTCTGCTACACTTGCATTTTGTTTAATCGCGTTGTAAAGCAGCGGATCATTATTTTCAGTTGTTCGTAGTATTTCGGGATTAGAGCAAAGAAAGGCGCCTTTAAATTTTGATTGAATTTCTATCACATAATCAATATTTATATTAGTGATTTTACCACTATCAACGTCTTCTCTAGAAATAAAATTAATTCCTCCAATATTTTTATAATATGCGTTATCACCACAAATATTTTTGCGGTCTTCAAAACTTTTGAAATTAAAACAAACGGTATCGGTATTGGGCTGTTTCCAATAATAAACCATAAAATATCCGTCAAGCGTAACTGTTGACTGGCCGTGTGCTATTGTTTTAAAAGGCAGCTCAAAGAATATCGTGACTAATATGAACAACCAACTTTTTATCGATATGATCATGGTTAATTATTTTCTGCAAGTGATACTATCACACCTCAAATCCCCACTCTTCATTAAAGCTGCTGTTCTTGCTTCCTTTGTTATTTTTATTTTCTTTTTTGTTTCTTTCCGGAGTTTTGTTGCTTGATCGTTCAGCTGGCCTGAATTCTTCTTTAGGTGCGGCAGCTTTTTTCTCTAGCAATTCCACAACGGAAAAATCGAGTTGCTTTTTCTCCAGGTTGGCGCCTTTTATTTCAATGCGCACAGGATCCCCCAGGCGCAATATGCGCTTGCTTCTTCGTCCTACAAGACAATAATTATCTTCATCAAAATGGTAGACATCGTCTTTCAGGTCACGGATACGAACCATGCCTTCACAATGATTCTCATTTAGTTCCACAAATATTCCCCATTCGGTAACACCTGAGATCATGCCGTCAAATTGTTCTCCCACTTTATCAATAAGAAATTGTACTTGTTTATATTTTATGGAAGAACGCTCAGCATCTGCAGCAAGCTTTTCCATTTCCGATGAATGCTTGCATTTTAATTCAAGCTCTTCCGGATCCACAGGTTTTCCCTTGTCTAAATAATGCTGCAGCAAACGATGCACCATAACATCCGGATAACGTCGGATTGGCGAAGTAAAATGTGTATAAAAACGGAACCCCAAACCATAGTGCCCAACATTTTTAGTTGAGTATACGGCCTTGGCCATAGTCCGGATGGCGAGCATGGAGATTACATTCGCCTCACTTTTTCCTTCCACATCTTTCAGTAATTTATTGAGTGAATCAATTGTTGCGCGCTCACCTTTTAAATTTACTTTGTAACCAAACTTACCTACAAATTCTCCCAGGTTCGATAATTTTTCTTCATTTGGTTTATCGTGAATCCGGTAAACAAATGGCAACTCTGCACTATTCTCCTTTTGACTTTTGTCTTTCACCTCTTTTGCATTCTTGTTATCTGCCCCTTGTCTTCTGTCCCCTGCCCCTTGTCCCTTATCTCCTGATTGTCCCCTGTCCCCAATAAACGCCGCTACTCTCCTATTCGCTAGCAGCATAAAATCCTCAATTAACTGATTCGAATCTTTCATTTGTTTAAAATAAACACCCGTCGGATTTCCGACTTCATCCAGGTGAAACTTCACTTCACTTTTTTCAAATGCAATACTTCCTTTACGCATGCGATCAGCTCTTAAAATTTTTGCAAGTCTGTCGAGCGTCATTAGTTCAGATTGAAAATCGCCCTTCTTGCCTTCCGGTATTTCTTCTTTGTTAGATACTTTTGTTTTTCCATCTTCAAGCAATTCCTGGGCTTCTTCATAGGAATAACGCCGTACAGAATGAATTACAGTCCTGCCGAACCATTCCGATTCAACCTCCGCCTGGTTGTTCATTTCAAATACGGCAGAGAAACAAAGTTTATCTTCATTGGGCCTGAGCGAACATACATTGTTCGATAAAATTTCAGGAAGCATGGGAACAACCCTGTCCACAAGGTATACAGAGGTTGCTCTTGAAAAACCTTCCTTATCAATGATTGAATCCTCTTTTACATAATGTGATACATCGGCAATGTGTATGCCAATTTCCCAGTTACCGTTTTTTAGTTTTTGTATGGATAGCGCATCGTCAAAATCTTTTGCATCAAAAGGATCGATAGTAAACGTGGTTACTTTTCTGAAATCCCGGCGCCTGGAAATTTCCGATTCTGATATGGTAGTTGGAATCAGGTCTGCAACTTTTTCCACATCCCGTGGAAACTCATAGGGTAATCCATATTCAGCAAGTATGGCGTGCATTTCTGTATTGTTGTTCCCGGCATCTCCAAGCACATCAATAATTTCTCCAATAGGATTAACCGCATTTTTAGGCCACTCAGTAATTTTGGCAATCGCCTTTTGTCCGTCCTTAGCGCCTTTCAGGCGATCAAGCGGAATATAAATATCTGTTCCGGTTTTATTATTGGAAGGTACAAGAAATGCAAAGCGCTGGGAAATCTTAATTGTGCCGACAAATTCATTGCGTGCACGCTCAATGATCTCTGCAATTTCTCCTTCAGGTTTTCCGCTTCTGCGATCGGGAAACAGTAAAACTTTTACAGTATCGCCTTGCAAAATATTTTTGGTGAATTTAGGGGCAATGTAAATATCGTTTTCGAGTTCTTCGGAAATTACGTAAGCAGAGCCAGACATAGTCATGTCCACCTTGCCGGTAACATATCTGCGGGCTGCTTCTTTGGATTTATATTTTCCTCTTTCTGCTTCTTCTATCAGGTCTTTTTGTACAAGTTCGGAAAGGATCACATTTACCAATTGGCGTTGACTTTCATCCGTAATCCCCATCATAGCAGAAACCTGTTTGTAATTAAATGCCTTGCCCGGATTTTTTTTGAGGATAGCTAACACTTCTTCGAATAAGTACGATTTTGGCTGCCTTTTTTTTGGTTTTCTTGACATTCTGTAAGGTTGGAATTAGGTATTATTCATCATAGACAAAAAAGGCCTTCCTTTATTTGCTGTTTTGTAAATTTATTACTTAGTTTTGTTTAATACTAAACCAATTTGCAGATTAATGCAATCTCTTCAGATAGAAGCTACAGAAACATCCCCAAAAGTGGATTTTAGTCCGCTTACAAACGTATTTGAAATAGTAGGTGAATCCAGGCCTGAGAATGCGCGTGAATTTTATTTGCCCATTATGAGCTGGCTTGATGAATATGTATCCATTGCTCCTTCCCAGGCTAAAAAGGATGTCATATTCAAGTTCGACCTGGATTATATGAATTCTATTTCAATGAAATTTTTGTTTGAAATACTCCGCAAAGCAGAAGCTATTAAAACTGCCGGTTGTAATACTAAAATTCAATGGTATTTCAATAGAAGAGATGAGGATATTAAAGAGAACGGCGAAGAGTTTGCCACACTTTTAACCATCCCTTTTTGAGTTTGTTCCTAAATCCTGATTTATTTTGAATCAGTCCTCAAAGAAAATTGTATTCGGTTTAATTTCTTTTTTTCTTTTCTTTTCCTGTTTTTCCCAATCTGCTCCTAAGACAGATTCGCTTGAATCTCTGGCTCTGAAAGCGACGGATTCCGCAAGAGTAAAATTACTGAATGAGCTGGGTGCATTATATGCGGTACAGGATCCTGATAAAGGAGTTTCCGTTTCCTCGAAAGCAAGGAGGCTTGCTGAACAAATTCATTATGAATACGGAGAAGCGCTTGCAGTTAATAATCTGGGATCGGCTTATTTTTCAAAAAGCGATCACAAGGCAGCATTAGAGCAATACAACCTTGCGCTTAAATTAACAGACACAACAAAATATTTTGTGCTCGCTACAAAAATCCTGACGAACATCGGAAACATATATATACTTACCGGTGATGCTGAAAAAAGCATGGAGTATTTTGTAAAGGCGCAGAAATTTAATGAGAAAGCAAATGATAAAAACCTGGAAATGACGATCCAGTTTAACATTGGCAATTTGTATATCACACAGGGAAAACCTCAGTTAGCGCGCAGCTATTTTATGAAAGTGTTATCACAGCATGTGAAAGCGAGTGACCGTTTTCTGATGGGTGCCGTTTGCAATAGTCTTGGCATACTCGACCGGGATGAAAAAAAATATGATGCAGCAATAGCGAACTTTCAGCGCGCAATTACTTTTTATGATCCGCAAAATGACAAGCGTTACATGGCAGTTTCATTACTCAATATCGCAGATTCATATGTGAACCAGGAAAATTTTGATGAGGCGAAAGAATATTATGAATCGGCAAGGCAGAATAGTGAAGCAGGTGGAGATAAAGAGGGTATTGCTTATGTAGATCTGGGACTCGGAAATATGTACAACAAAATGGGAAAATACGATCAGGCGGTTTCTTATTTAATTACTGGCCTTGAACGAATGAAGGAGCTGAAGCTTGCTCCCAATGAACGGGACGCCTATGAGCTGCTGGCGACCAGCTACGCAAAAAAAAATGAATTTGAACGCGCTTATTATTACATGGAAAAATTCAGCAGATTGAAAGACTCTCTTAGCAATCAGCAATCCAATAGGCAAATTGCAGAATTGCAGGGACGATTCGAGAATGATAAAAAAGAGAAACTAATTGAATTGTTAAAGGAAAAAGAAAAGCGCCAGGCCGGGGAAATAAAACAAAAACAAAAAGTAGTCTACATAGTTTTAGGTGGTTTGTCCGTGGTTTCTCTATTGACATTACTGGTATTGTATAATTATCGCCAAAAAAGAAAAGCAAATCAAGAACTCGCTGTGAAAAACAATGAAATAGAATTTCAAAGAGAGCTTTTATCAAAGAAAAATGTGCTGATCACAGACAGTATTAATTATGCGAAAAGGATCCAGGATTCGGTTTTACCTGCGCACACAATATTAAAAAATCATTTTCAGGAATCTTTTGTATTCTATAAACCAAAAGATATTGTGAGCGGAGATTTTTTCTGGATTTATGAAACTGCAGGAAGTGTTTATGTGGCAGTTGTGGATTGTACAGGTCATGGAGTGCCTGGGGCATTTATGTCCATAGTGGGAAATAATCTGCTTGAAAAGATCATTGTGGAAAAGCGCATTGACGATCCTGCTAAAGTGCTGGATGAACTGAATATTACACTGATCAATTCCCTTAAGCAGGATGCATCAAGTAATGTGAGAGATGGAATGGATATGGCTTTGTGCGTAATTGATAAACTGACACTTAATGTGCGTTATGCTGGCGCTAAAAATTCGTTGTATGTGATCCGTCGAACAAAACCGGGCACCGCAGCTGAGCTGACAGAGTTAAAAGCGGATAAAATTTCTATTGGAAGAGGCGGTGATAAAAAATTCAACACACAGAAATTAATTCTCAATGGTGGCGATTGGCTCTACTTGTTTACTGACGGATTTGTGGATCAGAAAGGCGGAAAGGAAGGCGGCAAATTTTACTATGATTCATTCAGAAATTTATTGCTGAAGATAAATACAGAGCCTGCTGAAAAGCAAAAAGAGTTATTGGAACAGACAATAACAGAATGGATGGATCAGCGTGAACAAATGGACGACATGCTAATTGCGGGAATAAAAATATAGCCTAGAATTTTATCAACTGAACCGGAACTGTAGTAAGTTGTCCGTAACGTTCTCCGGAAGCATAAGCGTCCAGATCTTCTTCTTTGTAATACCAGAGTATGTTTACTTTATTATCGGGATTCGCTTTGATTATCTTTTCAAAAGCCCAGATTATATTCAGCAGGTATTTTGCTGTAGATGAATTGAAATAATCCAGCTTGAAAGAAATGTTCGTTTCCTTGTTGGGTTTTTTTGCATACTCTTCAACCCATGTAAGGATAGGATTGAAAAATTTGGCAGGATTTTCAGGATGCGATGAGCCGCTGAACTCAAAAATATTCTTTTCGGGTTCAAAAACTACTTTTGGAGTATTATCTGTTTCCTGTAAAACCAATTTTTGCATAGTATAAGTTCCTCAAAACGAGGCTAGCAAAGTTAATCAAGGTTTTGATAAAAGCAAGTGTCTTAAAAGCCATATGTCAGATTTACAGTTCCCGTCAATTCACTAAAGGGACTCGAGTTTAAATCTGCAGAAAAGCGTTTCAGATAATTCAGGTTAAACCCCAATGCAGGTTTACCGTACTTTTTATTCTTTACTTTGAGTCCATAATTAAGACCTATCCTGCTGTTCAGCACATTGCTTGTTGTTTTTCCATTACTTAATACCTGGTTGAAAGTACAGCCAACAGAGGTTCTTAGGGTATTATGCATAAATGATTTTCCCAGGGAAAGCGTAGGTCCCCAATAAGTGCTGCTAAGAATGTCTATGACACTTCTGTTTACATTCAGCGCAACTATACTGCTGATTCCCGCAGGAATAAATCCGAGATTGTATCCTGCATTTGCGGTATAAACCAAGGCAGGAGTTTGTTGAACCGTTCCCGATTTTTGTCCGGTTACCTGGTAAGAAGCAGAAAGGTTTATACTTTGTTTCCACCTGGTATTTCCAAAATTATAACTGCCGGCTGCATTTGCATTTTGGCTGACCTGGTAAAAATTCAAAGTGTCAAGCGTATTGTAATAAAAAGGATCACTTTGTGGTTTGATCTTTGTATAGCTCGAAAAATTAGAATAAGATGCTGTCAGGGAAAGTTTTTTGCTCGCCATAAAAGAAACATTGAGGGCATTAACAAAACGTCTGTTATCACTAAGTTTGCTGTTATCCAAATTGTTCCGCTGGAAACCTGAATTGCAGGCAAGATTTAATTTGCCCTTAAACAGACTTAGTGTTGGGGCAAGCGTGATATTTTCGAGATCATTATTAAAATAATAAGCACCCAGGGTCTGGTAATCTGGCGCCACCCGTTCATACTGCAGCTGCAGGTTAAAAATGTTTGCGTGGTATCCCAATGATCCTTTGTAGGCGCTGAAAAACTGGGATGTACTACGCATTGTAAATAATGCCGGCAAATAATTTTTCCTGTCCTGATTTGTTTCTTCCATTGATAAAACATTTCTGGTCAGACCCGATAGCGCATATTCTCCTTCCAAGGAAAAATGTGTTTTGATTTTTGTTTTGCCGGTAAGACTAATAACCGTATTATATTTTGGTGTTACCTGTGTGTTTGAAGGAATAAATGGAATAGAAGACGGATAGTCGCTTGCGTGAAAAATAATTATACTCAATGCATGGCCTTCTTTTTCGTAGCCAATCTTAGCCCCATAACCCATGCGTTGATAAGCCATTGTTGCGTCGGATTGTGCAATCGCATCGTACGGAATAGCTTTATTCAGTCGTCCATACATTGCACTGATTCTCCATGGACCGGGATTTAATTCAATTCCGGCTCCTGCAAAAACATAACCGGCAAGTGTATAGGAAGAGAAGGTCATACTATTAAAACCTATATATGTTTTGATCCATTTATACTGGGGAGAAAAACTTACCTGGTTGAATGGCTGTGTAAAAGTTCCATGCTGATTGCTGTAACTATAACTTAATGGAAAACTCAGATCTAAAAAAGAAACGTTAAGCGTTCCCGAAAGAAACCAGGTAAAAGGATCCCGTCGTGCCGGAATTCCATCTGAAGTATAACCTATAGAAGAAAAGGTAAGTCCGCTGCCGATTTTCATCATGTCCTTTGTCCCGATCTTCTCCAGGTTTTGTGATTGAGCAATTCTGGTTGTAAAAATAAAAAGGAGCAGAAATAAAATGAGCAAACGCATAAACAAAAAATTATTTTATTACAACAATTGGTTTTTGTTTGAGATCATATTCTGCAGTAATTTTTAAAATATAAGTTCCATTTTGAACATCTGGAATAGTTACACTTCCTGTAAACTGATCTGTTACTGCAACAATCTGTTTGTACTGTTCAATACTTTTGGAATCAAAAACCTGGATTACGAATTCCTGTTTTTTGTAAAACCACAAGTCAATTGTAAAAGTTCCATTGGAAGGATTTGGATAAATCAACAGATCTTTAATTCCGTTGTTGCCGCTTACATTAAGTATTGAATCAAAAGGAGAAAAGTAAATTGTTTTGCTGATCAGCATTTCACATGTTCCATAATAAGCTTTCATGATCAGCGTAAAAGAACCGGCTTTATTATAAGTTATTGTTGGGGAATACATGTTCGTATCTGTCATCTCAGCGTCAGCAGGAAGTGTCCATACTATTTTATCCGGTCGTGGATTGCTGATGTCAACAACCACAAAAGTATCTTCCATCATATTATTGGTTGACACGAGGAAATCTGGCGAAGGCAACAATCCGGCTCCTGAAATTTCAGCATTCGTAATTTGCTTACAGCCTATTGAATCTTTTATGATAATGGTATATAATCCCAAATTCAGGTTTTTAAAAATCGGACTGTCCTGAAAATCCGTCGAGTCAATTGAATATGTATATGGGGGAATTCCATCGGAGGCATAAATCTGCAATTGCCCTGTCGGTTTTCCAGGATCACATGGTTGAAAGGTTTTTAGCGTAGAAGTGAGTTTACGCGGAACATGCACCAAAATACTATCGGTTCCTATGCATCCGTTTTTGTCGGTGATTGTTATAGTGTAAATAGTTGAATCCACAGGGGAAACGAGCGGAGACGCAAGTGAGTCGATCAAACTGGTTTTATCTTTCCATAAGTAAAAGAAAGAAGGAGTTCCACCAACTGGCGTTGCATGAAGAAGGATAGTGCTTCCTTCGCAAACAATTGTATCGGAAATTGCATCGATCATCAGTGTTGGTTGCTGTGTCAGTTGTACAGAGTCCTTACTAGTGCATCCGTTAACAGTATCGGTTGCCGTTATCACGTACATTCCGACAAAAGAAGTAATAGCTGGATTTAAAGAATTAAAACCCAGAGGTCCCGTCCATTTTAATACAGTATTGTTTGAAGGTGAAAATGCATTTAATAACACAGAAGGAAATGAACATGTAGAAACGGGATCGGCGGGTTTAAATAAATAGGGTTTATTTTTATTGTCGTTTATTGTAACAATCCCCGTTACATGACATTGGCTGATCATATCGGTAACAAGCAATTCGTAAATACCTTTTTTAATTGCCGCTAATGGGTTTAATAACGTATCACCTTCAAAAATCCATTGGACGCGCACATCCGAAGTAACAGAGCTGCCATTCAACAGGACAGATGAATTTTTGCAGGTGATGGAACTGTCTGTAAATGGAACAGAGGCAATCGGATAAATTTCGGAATCAATTATATGTACCGTGTCAGAGTTTATGCAGCCGTTCCGGTTGCTGATCGCATAAAAAATATAAGTCCCTGGCGAGGCAGCTGTATATGGATTTGCCCACGATACAGATCCCGGATCAAGCCATCTGAGCGAATCTGAAGCAGCGTCTGATTTCCCATTTAGGATTAGGGTTTTAGCAGCACAGGTAAAGCTTAGGCTTTTTGTAGGAACCACCGGAACTGGTTTAATCGTATCAAAGCCCACTGAAGTTGTGTCCCTCCAGTGACATGTTGTTGCAGGATCTATAACTGTTATAATGTATAAGCCCTTTTTATTTGTAGTCAACGGGTTCCCTGCAAAAATGGATCCGTCGGGTTTTTTCCATGAGTAAGTGACTCCTGAAGTTATTGATGTCGCTGTTAAATCAAGTGAGGGAGATTTACATGTTAAATTCACATCCGGGCCCGCATTTGCATTGGGTACTGGTAGAATGTTAATATGAGTTATTCGCGCTGTACTTTTTAGTCCGCAGAGATTTGTTGCAATAACACTTAAATTTCCGGAAGTAGCTTTGAGTGAAAAATCTATATCGGCGGAATTTGATCCGGTGGAATGGATTGTAGCCCCTGTCCCATTATAACTCCATGTATATTTATATCCGGGAGTGCTTTCTGTTTCATAATGAACAGATTTTGTTTCCGGACAAACATTTACTGTTGATTTTGTAAGTGCACCAGGATTATCCGGAGTTAAACAATTAGCGCTGATGGAATCATTTGAAGAATTTGTTGCCGAGCCATAAAGATCTAAAATCGCCCTTGCTCCAATATGATATAGAATTCCATTTGCAATTTTTAGTTGCCGCACATCGTAATTAATGCTTCCGAAAAGTTGTGGATTTGTAAATGTTCCTGAAGAGTCAGAAGTAAGCGTACTTGCACTGCTGAGCAAATTAAGTGTACAGGAGTTTGAACTGGATGAGGTTAATTTATAACCTCCAACGAACAATTCATTATTACAAATAGCCAGGGTGTTTGCTTTTGTTGCAGACGCCGCAAGGTAGGTCGGTCCTGGTCGGTTAGTTATTTGTTTTGAATTTAATGTAGAAGAACAAAAAGGTGAAAAAAGATTCAGCTTATAATTCTGTTTGGTTAATTTTTCTGTTTTAGGATCCCAGTCGAATTTCAGAATGTTTGTTTTAGTAATTCCGTCATTAAAAATATCCAGGATGTAAACTTCATTGTTGATTAGTAAAATTTTGCCTCCGCCTGAATTATAAGGATTCGGTGTTACAGATGCATCATGCTGATCGCCATATACGGAAAGATCAATTTCAGTTACAACTTTCAACCTTAACGGATTTCCTGAAATATCATTCAGCCATTTATAAACGGATATGGTCTGGTCAGAGAGCACATAAATGTAGCCCGATTTATAAGCGACATCCACCAATAGGTTTCCGGAGTTATTGTCGATGGGTACATAGTCGTTCATAACGTCTCCTGTCGCTTTGTTTATTACTATAGGTGCATTAGATAAATCATCACTCAACACATACAAGTAATTTTTATCTGTAGCAATTTGCCTTGCGTTTGAATATTGCTCTCCCACGCTGAATGGAAGAATATGACCTTGCAGATCGAATGCCAGGATGGTTCTGAACAAATCGTACGGACCACTTTTATAATTAAAATTTCCGGTTGCATAGAGAACACTGTCGGACCAGATAATACTGTTTATATAAGAACCGCCATGGAAAGGGCCGGTAGCTATTTCATTCAGACTGTTTATTGAATTTCCATTCCGCGCATCCATGCTGTTAAAGAAAAAGGAATCGTCATTTGACGTGCCGTAATACAAAATTTGATTTACAGTATCTATTGCATAGTCATTAATCCTGAAAATGATTGGTGTATCCTGTAATCCGGGTTTCTTTTTTTGAGCATACAAAACGGTACATAATAAAAAGGATAGTAGCAGTGAGCAGGTGATATTCTTTGTATTTGATAAAAGCATGAACCAGGATTTTTACCAAACCTAAGTCTAATAGAAAGCCAAAAAGTCGGTATAAATACCAAGGTTGACCGGTTTAAAAGCTTAATTACTGTGTATTTAACAAAAAGAAGAAACAAAACGTAACCTTTTCTTAACGCCAGGCGTATAAAATCCGGTTTTAAGAAACACCCCACTTCATATTAAAAATAAAATATGGCAAACGTTACCAAAGAATCAGTTGTTTCAAACGGAAAAACGCAAACAAAGACATTGGAAATTACGTGGTATGATGCGGATATATTAAGGATAAATATTGTAGAAGGTGCTGAATTTGATCTGTCCGACAGCATTGATAATTTAAATATTCTGAATATTGTTACAGAAGGCCGGAAACACCTTCAATTGGTGGACGCAAGAACATTCTGGAGTTCATCAAAGGAATCGAGAGAGTTTTGTACGAGTGAGGAAATCAGAAAAAATATTACCGGACGTGCTATAATTGTAGATTCTTTGTCAGGAAGATTGATGGCTCACTTTTTTATCAAGGTAAGTCACTCGCATTCCAATACAAAAATATTTAATAGCGAAGCAAAAGCCGTAAGCTGGCTGAAAAACCTAAAATAAATTACGGTTTAGGAACTTGTATTAGCTCGTCAATTTTTTTGGCGAGCATAAAATCTTTGTCTGTAATTCCATCTGCATCGTGCGTTCTCAAACGAATAATTAATTTGTTATAAACGTTCATCCACTCCGGGTGATGGTTCATGGCCTCTGCTTCAAAACCTATTTTAACCATTGCAGAAATGGTCTCTTTGAAGTTCTTAAAAAGAAAAAACTTCTCTAAAGCTCCATTATTATATTGCCAGCCGGAAATGTTTTTTAATCCTGCATTTATCTGTTCAGTTGAGTATTTATTCATTTGATAAATTATTGTGAAATTTTTATTGTTTCCTGTTTACATTCAAGACCTTTTATAGTTATACTTTTCCATTCTTTTGGCAGACAACTTTTTCTTTGTGTAAGTCCGTTATCTGTAATTTCCAGTCCGGCAAAACCGTAAATAATCGCTTGTAACATTCCTCCTGCCCCGGTATTAAAATAGGGATTGTTGCTGTATGCCGATTCGGCCATTAACCCAAACGGCCCGCGTTGATTGGGCTTGTAACTTTGTCCGAATAATTTATAAGCTTTTTCACAATCACCCAGCCGGGAATAAATCACCGACAAAACCGAATGACTCATTGCAGGTCCATCCGGGTGCATACGCAATTCATAATAGTCAAGATCTTTTCGGATCTGTTTTTCATCGCTGTAAAAATTAAGTGGATAAGCCAATAGGTTCACGTCGGCTTGTTTTATTGTATCGCCATTGTAAGTGGAATTTTCTTTTGTAACGCCATCAGTAAAATGTTCGATCGCGATTTTAGAAGCGACAGAAGCCCATGTGCTGTCAGGATGCATTTTTAATTCCTTTGCTGCCTGCATAGCATAATTTAAAACAGTAATAGCAGAAGCGTTCGTAAACGCATTGTCATTTATGTTAGAGAAAAACTCATCGGCTCCGACAATATTATTGATGTGATATTTATTATCAGTTCCTTTTTTTACCCTGCTCACCCAAAAATCAGCGATCTCTTTTAACATAGGATAACCCGTGGTCTTCAGCCATTCATTATCTTTTGTAACGCGATAATAATTCCAGCATGCAATTCCTACATCGGCAGTTATGTGATGTTCTAGCGTACCTGTCAGAGCCCAGGCAGGAGTTGCTTCTTCACCGCTGTCATCACTTTCCCATGGATACATAGCGCCCTTGTATCCAAAATTTCTGGCTTTTTGTTTTGCCTTTTGCAGCCGGTCGAAACGATAATCGAGAATTGTTTTAGCCAGGTCTTTATCAAAAGCAAGAATGACCGGGAACATCCACAATTCCATATCCCAGAATACATGCCCGAGATACCCTTGTGATGTAAGCCCCATGGGTGCAATGCTTAATCTGCTGTCTTTTCTTACGGAAGAAAAAATATTGAAAAGCGCCAAACGCACAGCCTGCTGAGCTTTCAGGTCGCCTTCTATTACAATGTCATTTTTCCAGATCTCTTCCCATGCCAGGAAGTGCTCCTCGAGTATATCTTTTTTATTTTTCATCAGCAACGCGGTACACATGCGCTCCGATTCTGTCTTGGGATCATTCATTTCTTCCCCGTTGCATACACTTCCTCCCAAAGCAAAAGAAAAGTTTTTTCCTTTTTCAAGTTTTGCAGTAAAACCTACGGAAAGATTATCAGCCGCTTTAGTTTCCTTTAATTCAGGTTTTATATTTTCAAACATATATACGGAAGTGGCCGCAATTGTATATTTTTTAAATTCTGTTTTTGCCAGTGTTTGCTGAAATGGCATCATATAATCAAGATCCTTTAGAATTTTAAAGGATGAGGTCGGTTCAATAATTCCTTTTGGAACAGTCATTTTGTTTTGTACTTCCAGCTCGCAATTTTCAATTGGAGTAATTAAAATATCCAGCATACAACAATAAGGCATGCTGTAAAGTGCGTAGAGATAAGTGGTGATCTTTATTTTATTTTCAAATTCAAATGAAGTTTCCAATCGTGCTTTTTTCATATCAAAAGCCTGGGAAATATTTTTCATCTTTTCGGGAGTTACTGGTTGACCATCAACTTTTAATTCGAGGTTAGCAAATACTGTTCCCATCACAATCTTGCTTACTCCTTCGGCATTTTGCTTATCGTATACTCCATTCAAAATAATTTTGCTGAATGTAAACGGATTGGGTGAGGTCACTATGCCAATTCTCCCGTTTGCCATGGTTACCGGGAATTCATTTACTGATCCTGTAGAATGCAATATCCAACCTTCGTCGGATTGTGCATATAGCACTGTTGAACACAATAAAACAAACAATACCAATTTTTTCATTTTCTGCATTTAGTTAAACGAATATACTAATTTGTATAATCCCTCTCCATTATGGAAATTTGCAGTATGGTAAAATACAATACACGTATTTTAAAGTTTTCCAAAATGGGTGAAAAAACCGGCTGGACATATATTGAAATTCCTGCAGATATTGCAAAAAAAATAAAGCCGGGAGTGAAAGTATCTTATCGTGTAAAAGGTCAGCTTGATGGATACTCAATAAAAGGAATTGCACTTTTACCAATGGGAAAAGGCACATTCATCATGCCGCTCAATGCAGAAATGCGAAAGAACATTGGGAAAAAGTATGGAGCGATGTTAAGTGTGCAATTGGAGGAAGACAAAGCTGCTTTTAAATTCAACAAAGATTTTATTGCTTGCCTGAACGATGATCTTGAGGCAAAAAAATTCTTTGATACCCTGCCAGGTTCTCATCAAAAGTATTTTTCCAAGTGGATTGATCAGGCCAAAACAGATGCTACCAAAGCAAAACGCATTGCCCAATCATTAAATGCGTTTACAAAAAAGTTAAAGTTTAATGAAATGATGCGGGAATTGCAGACGAAACGATGATTTAGATGGCCGCGCGGATTACAAAAAACAGAACGATAAAAATTGTACTTAACAAAGAGGATTAAAGTTTCCTGTTCTTCTCCACCCACTCCGTAATATACCCCACTACCTCTTTAGTATCCGTTCCGGGAGGAAATAATTTACCAATCCCAAGTGCATTTAACTTCTTCATGTCAGCATCCGGAATAATACCTCCGCCTGTCAGCAACACGTCGTCCAGCTTCTTCTCTTTCATCAATGCCAGCAACTTCGGGAAAACGGTATTGTGCGCGCCGGAAAGTATGCTTACTCCTATTACATCCACATCTTCCTGCAAGGCCGCATTCACAACCATTTCCGGTGTTTGCCGGAGACCGGTATAAATTACTTCCATGCCTGCATCACGTAAAAAGGATGCAATTACCTTTGCCCCGCGGTCGTGACCGTCAAGTCCAACTTTAGCAACTAAAACGCGTATTGGTCGGTTCATACAGCCCGCAATTTACGGAAAAATAGTTTCGGGATAATCTTTGTGTTCTTTGCGATTTGTTCTTTGCGTCTTTGCAGGAAACAGTTTCTAATAATCAACATTAACGTTATAAAGACATTTAATATTCGACAAAACCCTCATTTTCAAAGACCTAATCATTTAAAATGCAGGATTATTAAAAATCTTTATTTTTTTTTGTTATTCCTGTCATAAAAGTATCTTTGCACTGAATTAACCATAACATAAAACCTATAAAAATGGCAGACATTGCATCACGCGTAAAAGCAATCATAGTTGATAAACTGGGTGTTGAAGAAAAAGAAGTAACGCCTCAGGCAAGTTTTACAAATGATTTAGGTGCAGACTCATTGGACACCGTTGAGCTGATCATGGAATTCGAAAAAGAATTCAATATCGCTATCCCTGATGATCAGGCAGAAAAAATCAGCACAGTTGGAGAAGCTGTGACTTATATTGAAGCAAACGTTAAGTAAGCTTTTTTAGTTATAAGTTATTAGGTTATTAAGTTATTTATCCGGTGTAACCAATTCGGCACACACCCGTATAACTCAATAACCTAATGGCTTAATAGCCTTCCCTTTATGAAACAACTGAAACGAGTAGTAGTTACTGGGCTTGGAGCCGTTACTCCTGTCGGGAATAATGTTGTTGATTTCTGGAACAACCTTATTGCCGGTGTTAGTGGCGCCGCACCTACAACGCATTTCGATGCTGCCAAATTCAAAACACGTTTTTCCTGTGAAGTAAAAGATTTTAAACTTGAAGATTATTTCGATCGCAAAGAAGGCCGTAAGCTCGATCCCTACTCACAATTCGGTATTGCTGCTGCCACTCAAGCCTTCGATGATTCAGGTTTAAAAAATATCCAATTCAACCCTGACCGTATTGGTGTTATCTGGGGTTCTGGAATCGGTGGTCTGCAAACTTTTTTTGAAGAATGTGTAAACTTTGAAAAGGGTGATGGAACTCCCCGTTTCAATCCATTCTTCATTCCAAAAATGATCGCGGATATTTGCTCCGGTCATATTTCTATTAAATACGGTTTACGTGGACCAAATTTCACCACATGTTCTGCTTGCGCTAGTTCTACCAACGCACTGATTGATTCATTTAACTATATCCGTTTAGGTATGGCTGATGCATTTGTCACCGGTGGGTCAGAAGCTGCAATCAACCAGGCTGGAGTTGGCGGTTTTAACGCTATGCATGCATTATCAGTGCGTAATGATTCCCCTGAATCAGCTTCGCGTCCGTTTGATAAAGACCGCGATGGTTTTGTATTAGGTGAGGGTGCAGGTTGTATCATACTTGAAGAATACGAACATGCTGTAAAACGCGGTGCAAAAATATATGCGGAGATTGCCGGTGGAGGAATGAGTGCAGATGCTCACCATATCACAGCTCCGCATCCCGAAGGATTAGGCGCACTCAATGTTATGCGTATGGCACTTGAAGATGCAGGAATGAAATCCACAGATATTGATTACGTAAATGTTCATGGTACATCAACTCCATTGGGAGATATTGCTGAAACAAAAGCAATCCTTGGCGTTTTCGAAGAGCATGCTTATAAGCTGAATATCAGTTCGACTAAATCAATGACTGGCCACCTACTGGGTGCTGCGGGTGCAATTGAAGCGATGGCTTGTATCTTGTCAGTCAAGAATGATATCGTCCCTCCTACTATCAATCACTTTACGGATGATCCTGAACTCGACAACAAATTAAATTTCACATTCAATAAAGCTCAGAAACGGGAAGTGCGCGCTGCCCTGAGTAATACGTTCGGTTTTGGAGGTCATAATGCCTCTGTGATCGTGAAAAAATTTGTTGCTTAATAAAGAGTTTGCATTTAAAATATTTCATTGGTCTCTATTCTTAAAAAGACAAAAATTTATTTTTCCCGCGAAAAAAAACTATACCGTTCGCTGAAAAATGTACTGGGCTTTTATCCGAAAAATATTGATCTGTACAAACAGGCATTCCGGCATCGCTCTTCTCTCAAAAGTAAAAAGCAACCCAATAACGAACGTCTCGAATTTCTTGGAGATGCAATTCTAAGCTCTGTCATCGCCCACTATTTATTTATCCGTTTCCCTTTTAAAGACGAGGGCTTTTTAACTAAAATGCGTTCTAAGTTGGTTAGCCGTACACAACTCAATCAACTGGCAAGAAAATTAGGCATAAACGAATTTGTAGAAACAAATGGAGATAGTGGAATGCGGAATTCATCCGTTAATGGGGATGCTTTCGAAGCATTGATTGGCGCTATTTACCTGGACAAAGGATATAAAAAAGCAAAGGATTTTATTCTTAAACGTGTTGTGTCTGTCCATCTGGATGTAGAAGAAATCGAACAAACTGAAACGGATTTCAAAAGTAAATTTATTGAATGGGCACAAAAAGAAAAAGTCACTTTCGAATTCCGGATTAAAGAGGAAGTCGGAAATGGGCCCGATAAGGAATTTATTGTTGAACTATTGGTGAACAGTGAAGCAAAAGGAACGGGCCGCCATTTTTCTAAAAAACGCGCAGAACAAATTGCAGCTGAAATGGCAATGACTGCCTTACAATAATATGAAAAGGATAAAACGTATATTATTTTTTGTAACTGTTGCTTTTTGCAGTCTTACAATTGCTCAAACCGATAACAAAGGTTATCCAAACGATTACCTGACTAAAGAATTTCACACTGGTCGCAGAGCCGCATTGCGCAATCTGATGACAGCGAAGTCTGTCGCGGTTTTTTTTGCATCTCCCGAACGTGTGCGCTCTGGCGACGTAGATTTTTTCTATTCCCAGGATCCCAATTTTTATTACCTGACAGGATTTACAGAGCCTAACGCCATGTTGTTAATCTTTAAAGAGGAAACAACCATTAACGGCAAAACCGGAAATGAATTTATTTTTGTTCAACCCAAAAATGTTCGTCAGGAAACATGGACAGGAAAAATTATGGGTGCCTCGGAAGTCAGCGAAAAACTGGGATTTAAAAATGTTTTTCTCAATGAGGAATTTGAAAAAACAGAGATTAAATTTGACCGGCTTGATAAAATAGAAGCAATTTATCCTGTGGATTTACCTGCTGAAACCTCAAATGAAAAAGGCCACTTAACAAACCTGGTCAGTCAGTTCAAAACAAAAATTGCGAATAACTCTGCACGCTCTGAAAACCTGAATAAATGGCTTTCGGCATTGCGCGCGATCAAACAACCGGAGGAAATTACGCTTCTTCAAAAAGCGATTGATATTAGCTGCAAAGGGCATATTGAATTGATGAAAGCTGTGCATACCGGCATTACGGAATATCAGGCTCAGGCAGTAATGGAGTATTATTTTAAAGAAGCGGGATCTGAATATGTCGGTTATCCGTCTATTATTGGCGGAGGTGAAAATTCATGTACGTTGCACTACGAAAAAAACACAAAGAAAGTTTTTGATAATGAATTGCTTTTGGCCGATTGTGGAGCAGAATATCATGGTTATTCAGCCGACGTAACGCGTACCATGCCGGTTAATGGAAAGTTTACGGAGGAGGAACGCGTTATTTACCAACTTGTTTATGATGCGCAGCAAGCCGCAATAGCTGCCTGCAAGCCTGGTGTTGCATTCGGAGCAACCCACAAAGCAGCGGTGGAGGTTATAAAAAAAGGCCTCCTGAAACTGGGTTTAATAAACAATGAGCGCGACTACCAAAAGTATTTTATGCACGGTACATCTCATTATCTTGGTCTCGAAGTACATGATGTTGGTTTATATGGTAACCTGGAGTCCGGTAATGTAATTACAGTTGAACCTGGTATTTACATTCCAGCCGGCTCCGATTGCGATAAAAAATGGTGGAATATAGGAATACGTATTGAAGACGATGTACTGATTACTCCGGATGGTCACCGCGTAATGTCAGATACAGCTCCCAAAACAATTGAAGCAATTGAAAAACTAATAAGCGAAAAAAGCATATTTAAAAATTAACTACTCTCTTTTATCTTCTTGTATTCTATCTCCTGTCTTCTAACTCCTTTCTTCTGTCTCCTAACTCCTTTCTTCTGTCTCCTAACTCCTGAATTCTATTTCCTTTGACTTCTGATTTTTTCCTTCTTACTTTGTACTGATGGCAAAGCTGGTACTGGATATTGAATACGATTATGATTTTTTGCTCATAGGCATTTCCTGCCACGAAAAGGATTACCGTTTGAGCTGGTCCCTGAACAACAGCCTCAACCTTGAGCTGGCCAAAACCGATGATCTTAAACTGGATTCAAAAAAATACAAGGAACCCCTCTCCCACTCTATGTTTATGTTCGATAATGAAGATCAGTATAAACAGTACTATCTGATTTCCAACAAAGGCCCCAAAGGATTATTGATTCCTGAGCAAAAACATTCTGATTTTTTTCTGTTGATAAAGGGGACACTCCTCAATGATGATAAGGCAAGCATCCTGAAAAAAATAAAAGATACTCCGGGTGTACTTACTATTTTTGATATTGATCCAAATAAATTAAAATCGAAAGAAAACTTATTGTTTTGAAAGCTGCGCTTATTTTATTAAACGTTTTTCATTCGTATTTTTCGTATTCATTCGTTATTCGTTGATCACTCTTCGTATATTCGTAAATATTCGTTATTCGCACAGTATGATAAACAAAACCAAAATCGTGGCCACCATGGGCCCTGCATCCTCTCCTCCTGAAGTGCTGGAAGAGATGATAAAAGCCGGACTCAATATCTGCCGCATTAACTTTTCGCACGGATCCTATGATGATGTAAAAAGTACTATTGCAACTATACGCTCGCTAAATAAAAAGCTTAAAACGAACGTCGGCATTCTTGCCGATCTGCAGGGACCAAAACTCCGCATCGGTGAAGTGGAAAACAATTCTGTTGAACTTGTGGTCGGAAATGAAATTACAATCACAACAACAAAGTGCATAGGAACAAATGAGCGCATTTACATCACCTATCCTCAGTTTCCCAGGGATGTCGCAGTTGGTGATAATGTTCTGATTGATGACGGTAAACTGCTTTTGAAAGTTCTGGAAACCAATAGAAAAGATGAAGTAAGGGCCAAGATTATATATGGAGGAAATCTATCCTCGAAAAAAGGTGTAAATCTTCCGAACACTAAAATTTCCCTCCCTTGTCTTACAGAAAAAGATTTGCAGGATCTCGATTTTGCCCTGGAGAATGATATTGAGTGGATTGGACTTTCCTTTGTGCGGAGTGTTACGGACATAGTTGATTTGAAGGAAATTATTAAAACAAAGAATAAAAAGGCAAGGGTAATTGCTAAAATTGAAAAACCCGAAGCCATTAAGGAAATTGATAATATTATAGATATGACCGATGGCTTAATGGTAGCCCGCGGCGATCTGGGTGTTGAGTTACCAATGGAGCAAGTTCCAATGATTCAGAAAATGCTCGTTGATAAATGCATTAATGCATCCAAGCCTGTAATAATTGCGACTCAAATGATGGAGAGCATGATTACCAACTTCTCTCCTACCCGTGCTGAAGTGAACGATGTGGCAAATGCTGTAATGGACGGTGCAGATGCCGTGATGCTAAGTGGGGAAACCTCTGTTGGAAAATATCCTGTGAAAGTAATTGAGAACATGCGGAAGATTATTGCCGAAGTCGAAAACCTGGGAGACATTTATCACAGAGAACACCCACCGGTATTGAAAACGCAAACATTTATTTCGGATTCAATTTGTTATAATGCTTGCCTGGTTGCTAAACAAGCGGGCGCAAGCGCAATTATTTCCATGACCAATTCTGGTTATACCGCTTTTAAAATATCAAGTCATCGACCTAAAGCCAACATATATATTTTTACAGATAATGAAACCTTGTTAACCTCTTTAAGTCTCGTTTGGGGTGTTAAAGGTTTTTATTACAATAGTTATGAAAGCACCGATCAAACAATATCCGACATTAAGGATTTTTTAAAAAATAGAGGTTTTGTAAATCAGGATGAACTGGTCATTAATATAGCTAGTATTCCGATGAAGGAACGTGGCAGAACCAATATGCTTAAACTGAGTTATATTAATTAATAAATTTTCTTAGCTAACTTTCTCCGAAGCACTATTCGTGTTTTTCAAATTTGATTCGTACTTTAGAATACTAAATTCATTCTCTAATGATTAATACGGCCCTGCTCAAAAAGATCTGTGAAACGCCTGGCATTGCCGGTCATGAACAATTGGTCCGCGAACTGGTTATCAAGGAAGTTAAGCCCTATGTTGATTCTGTTAGCGTCGATAATATGGGTAATGTAACAGCCTTCAAAAAGGGTAAAAAGGACAAGAAGGTAATGATTGGGGCTCATATGGATGAGATCGGTTTTATGGTTAATCATATCGATGACCATGGCTTTCTTCGATTTATTCCTCTGGGAGGATTCGACCCCAAAACCTTAACCGCGCAGCGGGTGATAGTGCACGGAAAGAAGGACGTTATTGGAGTTATGGGAAGCAAGCCAATTCACATGATGTCAGCTGAGGAACGAAATAAAGTTGTGCAGTTGACTGAGTATTTCATTGACTTAGGAATGAAAAAGAAGGACGTTGAAAAAATTGTAAGCGTAGGAAATGCAGTTACACGTGAACGTGAATTGATTGAAATGGGTGATTGTGTTAATTGTAAGTCCCTGGACAATCGAGTGTCAGTTTTTATTTTAATTGAAGTATTAAAGGAACTTAAGAAGACGCCATATGACGTTTATGCTGTTTTCACTGTTCAGGAAGAAGTAGGGATTCGTGGTGCGCAGGCTGCGGCTTTGAATATTAAACCCGATTTTGGTTTTGGATTGGATACTACAATTGCATACGATGTTCCTGGGGCTAAGGATCATGAAGTTTGTACAAAGCTTGGTCAGGGAGCCGCCATTAAGGTGCTTGATGCTTCTGCCATTTGTGATTATAGAATGGTGCAGTATATGAAGAACACGGCCGCAAAGCATAAAATCAAGCATCAACTCGAAATACTTACCGCTGGTGGAACAGACACTGCTGCAATCCAAAAAATGACACCGGGAGGTTCTATATCTGGTGCTGTTTCTATTCCAACCCGGCACATTCACCAGGTAATTGAAATGTGTAGTAAACAGGACATCCGTGATAGCATCGATTTATTGAAGCATTGCATTCAAGATCTTGATATGTATAATTGGAATTTTATTTAACCACAGATTTATTCAGGTTTTAGTGCTATTTGTCAAATTTCTTTGACTATTAGTCTTTCTTTTAGGCTACTCAATGTCGCCCTTCCCCTCGATGTTTTTATCTGTCTGAAAAACAGATAATTATGATTCTTTGGTGTTTTTATCGTCCGATTGTTCCACGTGAAACCTTTTCAATTTGCCAGAAGTGACTTTAATTTCTAGATTTCCTCTGTTCCGACTCGTCTGCTCTTTTTTTCAGTAATCTGCTTTTTCGCATAAAATTGGTTTTATGGTTTTCTGGATTGATAATGATGTATTTAAATTTTGAAACTGTTTAAAATTCAATAAAGACGGTTATTACAGTAGATTTAAAATCAGGTAATCAAATTTAATATACAAGCTTTTACTGTTCCACGTGGAACTGATATTGATTTTGTTAAATAATTTTCATGATGCTTATCTAAATTTTATTTTAAACTGAATAAGGTGTTTTTTAGATAAAAGGGAATTGGAGACGGGATAAGCTTTCAATTTAAAATTTATGTCTCGCTTTATTCTTGCATTAATACTTATGAAGGATTAGTTATTTTTCAAATTACCTCTAATTATTCTAACGTTTTTGCAAGCAATAATATTTAAGAATTACAATCTGATTTTTGTGCTAAAATTATTCAATATCTTTGCTGCCTATGGAAATAATAAATACATGTCCAGTGTGCTCTTCAGACACTTTTGAGACTTACTTAATATGCACCGACCACACGGTAAGCAAAAAGGAATTCACCATTGTCAAATGTAAATCCTGTGGGTTTAAATACACAAATCCCCGGCCCTCGGAAATTGAATTGGGAGGCTACTATAAATCCGATGAGTACATTTCTCATAGTGATATTCAAAAGGGGTTAGTGAATCGGCTGTACCATTTTGTTCGTAAATATACCTTGATTAAGAAGCTTCAATTGGTCGCACGATTGACGGCAGCAGTAATGGATAATAATTCAAAAAACATTTTGGATATTGGGTGCGGAACCGGCGCCTTTCTCGATGTATGTAATAAAGCAGGTTTTAATTGCCTGGGGATTGAACCAGATCCAGATGCTCGTAAAATTGCATTAAATAAGTACGGAGTAAAGGTAATGGGAGAAGAGGAATTGATGAATCTTCCAAATGAAACATTTGATCTAATAACTCTCTGGCATGTTCTTGAGCACGTACCTAGACTAAACGAGAGAATTGAAAAAATAAAAGTGCTTCTAAAGCCCATGGGACGTGTAATAGTGGCGGTTCCCAATTGCTCATCTTACGATGCAAAATACTACAAACATTTTTGGGCTGCATACGATGTTCCGAGACATTTATACCATTTTACACCAGAGGATATTTCCAGATTGTTCGTGAAGAATGGAATGAAAGTTGAGCAATGTCTTCCAATGCGATTCGATTCTTTTTATGTTTCTATGTTAAGTGAGAAATATAAAACGGGTAAGTCTAATTTTATAAAAGCAATCTGGATCGGTTTTAAATCTAATTTTTTAGCAATTCGAAGTGGAGGAAAACAATTTTCAAGTCAGATTTATGTTATAAGTAAGTCTTAAGCACGTTCCACGTGAAACAATCATATAAATTTCTGATAATCAGATCTTTAAAAGTAATTCGGCATAATAAATTTTATTAAGAGTGAATTGTTTAAGAAAATTCTTGGTGATATTATTGTGAAGTTGATAATGTGATTACTTTAGTGCAAAATTATTCACGTAGATTATATATGGCTGCAAAAGAAAACATAATTCTGGTCCCAACTGATTTTCAGGAACAGTCGTTGATTGCATTAAGCCAAAGTTATAACCTGGCTCGCTTTACAAAATCAAAAATTTATTTGATGCATGTATTTGATAAAGGAGAAGATAAAAAACAGGCGGAAGATAGATTGAATCAACTTGCCAAGGATACTCAACAAAAAACAAATATTGAAGTTAAAACGATATTGGCAGAGGGAAATCCTTTTGTCGAAGTAAATAAAGCAATTGATCGCTTAGAACCACTTTTGGTTTTTATAGGATTGAACTCAGAAATATCTGCAGCAGGAATATTAGGACAGAATGCATTCCGCATGGTTAGAGAATCAACAGCTCCTGTAATTACGATAAAAGGGAAAGTTCATAGAGATGGTTGTAAAACAATTTTGCTTCCGTTGGATCTTACGAAAGAAACACGCGAAAAAGTTGGTAAGGCAATTGAGTTCGCGAAATATTTTGGTGCAAAGGTGCAGATCTTGTCTGTACTTGATAAGAATCAGGAAAATTTTGAAAATAAATTACTTTCCTATTCTAACCAGGTAAAACGATATATTCAGGAAAACGGAGTTCCATGCGGAAATAAAACAGTCCGTGGAAAAAATATAGCGGAAATGGTTGTTAATTATGCTAAAGAAGTTGATGCCGATCTTATTATGATCATGTCAAAAGCAGAGGTTAATCTAAAAGAATTTTTTATCGGAACTACCGCTCAGCAGGTAATAAATATTTCTCCAATCCCGGTGTTAAGTATACGACCGATGGTGCGGAAGGATACAACCTCATTTACAAGTCCTTTTTAAAGTCCTCAATTATGCGTGGTATCTATACAATAGCTTTGCTGTTGCTTTCTAATTCATTTATGACATTAGCTTGGTATGGACATCTGAAGTTCAGAGAAATGAAATGGTTCGAAAGCCTGGGATTAATAGCAATAATTTTAATCAGTTGGGGGATAGCATTATTTGAATACGTGTTCCAGGTTCCCGCAAACCGGATTGGATATAAAGAGAATGGCGGTCCGTTTTCATTGATTGAACTCAAAATTATTCAAGAGATAATTAACATCAGCGTCTTTTTAATCTTCGCAATACTTTTTTTCAAAAATGAAACTCTTAAATGGAATCATCTTGTTGGGTTAGGATTTATGATCCTGGCAGTTTATTTTGTATTCAGGAAATGAAAATCAATTTCGTTTGAACAAAGAATAAGTAGAATTTTCCCAGGTTTTTTTCAACTCCCCTTTATGTGTCGTTACGTAAGTCTTTAAAGAATCGTCTGAAATAAAGTTGTTAATTAGTATGTACTGGATATTATTTGCAGCAAGACTCCTGTCTATTGCATCCATTGTTTGCTTGGGTTTGTGGCTCATACTACTTCTGTTAGTATAAAGCGCGAGTGCGCGTGGTTTAGCAAATTCAAACCGTGCAGTGGGTTCTGTATTAGAGGAAATGAAACGAAAAGCTTCGATGCTTTCCGGCTCTTGTGGCCCATGTAAAGTATCATTTTGCCATTTGGAAATTTCTTCCCAGCCTTTTTGATAAGAAAGTAAAACAAAAATTGCCATGGTGATTGCCAGGATTGTAGGATGAGTTTTCAGTTTAATATTAATACTTTTTATTCCCAGAACAGCATAATACAACAAGTACGGGACAAGGGGTAAAATAAAGCGAAAGCCAGCATTGGAATATGGATAAATGATAATAGTCGCCAGGTATATTACTACAACAGTATCTATAAAATCGAAGGCTTCATTCATTTTTTTAATCATTCCCAAAATGATGAATGCAAAGATCATTGTACCTGAGAGTGTTGCAACGAATTGCCAATCGTCATTCCATGGTTCGAAATAGGAACGGAGTACAGCCATGTAATAATGAAGATTGGTGAGAATAAAATGTCTGACCATATCTGGATTA
>Ga0206957_1067_pt1 | contig 27119 bp, 23 predicted proteins | sample Alteio_BWOrgHeat_32_FD_152975 | JGI IMG/M metagenome (GOLD analysis project Ga0206957, IMG submission 152975) | Enriched cells from forest soil in Barre Woods Harvard Forest LTER site, Petersham, Massachusetts, United States -... | ecosystem: Environmental > Terrestrial > Soil > Temperate forest >...
GTATGGTTTTATTTCTATTTTAGCTACTTATGTCTGATTTTTTATAATACAAATCCTTAAAAACATGATCATTAAAAAAATATTATTTGCATTTGCCGCAGTTCTGTTTATCGGAAATATTTCCGCTCAGGAAACACCTGCACCTGCACCACCAGCTCCTACTTACAGCAAACTTCCCTCAATAAGCGCTGCTGCAGGAGTCTTAATTTTTAATGGTAATATAGGCCAGGGGAATGATTTAAGTTCCTTTAGCAGAATACGTGCAGGATACAGCGTAACAATAGAAGAACGCATCGGCAAAATACTGGGCGTTTCCATTGACGGTTTATTTGGGAAGCTCGCTGAAAGCGAACGTTCAAAAACAAGCAACAGAAATTTTGAATCGTCAGTTATGCAGGGCAACCTTAACATTGTATTGCATACCGACCGCTTATTTCCAAATGCCAGTCTCACCCCTTATATAGCTGTTGGCGCAGGATTGTTATCGTTTAATCCTTACGGAGATTTAAAAGACAAGAATGGAAATAAATATTACTACTGGACAGATGGAAGTATACGCGACAGAGACCAGATTCCTGCCAATAATGCAACCGCTCAATATTTACAACGTGATTATGTGTACGAAACAAAATTAGACAGCCTCGGTAAATATTCTCATACAACACTGGTTGTTCCGCTTACACTCGGATTTAATTTAAAGATTACCGACAACCTTAGCGCTGCAATTGGTGCTACTTACTACATGACCTTTACTAATAATATTGACAACGTTCAGAGCGGGAAAAACGATGCGTACCTGTTTACTAACGTTTCCGTTACTTATACTTTAGGTCACGGGGACCGCGGGCCTGATGAAAAACGTTATGAGTCAGTTGACTTCAGCAAGATTGAAGATGGTGACAGTGATGAAGATGGTGTAAAAGACAGTAAAGATAAATGCGCCGGTACACCTAAAGGCGTAAAAGTTGATTCCGATGGATGCCCTGTAGATAGTGATAAAGACGGTGTTCCGGATTATATGGATAAAGAACCGAATTCTAAAAAAGGTGCATTGGTTGATAACAATGGTGTAACAATAACCGATGAAATGCTGGCTAAGAAACAAGCCGAGTGGGATGCCGCTGCAGAGCAACGCAGTGAAGCATTCAACGCTAACCCAACACAAGAAAGCATTTCAGAGATCGAGAAAAAAGCACAACAAAACAGAAAAGAAACCGGTGTTCAGAAAAGTATGCCTGCTGAATTCCAGGGTGCCGACTTCAACAAAGACGGCTTTATACAGGCAAGTGAGATCAACCAGGTAATTGACGGATTTTTTACAGGGGAGAATGACTTTACAGTGGAGAGGATCAACCGCCTGATTGATTACTTCTTTGAGCAGTAACTAAATAACAACTATATGATTCGCTATGCCGTTCTACTCTTAAACATGCTTGGTCTCTTTTTCTACCAACTGTTTTTAACCGATGGTGTAACAGTTCAACAGTCGGTTCCATCCGACCTCAAACCTGGCAGCGAATACACAATAGAGCTCACTATTAACAAAGGCGCAACAGGCGGCTTTGCAAAATTACAACAGGAACTCCCCGAAGGCTGCACCGCTACCGCGATGGAAAGCAAGGGAGCTTCCTTTTCTTTCAGTGGCAATGCAGTTAAATTTATCTGGACTTCGCTGCCAAGTGAAAATGAATTTAAAATTACTTACAAAGTAACTGTTGGCGCAAACGCACCGGCAGGCGAAAAAACGATTGCTGGCAAGTTCTTTTATGTAGCCGATAACGCAAAACAATCGGTTGATATTCCTGAAAAAAAGATGAACATTGGTGCTGGAGAAAGTGCAACTGCAACAAACACAACTACCGAACAAAACACAGCAACGACTACAAATACAGAGAATACAGCTAATACCACAACGCAGCAAACTGCGACTCAAAATAACAATAACACAACAACCAATCAACAAAATACAACTACAGAAAACAACAATACAACTGCAACCCAGAATAACGCAACAACTAATACGAACAATACCACAACACAAAATTCTAACACTACAAATACAGAGAATAACGCAACTAATCAAACTTCAGCTAATAATACAAGCACTGCTAACTCCGGTTCAGGTGAATTAAGCTGTACACGCAAAATAACCGCAAACGGACCAAAAGATTACACTGTTGAATTAACTCTTAACAGAGGAAAAATAACAGGCTTTGGCAAATTACAGGAAAATATTCCCGCTGGATTTACTGCATCAGCAATGCAAAGCAGCGGCGCATCCTTTAGCTTTAGTGATCAAAAAGTAAAATTGGTTTGGGTAAGCCTTCCTGCAGAATCTGAAATCAAAATTGCTTACAAACTTTCAGGCAGCGGAACAAATGCAAACATCGACGGCTTGCTTTCCTATATAGAAAATGATGAAACAAAAAAATATGTGATTCAGCCAACGGCTATAACAGGCGGTGAAGCTGCGAATACTACTGCAACAACGAACACAACAACAAATAATACAAGCACAACAGCAAACAACAATACAACTACAAATACTACAAATACTACAAATACAAATCAAAATACAAGTGAGAATACAAACACCACATCAAATAATAGCAACACAACGGCTCAGAATAATAATACAAATACAACTAACCTGACCACAACAACAGTTCCTCCGGTACAAACAAATGTGAACTACAAAGTGCAGGTATGTGCATTGAGACAAACTCCTGTTGATGTTTCTTATTTTAATTCTCATTACGGTCTGAGTAAAGTTTCTACAGAAATGCACGAAGGTTGGACTAAATATATAGTAGGTGCATTCAATGAATACAAGCAAGCCCGCGATTATCGCGAAGATGTAAGAGGAAAAGGTGTTGTTGCTCCTTTCGTTACTGCATATAATTCAGGAAAACGCATAACGGTACAGGAAGCATTGATGATTTCCGGCCAGAAATGGTATAAATAAACGCTTAACCCGTTAAAAATCTTACATTTAACGGGCTTTTTTATTAAATTTGTCTATGGGCAAATACCGCTACGTTATAATTCTATTGCTTTTCGGGAAATTGATGTTTTCTCAGAATGGTGCTGTGTCCCTGGCCCGACCGGATTCAGGAAACCCGGTTCCTCCTCCTCCGCCTTATATTTATGAAAGCCAGGTAAAACCTCCAAAGATGGAGCCAATGGGCTCATCTGTTATGAAGCCAACATTGGGATTAGGTATTGGCATGATGTCTTTTTACGGCGATGTAAAACCAAAAGCTTATTTTCAGAATCCTTCCGTAGCGCGGCTTGGATATGATATTACATTGTCACAAAAATTAAACGATTATCTGACTGTTAATTTATACGGATTATTCGGGAAAGTTGGAGTTACCGAAGACCGCACAAACCGGAATTGGAATTTTGAGTCGCAGATTACGTTGGGAGGATTAAATCTTCAATACAATTTTGATCAATTACTACCTAAAAACCGAAATGTAGATCCGATCATTATGCTTGGTTTTGAATCGTTCAACTTTGTTTCCAAAACAGATATGTACGATAAAAACGGTAACAAGTATTATTACTGGAGTGACGGTTCAATCAAAAATGTGGCGAATCAGAATGATCCTAATGCAGTAAATATTGTCCGCGATTATAAATACGAAACAGATATCCGTGAACTGAATCTTGATAATTTCGGAAAGTATTCGGAATACTCGTTTGCCATTCCCGTTGGTATTGGCGCAGTTTTTCACCTGAGTGAGCGTGTTGATCTGAAACTGCACACAACCATGCACTTCACATTTACTGATTATATTGATGGAATAACTAACAAAAGCCTTGGAAACCGTCAGGGCAATAGCAAGAATGATAATTTTATGATGACTGGCTTTTCTTTGCACTGGGATCTGCTTGGCCCAAAAGTTCCGGTTGATACACTTGGCAAAGACTGGTTTAATAACGTAGATTTTGCAGCACTTGAAAATGCTGATAGCGATGGAGACGGTGTACGTGACACAATGGACAGATGTCCCGGAACCCCGCCTGGCGTGCCTGTTGACGGCAAAGGTTGTCCGTTTGATAATGATGGCGACGGCGTTCCTGATTTTGCGGACAAAGAGTTAGACAGCAAACCAATGGCTGTGGTGGATATGAATGGTGTTACGGTTCCGGATTCTATTGTTAAAAAACACTACGAGCAATTCTACGATAGCACAAACCAGTTTGCGGAAGTCATTTATCATTTTCATGGAGAATATGGTCGTGGCGTAGCTCCAACTGAACAGCTAGTAAAAGAAACACATACCAGCGATGGAACTTTTGTACCAAGTGAATACCTCGTTCTGCTCGGCACTTATAAATCAGGGCTTCCACCTGAAACGATGGCAAAATTCCTGAGCATCCGGGATATTGAAACAACACCTTTAGCTGACTCAACTATTGCTTATACAGTTGGGCACTACAAAACTTTTGCCGAGGCCCAGAGCAGGAAAAAATTATCAGTCAAAGGCGGCATGAACGATGCGAAAGTCGTTTATAAAAAAGACGGCAAATTCATAGAGGCTACGAGCGATATGGCCCCTACTACGATTGCTAAAAACAACAAAGGTTCAGAAGGAACAAATCCGAAGAATACTGGTAAGCAAAACGGAAAATATCTACCGGATGGCACAAACGTAGAAGACTCATTACAGATCGCAAATACCAAAGGAGTTGTATTCCGTATTCAGCTTGGCGCTTACAAACGCCGCATCTCTAAAGCAGTATTCGGAAATGCAGGTAAAACACTTGAAGCCCGCACAGAAGACGGTTTGTATAAATACATGACTGGTTCCTATGCAACATTCAATGAAGCGGCAAAAGCCAAAGTTGATCTTGCACTGAAAGGTTACGGAGGCGCATTCATTACTGCATATAAAGATGGAAAACGGGTAACGTTAACATCAGTCGGCGCTACACCTTCAGGCAAATCAGGTCTTAAAGAAAACGTTAACGAAGTAGAAAAGCCTGTAACGGCAGTCAGCAAAAAATCAGTTGTATTTAAAGTTCAGGTAGGCGTATTTAAGAATGAACCGCCAGCAGATAAACAAGCCAAGTATAAAGAGATAAAAGGTGGCGTTCAGCAAGAAACTACTTCAACCGGCCTGATCAGATACACTACAGGCTCAACAAATGATTATGCTGAAGCGCAAAAGATCAAAAACAAAATGAAGGCGCTTGGAATAGATGATGCATTTGTGATTGCATTCTTCAATGGCCAGTACATTACGATCCAGGAAGCGCTGGAAATTTCGAAGTAGACCTTATATATATATTCTTAAAACAAAATGCCTTTAGTAAATACTAAGGACTTTTGAAGCAATCTATCAAATGACCTAAAATGAAAAAGCCCTGTAACTTGCGCTACAGGGCTTTCCAGGAGAATTATTATAATTAAGCTAACCTTACGTTAACTGCATTTAATCCTTTTCTTCCTTCTTGAACTTCAAAAACTACTGCGTCATTTTGACGAATTTCGTCTTTTAAGCCTGATACGTGTACAAAAAGTTCTTCACCTGTACCGTCCACTTTTATGAATCCAAAACCTTTGGTTTCATTAAAAAATTTTACTGTTCCATTTTTCATTGTAATATAATTGATTTTTTGTTAGACCACAAAGGTAAGTAAATATCCGGGACTACAAACAATTTATTAACATTTGTTAATTATTACGGTACGGGCAAGACTTAACTTCCATCTAATCCCCTATTTATCAATGCTTAAAGCCTTCTTTCACCCTTTAAATTAGCTTATCCCGTTTATTAGTGTACCTTTGTACCCGTAGAAGCTGTATTAATAGCTGTTTTGTACCCGTCCGATATACACCTCAGTTAGATTTACACCCCTTTTAAGAGATCAAAAAGATATCAAAAGAGCATTTACAATTCAAAACGACTTGTACGTGGCTTCAACTTATATTCATTAACAAACACTTATTATGACGTTTGAAAATTTAAACTTAATTGAGCCTATATCCAGGGCTTTAAAAAACACAGGATACACTAACCCTACTCCTATTCAGCAAAAAGCGATTCCTCATGTCCTTGAAGGCCGTGATGTATTTGGCTGTGCGCAAACAGGAACAGGAAAAACCGCAGCATTTGCATTACCAATTCTTCAATTGCTTTATTTAAGAAAGCAACAGGAAAACAAACAGGGCATTAAAGCGCTTGTTCTTGCTCCAACCCGTGAACTGGCTATCCAGATCGGGGAAAGCTTCACCGAATACGGAAAAGAATTGAATTTAAAACATGCAGTTATTTTCGGAGGCGTTTCACAACTTAACCAAACCAATGCAATACGCAGAGGAGTGGATATTGTGATTGCAACTCCCGGACGCTTACTTGATTTAATGAACCAGGGCTTTGTCCGCTTGAATACACTTGAATTCTTTGTACTGGATGAAGTAGACCGTATGCTGGACATGGGCTTTATTAACGACATTAAAAAAATCATTGCAAAAATACCTGCAAAACGACAAACCCTTTTCTTTTCGGCAACGGTACCTGTTGAGATAAAAAAACTGGCCGACAGTTTACTCAATAACCCGGTTTCCGTACAAGTAGCGGCTGTTTCAGCGCCTGCAGAAATGGTAAAACAAAGTGTTTACTATGTTGAGAAAGCAGATAAACGCGCTTTACTACAAGAAGTTTTGCAAAAGGAGTCGATAGATCATGCACTGATATTCACCCGTACCAAACATGGAGCTGATAAAGTGGTGAAAGACCTGAATAAAGTCGGCATCAGTGCTGAGGCTATTCATGGAAACAAATCACAGAATGCAAGACAAAGAGCCTTGCTGGGCTTTAAGAACCGCACCATACGCATTTTAGTTGCTACGGATATTGCTTCCAGAGGTATTGATGTAGATAAACTCACACACGTGATCAACTATGAATTACCTGAAGTCCCTGAAACGTATGTTCACCGGATAGGCCGTACTGGTCGCGCCGGAGAAGCAGGAACCGCACTTTCATTCTGCGCTGCAGAAGAACTGGATTATTTAAAAGACATCAATAAACTTTTAAAAAAGAATATAGATGTAGCCAGTTCACATGCTGTACCAGGTATTGCTTCCGGTGCTAAACCAAAGAGCTTTGGAGGTGGTCACGGTAGAAATCAACGTTCAAGATCTCATTCAAACGCTGGTTCAAATTCAAATGGGGGTAAAAAGACTTTCAGAAGAAGAAGTTACTAGATTCAATATCACTTAAAAACAAGAAACCCTCATAAATTATGAGGGTTTCTTGTTTTAGGCAGAATACTCAGACTACTCTCCAATATCCAGGAACCCAATATTCTTCTCCATACTGGTCAATATCCCAGTATCCGTTAATCCAGACACGGTAAGGTCTGTAGGCCGGATATGGATATCCGTAATACCCGTGTGCATAATAGCCCCCTCTATAATAGGGTCCATAGCCATGATACCCGCCACGATAATAGCCTTCGCCTCCATGGCCCCGTCCCGTATAATAATGACCTCCGGCACCGGCGTTGCCTCTGGGTCCATACGCTGCTCCGCCATGGTAAGAAGCTCCGCCTAGGCTGCGACCGCCACCACTATGAAACCCAGCGCTGCTATGTCCTCCTCCTCCACTATGTCCTCCACCGCCATGGCCACCATGACCACCGCCGTGTCCGCCGTTAGCGCTTATAGTTAAAGCACTAAAGACTATGCCTATCAGCATTATTATTGACTTTGTTTTCATCTGTATATAATTTTAGTTATTCTTTGTTATATTCTAAGGGGCTCAATGCCCATTCTACAGGGGGATAGGCAACTTGTATGCCAAAAAAGGGTGCTCATAACCTGTTAACATTACTTAACAGATAAAGTCTTGCAGCAATGGCTTAATATCCTATCTTAGATGACGTTTAAAAAGAACGAATTATGAAAAGAACAGGAAGACCCAAAACGTTGCCACCAAAATTTATGGATGGATTTTATCTTGAAATCAAAGGCGGATCAGGAGCAGTTAAAATAAGAAGAGATAGTAAAGAAGAATTACTGAAAGCTGTTGCCGAATATAGAAAAAGCAAGAAAGTCATCATTTTAGGTGAATACAAAGATGGACATTGGTTAAGCGCACCAAAATTAGTGGAGAGTTAATTCGAAGTTAATTTAGTGTAACCAACTAAGCTTTGTCAACTATTAAAAGCTAATCTGCTCAGAGTGGGTTAGCTTTTTTATTTGTGCGGATGGATGACAACCATTTGTGTATCCGCTTTTATAGAAATGTTTCTGATCTGACTTTTATTCAATACAGATTTTGTTCTCCACGCTATAGCTGCCTCGGTTGTGCAGCCAGGATTTAAATAGAAAGCCTCTTGTGCATAACTTATTGGGCGGGTGTTGTAATCCGCTTCAAGAATCGCATCGGCTAAAATCACTTCTTGTTTAAAATTGAAGCTGAATGTATCCGTTGTGTTATTGCAGATTCTAAGGCTTCCATTGAAACGTTTATCTGACTTTGAATAACTCGCAACGGTTGTTATGATGGTTACTTTTATTCGTTTTTGTTTCGAGGATTTTGAGCGCGGGGGTATTGCAGGAAATAAAAATAACCATGAAAAGTAGCGTTAAAATGCAGGCTGCGTATTTCATTTTAACATTGGTTCTCCGAAAAATTTATAAAATGGAATTCCCTCTGAATAAACCGGAGATGTTATATTTTGATATAAGCATCCGTTATCTGTTTTAAATAATTTTGTGCAAACAGCGTGAATCTTCTTACCCCTTACTTTCCAAGTTGTAAGGCAACCTGATGCAATTGTTTTATATTTTACCCTCTCAAGGTAAAAGTATAAGATCGAGATTTCTTTAAGCAGCTTTTACCATTTCTTTAAAGAGTCTAGAATCTTTAAAGAGTCACAAAAACATACGATTTTTTGCACCGTTAAATTGTTATTATGAAAACTTTTATTTTTCAAAGAATCACAAATTTCAAATACTACCTTTTTAACAGAGTCCTTATTAACATGTATGTTTTTAAACGGAGCAAACCTCTGGCCAAAGAGAGTTTTATTTCGTTCTTTAAAAACAAGGTTGATAACTTTACTTTTATCGTATATAAAATTATCGCCGATTATCCTATTATAGATAAAAATATACTGCTGAGTTGAACCTATATACGAAATCATTGTATCAGTAGCTGAATCAATCTTCTTTTTATCATAAATAAATTCTATTTCGGTTTCATTGAGGCCATTTTTTACATCATTTGCCTTTTTACTTAACTGAATATAATCGGTATAAAGGAACGTTAAAACAATTAGGGAAATCCTATATATATCCTGATGGTTGTTAGGAAAATATATTCGTACATATGCATTAATCCTTTTTCTAATAATGATAAATATCCAGAATAACCACATTAGTGAAATAAACACACGTGCATATATCCAATCAAACAACTCGCTTTTTATCAATAGATATGTATATACGGATACTATTAAAAAAACAGTTAATTCTATCGGAAAACATATATATAATAGTAAGATTCTTTTCTTCTTTTTAGTAACATTCTTTCTATGATACAATCTCTTATAAACACTGGCAGAATGACCAAAGCCAATATTTTTGCGCTTTATTTGTACCGCTTTGGTACAGATTATAACAATTCCAATAAAAAGCGTTAATAAAAACAGTTTGAATATAATTGGCAAAAATGAAAGGATAATTTCACCAGAAGTAATATAATAGTATATGTCAATATTAAATTGTGTTGTATAATAAAAATGGAGGTGACAGTAGCCAATAAAAATTAACAAAATAGATAATAGTGGAAGATGTTTTTTAATATTATCCATTTAACAATTCTATTATAATTTTATCTTATACTGTTAAGGATACTACAATTTTGAGAAACTATTTATTATATATGCAAAGGAAAATAATTGGCGGAAGATTAACAAGTCAGTATTTATGCAGAGTTGCAATACAAAAAGGAACAAGCCTGAAAAAACATTTCATTCCCACGCCCTGACGGGATTACAGCCTGCGTTTGCACTACGGCTGCGGTCCCGTTTGTGCAGAGTTGCAATACAAAAAGGAATAGGCCTGAAAAATAGTTCATTCCCACGCGCTGACGGGATTACAGCCTTCGTTTGCACTCAGGCTGTGGTCCCGTTTAGCAGAGTTGCAATACAAAAAGGAGCAAGCCTCAAAAAAGGCCTGTTCCTTTTTTAATGATAAAAGCTCCATTCTCGCCGATGGCGCGATGGAGCTTTTATCATTAAAAAAGGGTTGATGCTCTCGCATCAACCCTTTTTGTCTTACCCGTGCGGGCGGAGGGACTCGAACCCCCATGCCTCGCGGCGCTAGATCCTAAGTCTAGTGCGTCTGCCAATTTCGCCACGCCCGCATTTTGATACCCATTCACTATTTTCCTGAATTGGGGAGGCAAATATAGCACTTTTCCAAATGGATAGCTTAAAAACACCTTAATTTTCTATTTTTGTATAAACACTGAGATTATGATCAGCATAGACCCAAAAGAGGTAAAAACCAATATTATGCACAGCTACCTGCTAGGTGCTGTTGCCCCACGTCCTATTGCATTTGCGAGTACCGTAGACAAAAACGGAAATCCGAATTTAAGTCCATTCAGCTTTTTTAATGTATTCAGTGCCAAGCCCCCGATTGTCGTCTTTTCACCATCGCGCAGCGGGCGGACTGGTCAGCATAAAAACACCTTTGAAAACCTAAAAGAAGTACCAGAAGTAGTTATAAACGTTGTGAATTATGCACTGGTACAGCAGACTTCACTGGCAAGCACGGAATATGCAAAAGGAGTCAATGAATTTATAAAAGCCGGCCTCACTCCTATTGAATCCAAATTAGTAAAGCCTTTCAGGGTAAAAGAGTCTCCTGCGCAGCTGGAATGTAAAGTAAAACAAATCATAGAACTCGGGCCGGAGGGTGGGGCCGGAAACCTCGTAATCTGCGAGGTTGTAATGATGCATGTAAGTGAAGATATACTTGATGCCAACAGTCATATTGATCCTCAGAAAATAGACCTGGTAGCGCGCATGGGAGCTAATTTTTATTGCCGTGCTTCAGGAAATGCAGTGTTTGAAGTGCAAAAACCTATTGCGAATATTGGAATTGGAGTGGACCAGATTCCTGAGGCCATTCGTCTAAGTAAAATACTTACAGGAAATAACTTAGGTCAGCTCGGAAATGTTGAAAAACTTCCTGAAACGGTTGATATTAACGAGTTTAAAAAGATTGCACTCCAGGATATTTTTATCAAATTTGGTACTAATAAACCGGAGTTAGAACAGCATTTGCATCAGAAAGCAAAAGAACTTTTAGACAAGGGAAATGTTGTTGATGCATGGAAAACTTTGCTAGCTTCGTAAAACAAAACAGTAACCAATAAACTTATATACAATGGAATTAACAGGCACACTAAAAGTAAAGAACCCTGAAGTACAGGTTTCTGAAAAATTCAAAAAAAGAGAATTCGTTATCACTGATAACTCTTCACAATATCCACAACATGTGCAATTTCAATTGACACAGGATCGTTGCGCATTGCTTGACAACTATCAGATCGGAAGTGAAGTAAAAGTATTTTTCAACATCCGCGGCCGTGAGTGGAAAAACCAGCAAGGTGAGATTAAGTATTTCAACTCGCTTGAAGCATGGAGAATGGAAGCTGCATCAGGGGGAGGTTCCTCATCTTCACCAGCTGCTGAATCGAAAGCGATTCCTGCATTGGATTCACAAAGTGACGACCTGCCGTTTTAAAGGGCTGCGTTCGGTTTCACGAGAGACGACAAGATCAAATAAAAAAAGGGAAGCAGAAATGTTTCCCTTTTTTTATTGCATACTGATACTGTCCAGCAACTACTTTATTGTGTATCGCCTCATTTCAATTGACTGATCTTTTGGAAACATTTAGATTTTGCAGGAACGTTTTTTCTTGCATTTTGCAAGAGTGTTCCTGTTTCCCGTTCAACAATTTTTATTTTTTTCTTATCTGTTTCTCTTTTTCCAAAGGAGGAATATAAATCGTAAAACATAATGTACTTTTCGCACACATACTCATTTATTTTTCTCGTGAGATTTGGATCGTTGGCTTCTTTACTTGCATTAAGTGCTTTTTTTAAGGCATCCAGGATAAGGCCTGTATTTAACTTCAATGAATCGAAAGAAGATAAATTATAAAAATCGGCAGTGCGTTCAATAGCCAACGCACGGGCAAGATATAAGCGTGCCGACAAATCATTACTCAGGCGTAAACCCAGAACTATAATATCCTTTCGTGATTGCTTAAGCGTTTTGTTCTTTTTAAAAAGCTCAGCAGCCTTCGTATTCACTGTCATCATGGAATCTATTGTCCGTACAGATTCTATATCGAAAGTTGTATCCTTTTTCAATTTATATTGCAATGAAACCATCATTTCAATAGCAAGTGGCAGTGTATTCAGGGGATTGAACTTATAGGCAGAGGCGCCGTATTTAATACTCCTGGGCATTTCAGCCAACGAAAGAAAAGTCCGGATTGAATCTGCATAATTAAATTCTGAAGCTGGTTTATTTTTCAGAAACATCCAAACTCTGTCCTCGCTTGCAGAAAATATTTTAACCGGAACCGGGGAATTTAAAAGTTGCCACATTGGCATTTCGGGAAGATGAGTCTCCACAAATTCATCCGGGCTTGCCATGAAAAATTTATCATTAAAATCCATGTGAAACTTAGTGCGAAATGTCTTTTCTTCAATATTACCGCTGGCCCAGGTTGGATCTACAAGATACCAGACCGAATCAATCTTTACCGTATTCCACGCGTGATCGGCATCAATAAATTGCTGATTCTTTTTATAACCATACCCTTTGCTATAACCAGTTATCACTTCGCATTGAAGATTCATCTGGTGACACATTTCCTGAAATAATTTTGCGTAACCAATACAGACGGCTTTCTTTTTGGAAAATACCTGCTTAGGTTCCATATAGCTTGGTTTATCCTTCAGAAATTTGCGAATATCATAACTGACGTTGTGTGCGATCCAATAATATGCGGCATAGGCTTTTTCTTTTTCTGTGAGAGAACTCGCATTGATGAAGGTTACAGCATCTTCAATCGATTTAAATTTTACTCCTGAATTCTTCAGCGCATAATCAATTCCGGATTGTGCAAACGCAACCCAAAACACAAAATAAAATGTCGCAGTCAAAAAAAATTTCATTCCTGTAATCTATAGGATGATCTTTAGCTAAAATTAGCGAATTTTAAAGACAAGCATAATTTCTAAATACCCTTCTTACTCCAATAAAATCGGAAAATCTGTTTTACAATTTTCCGATTTTTCTCTATTTTCAGTTTAAATTCCTGACTATTGTGGAAAAACATCTTCTTTTAAAAGAGCTGCAGGCTAAACATACTTTTCCTGATGAGGATTTTCCGAAACTTATTTCGCTTTTTGAAGAACGAAGTTTTAGAAAGAATAAGATGGTCTTTAAGGCCGGTGAAGTTGTAAAGGAAGTTTATTTTATTCTGAAAGGTTGTATGCGGCAGTATTATATAAGTCCTGAAGGTGCGGAGCGAATAATTTATTTTGCACAGGAAAGCAATTGGTGCAGCGAGTTGTATAGCCTTTTGCATGAAACGCCAACCAATCTGTCCACACAAGCATTAGAAGATACAGAGACAATTTTTCTGTCCAGAAAAAACTGGGAAATCGCGATGACTACAATCCCTACTTTTACCATGTATCATTTGAAGAATCATCAGCGGATCCTGGTTAAATTAAAAGAAGAAGTGGGAAAAGCGGTAAATGAAAGTCCGGATGAAAAATACCGCAGGCTGCTCAAAGAGAGTCCTGAATTATTACAACGCCTTCCCCAATACCAGATCGCAGCTTACCTGGGCATTACACAGGAAACACTCAGTCGGATCCGTAAAAGAAACACCAAGATTTAATTTCTTGATTCAAATCAATGTGGAATATTTTTTCCCGTCGTTACTTTGTCTAAACAATAAAACATATTCTTATGGCGCATAAAGAAATAATAAAATTCGGAGGGATGGAGATCCATTTTTGCCTGGATGCACAGGACACAAAAAACTCACTGACCATGTTTAAATGTGTGATATCAGCAGGAGCTAAGATTGCTGCACCACATTACCATGAGCATTTTGATGAAACGGTTTATGGTTTAAAGGGTATTGCCACCTACACGGTGGATGGAAAAACCATTGAACTTGGTTCTGGCGATTCGTTGTTTATTCCACGCGGAGCGGTTCATGGATTTGCCAATAAAACAAATGAAACCATCGAGTTCCTTTGCTTTGCTAATCCCGGTATTTTTGGTCCGGATTACTTTAAAGATATTGCCGAAGTGATCAATGCCGGTGGTCCGCCTGATATGGCCAAACTGAAACAAGTCATGAGTAACCATGGATTGGTGCCTGTCGCAGGTTAAAATCTAAAACAATAAAATGTCTACCATTGCCGGTAGATATTTTATTTTGCTGAGAGAAAAATCAATTTTTATTTCGTCACAATAAATTTCTTTGTTTCTGTGACTGTTCCTGATTGAAACTTCAGAAAATAAATTCCCGAACTCAAACCATCGGCTGAAAAACTGAGCTGGTGGTTGCCTTCGGAATCTTCTGTTTTTAATTCGGAAATCCTTTTTCCATAAATATCAAACACCGTAAACAACGACGATCCGCCTTGAGCCAATAAATAACTCACTGTATAATTTTGATTAACAACGGTTGGATACAATAAAACAAAACTGTTTTTCTTTTCCGGCATGCCGCCTAGTCCGGTACTAACTGATGAACCATTAAAATGCACAGCTGCGTGACCTTGTGTTCCCCATGCTCCTACCCTGAAAAGCTTAACGTCAGTAACACCCGCGGTTCTGTCTGTTGGCGGATCATTGCGCGCAGCGCGGAGCTGGGCAAGTGAATTTAATAAAGATGTTGTATCCGGTCTTACATTGTGAACTTTACTCACAACATCATCCAGGTTGTAACCGTTTTTAGTACCAATATTACTTATGAAAGCTGAATTTGCAGCCGGTGAAGTTTGGTCCTGCCACGTAGAATCAGCAGTACTGCCAAGGGTTGCAGACTGACCAAAATCATTGTACGCACTAAGCACATTTAATTTTGATCCGTCACCTGTTAACGGCACAAACGTTTGAGGCGAATTATTTAAATGGTTCAACAACAATGTGAGGTTTCCGTTAAAATTGTCCGTGTTGATCATTGGGTAAGCTGCATTTGTAAGCAAGTTCCACGACATGCAGATCACAGACACCTGACCTGTGGTATTACTCAAATTCAACAAACCACTTGTCCGTGCCCAATCGCCTTCGTTCCACATTCCTTCGGCTTCTATTTTTCCTCCGTTAGAAACATTAAATAAATTCTGATCGTCACCTGTCGCACCGCCAAATAAAGATATCTGTCCGTTTGTATTTCCACCGGAAGATAACACCGAACCACCATCCGCTTTAATCATGCCAGTCATTGCTGCACCTGGCAACCAGCAAACCATAGTAATGTCGCTGTTCTCAACTCCATCTACCCATGTGCCGATATCGCACTGCCGAGTCCAATCCTGCCCTCCGAAGTTAACCTGGTTCCCGTAAATGCGTCCACCTACCTGGTCTGCGTCTTCAATAACAAGTGCTTCGGGCCCGGTATAAGTATTATACGGAACATTTAATAATAAATCTTTTATTGTAATGCGACTTGGCCCCTGGCAACTCAGCAGCGGACCAGAAGCCGCTTTGGGTGCGGCCCACACGAGAGTTGTTGTAGCTCCTGTACCAAGTCCATCACCGACTATCTGCATATCACTTCCGGCAGGAACAGTGATGGTCGTTTTAATATTGTATTGTCCGAACGGAACATGTACAACAGGTTTGGTACCATACGCTTCAAGTGCAGCTAAATTTATCTGGGTCTGAATTGCATTGGCATCATTGCCGGTGGATCTAACCACTTCAAATATCTTTCGGCTCAGGTTCTGCGGTGTGCCTGGCAATGGAAGAGTTGAAGGATATGCTATTGCCGTTGTATCAACAACTTTATTGCTCATGGAATAAAAATGTCCCCAGGATTCATCCGCTCCGGAAATAAAACCATTCGGATCTTTCGTGAGATCGCTTCCCAATGAATCCAGCAAGGTAAATTCATTCACTTCAAAACCCTGCGGGTTCTGACCGGCTTCAAAACCCGGATCAAGCAAAATATTAGTTGCAGGAGTTTTTGTACTGCTGAACGAAAAAGTATCAAACCAAATAGTTCCGGTGCTGGTTGGAGTTGCAAAACCATTGAGATAAAAGATTGCGCTTAATGCATTGGCAGGAGCCGTAATGGTTTTAGAATAATTGGTCCATGCAGTAGTTCCTGTTATTGTACCGATTGTATCTGCTTTAATATATCCTGCGGCTAACCCACTCACAAAAGGTGCAGGACTTGGAGTACTATACCAGAACACAATGAAATATCCGGCAGTATTGACGGCATTACTTTTCATCCATCCGGAAGCTACATAAGAAGTATCGTGATTGACCGGAATGCTTTGATACACATTTCGCGGGACTGCAAAAGCCGGTAATACTATTTGCTCACAATAGGTGCCGGTTTGCGCACCCGTATTGACAATTGAGCGGCCGCCGGAAGTGCTGTTCAGCCATGAGTTTAATGCCAGCAGCTCATACATGCTGTAAGCAGTTTTATTTTTTAAGGGATAATTAACAGGATTCGCTCCACCGGTAAAGTTCTGTGCACGTTCCACATCCAGGATATCCCAGCTGTATCCCCAATCGTTGGAGCCAAGCAATTGAAAATTATACGGAGATGTTCCTCCTGTGCTCAATGGCGCGGAAACAGTATACTTTACAGCAGTGCGTTGTGTTCCTACGGGACAATTCCATTTAATACCGAATGGCGCAACATCTGTTTCGAAGCTGGTCGCTGAATTGCCGTCAATGCATTTTTCAATTTGTTTATTTATAAGGGCACCAGCTCCCATTCCATGATCACGCGGATCAAACGGAGGTTGGAAAGGCCATTTTTTCCATTTTGAATTCAATGAAGAAAACGTATTACCTGCAAACATATTAGCATTGCCCACTCTTACAACAGCCATAGAATCCCTGGTTGTGCGAATAAGGTTATCCAGCATAACAGTGTTTGTCCCGGCTTTTGTATAAAATGAATCCACATTACTGTAAATTTTATTTCCTCTTATATAAGCTCCCGATCCGGCAAAAAAACATTTGGAATTAATGGATGTATTATTCGCAATAACGTTCTTATAAGGCGAAGAGCCTATGTCGTATGTTTTGGAACGGATAAATACATTATTGTAAATCTGGAAATAACCTATGCACTGATTGATGGCGAGATTGCAATCTTCAAACAAACAATACCAGACCCATTGATCCAGGCTGTTCCAGTTGCAGCTCGCAATTCCACTCGCGCAGTTTAAAAACGAACAACGAAAGATTGCATTTTCAGCTTGCCCCTGATTTGTACCGGCCAGATCCAATCCAATACCAGCTTTGAAATCCTTAAATACAAGATCGCTGAATTCATTGTGCGTGGAAAACCCGCCCAGTTTATAAATTCCCCTCATGGCTTTATTATTTCCTTCAAAGGTTAAGCGGCAAACCCGGAGATACCAGCCGGTAAGACTAAACATGCCGCTGCATGTAGAAGACCCATTCCAGGAAATAATGGTTGTTGCAGGATCTTCACCGATGATAGCCAGTCCGTCATATCCATTGCCGGGATTATACAAAGAATCATTAATCAGGTATGTTCCAGCGGGAAAATAAAGCACATTGAAACTATCCTTTGCATAATTTTTCATGGCAACCAACGCTGCGTTAATTGCAGGTGCGTCGTCTGTCGTTCCATCACCTTTAGCTCCAAAATCGGTTTTAACATTTTTCCAGCTCTTGAACGGACCTGAAAATTCTTCACCCGTCTGAAAGTACTGAACACTTTGCGCATAAACAGTAAGCGTGCTTACCATTAAAACAAGCGCGGTGAAAAGTATGATTTTTTTCATGTGTTTTATTTTAGAAAATGAGTGAGTGTAGATTAGCTAAAATAGGCTATAATTACACTTCTTCCAAAGTCATTAGAAAGATTATCTTTATTATACAACCTTTTCGCAAATTTAACGTAGAAATTAAAAGCATGAAAATAAAAGCTACCTGCATCTTCCAGTTTTTTTGGTTTTTGTCGCTGATATCAGTCGCGCAAAATAATCCTAACGCAATTTATGACGAGGGAGGAGAATATCCTTCATTGAAAAATAATGCCAACCATCCCTGCATTACAGCTGCTCAATATAAGATCATTGAAGAGCAAACAAATGAAAATATCCGCTTGCTTAGGCTGAATGCTGCGGGACACAAATCCGCCGTAAGTACCACACTCAGCTGGCCTCTTAAAATGGCTAACGGACTGAATGATTGCAGTTATTATTATATCGGCAATTATGTAGACCAGGATACCACTTCTCCGGGAATAAAAGACTGGAACTGCGGAACAACTACGTATGACGGACATAGGGGAAATGACATTTGTACTTCACCTTACCCGTATTATAAAATGGATAACAACGAAATTGATGTGATTGCTGCTGCTCCCGGAACAATCGTCAATAAAGTGGATGGGCATTACGACAAAAACTGCGTTGCGAACGATTCAATTGCCAACTATATCATCATTGAACATGCAGATGGTTCTGTTGCTTTGTACTGGCATATGAAAAAAAATTCACTGACCTCAAAAGTTGTCGGACAAACGGTTGTTGCAGGAGAATTTTTAGGAGTGGTTGGCAGTTCAGGTGATGCAACCGGACCGCATCTGCACTTTGAAGTCTGGAGCGGAACGCTGAGCAAAACCCTGAACGATGCCTATGCCGGCACCTGCAATACGTTAAATGCAAAAAGCTGGTGGATCACACAAAAACCCTACACAGAACCTGCCATCATAAAAACACAAATAAATTCTGTAGCACCTGTTTTTACAACTTGTCCAACTACCGAAATGCCGAATGAAGACACGTGCTTTGCGGCGGGAGCTTCTGCAAAATTCTATTTTTTCATTCGCAATGAAACTTCCGGACTGAAGGCAAACATGCGCATCATCAATCCCGGTGGCACAACATTTTCCAGCTGGTCGCATAACAGTGTAAACAATTATAACCTGGCGTACTATGTTTATACCAAGACATTGCCATCAACTGCGGGAACGTATACGTATGAAGCGGTTTACAACGGAATTACCTGCGACAAAACATTTACTATCAACTGCGGCCCAACAGGAATCTCTGCAATTACCGATGTAAAGGAATTAAGCGTTTATCCTAATCCGGCAACAAGCAGTGTAATGCTTAGTTCATCAAAAGACCTGGGATTGGTTTCACTATTTAATTCTCTCGGGGAATTAGTTTACAGAGAGGATATAAACTCAACACAACACGAGATCAATATTGCACAAAAACCAGGCGGTATGTATTTTTTACAAGTGCAGGGTAAATTCATCAAAATAATAAAACAATAAATTCATCTACTCTATTTCTCATGAAGAAAAACTACCCTCTAAAAAAGGGATACAGTAAATTAATTTTCGTTTTACTTGTTTGTAGTTTTTCCGGACGATTAAATGCACAATTTACTTTTCAAAAAGCGTTCGGCGGAACCGGAGGAGAATACCTCTATGATATGCACAAAACGCTGGACGGAGGTTATATCATGGCAGGAACTACAACAAGTTTACCAAGCTCACCATATGTTTCCAGTTTTGTTGTCAAAACAAATGCAACGGGAGACACACTTTGGACAGCAAGCTACACGGGTGTTGGCGGCACTTGTGATCAACAATATATAAATGATATTTATCAGCTCAATGACAGCGGCTATATAGCTGTTGGTGGAAAAACGGTTTGCGGAAATGCAAATGCAGGTGGAGAAATTTCCCGATTAGACAAAAACGGAAATATTGTATGGTCAAAATATTGCAGTGCATCCGAAGATCCGTATCCTGTGATTCAAGACAAAGATGGAAATTTAATTGTCGGGGGATATTTAACTGGATTGGGGGCCGGATTAGAAGATGGATGTTTAATGAAACTGGATGCGAATGGCGATACACTCTGATCGAAAACCTATGGTGGCACAGGCAATGAATGGTTCTACCATATTATTCAAACGGTAGATGGCGGCTATTTATCCGCAGGCAAAACAGATGGTTTCGGACAAGGTGGAATGGATATTTATTTAGTCAAAACAGATGCCAATGGCAATGTGCAATGGTCAAAAGCTTATGGAACTTCACTGAATGAATATGCGTTCGGACATTGTCTGCAGGCAACAACTGATGGCGGTTATATTATTACCGGACAAGGCGGAAGCGGTCAAAGTTCATCCGGAATTTTTTTATTAAAGATAGATGCGTCAGGAAATATCCGTTGGGCAAAAAACTATGATGGAATCTACGGACATAGTGTAAAACAAACGTCCGACAGGGGTTTTGCAGTAGTTGGAAATTCAAGCAGCGGAGTTGAATTAATTAAAACTGATTCATTGGGTGCTGTTCAATGGAGTAAAGCTTATGGCGGCAACCAGGGATTTTTTCTGGACTTCGCAAGCGATGGCGGATATGTATTAGGCGGACAAACCGTAAGTTTTGGTGCAGGCTTTAAGGATGGGTTTATGATCAAAACAGATTCAGCCGGCAATTCTGGCTGCGCAACAAGCAATCCGGGAGTTGCAGCAACTGTTGCTCCATTCATTGCTGCAAATGCTGCCACGTTGGTATCCCAAGGGCCACAAACAATTGCATACTCATTATTATACCAAAGAGGAACTACGATTACTAATTTATGTACCACAGTTGGAATTGATCCGGTCATTAAAAACAATCCGCGTCTTTCAATTTATCCTAATCCTTCAGACAATCGCGTTACAATTCAGTCTGCAACAGAACTCGGCCTGGTCACTGTTTACAATACTCTTGCTCAAATAGTCTATAGCCGTACCGTAAATGATTTTCAGCAGCAGATTGATGTGAGTGGATTTTCCCCGGGTATTTATATTTTGTTGTCACAAGGTGAGCGCATTCTGTTTGTGAAAGAATAAACGTTAATCTTAATTATCCTTTTCTTTTTTTCCTGCCGGCTTTTACATTTTATTGAAATCTAGGCAAAGACTTATCCAGTAATCAAACTGCTTTTTTATTTTCGTTCCTTCATTATTATTGGAAACCTATTCCTTCACATCCTGCCGTCAACCATAAAACAAACTAGCCCAAGGAACATTCGTGATTAATGGTTTTACCTGACAATCACCAATCGTTTATTTATAATACCGTTGTCATTTGAAAGACACACATTATAAATACCATTAGTTAACTTACTTGCTTCTATATTTGTTTTACCTGTTTGAACAATTTGGGTTAACATTAATTTTCCTGTAACATCAAACACCTGCAAGACTTGTTTTTCGTTAGCAGTTATATCAATTACAAAATTATTACTGGCGGGATTGGGATAAACTGTAAAATCCAGAATCTCTTTATTCTCTTCTATACCCGCTACTCCGCCATACTTAAATATTGTTCCACAACCACCTGAACAAATCCCTGTTCCGCCAAAACCTGTCATTCCATACAAGAAACCTCCAACAGAAATTAATGAGCCGCGGGGACCTGAACCATTTGGAGTACCTAAGAAACTCATCAATGTGTCATAACCAGTTCCATCTGTCTTTATTTTAAATAGTGTTCCGTAAATACTTGCTCCGCTGCTATATGTCATCCCATATAGAAACGTGCCATCATATAGCAGAGAACCGTAAGGATTTATTCCACTCCCAAAATATGTAAAATCATAAAGATCAGTAAAGCCTGTTCCATCGTTCTTGATTTTAAAAATATTTCCACTACCATTTAAGCCACCGGTAAAAGTCATTCCATAGAGATAATTCCCTATTGAAATGAGATCTCCATAAGGGTTGCCCCCATTTGTGTAATTGAAATTAAACAAAACGGTATCTTTTGTTCCGTCTGTTTTTATTTTAAAAACTGTTCCGTAACCTGCGTTCCCACCACTTCTTGTCATCCCATACAAGTAGGTCCCATCGGAAATGAGAGAACCTTGCGGATTTGCCCCTGTTGTAAGTGAAGATAGATCCTGCAATTGGACATATCCTGTGCCATCCGTTTTTATTTTAAAAATGACACCATAGCCATTTGTACTAACTCCACTTGTTGATGTCATTCCATACAGATACGTTGTTCCGTCATAGTAAAGTGAACCATAAGGAGTTTCTCCGTTTGCATTTTGTCCGGTAAAATCAAAAATATCTGTATATCCGGTGCCATCAGGTTTAATTTTAAAAATATTTCCAGCGTCATATGTTCCGGCACCTTTTGAGGTCATTCCGTAGAGATAAGTTCCGTCAGAAATAAGAGAGCCTTCCGGATTTCCACTTTTTCCTCCAAAACTCATCAATGTGTCGTATCCTGTTCCATCCGTTTTTATTTTAAAAATCGTCCCAACATTATTTTTGCCACCAACATCTGTCATACCATAAAGGAATCCTCCAACAGACAAAAGAGAACCATAAGGAAGGGCGCCCGTTGCGTTAGCAAAATCATGGAGCTTGCTATATTGGGCATTTGTAATTCCGTAAAATACAATTGATAAAAACAGTAAAAATTTTCTCATAGCATTGATTTTTAGTTTATCGGTAGTAATCCTTAATTGAGCTTCCTAATATTGTTGTTTATAGGAAATTTACTGTAAATATACATCATCCAAAATTTCAATGCAATAGCCCTAAAGGGCTATCTTTATTAAAAAGAATTAAAACTTTGTTGCATTATTTGATTCGACCTATTTCATCAATCCCTTATCCAATAAGATATACGAAGAATCATCGACCCGACACTTCATCTGTCGCGACATGAAAATGCACTTTCTGCTTCCAGATAATTACATAAAAATACCTCCATGTTATCCTTTTATGCGTACCTTCTCCAATAGGAATATTACCTGATCTATACCTCTTAGAAATTACGGACTTTTGCCGCCTTATTTAGGAATTTATTTCAAATGTATTTCACTACTGCGGTATGTGTGAATTGTGTAACCTATTTAAAGAGTTACGCAACACTTTGCAGTTCAAATCAACTCATCTTTACCCGTTAATAAAAAAATTATTTGAAATTATACATCAAATACATGGTCAGCGCCCGCTGCAAAATGCTGGTGAAGGAAGAGTTGAAGAAACTCGGACTACACTTCATTGTTGTTGATCTGGGTGAAGTGGAGATCATGGAAAACATTTCAGGTGAAAAGCGCGAACAGGTAAAAATTGCTTTACTCGGAGCCGGACTGGAATTAATGGATGATAAGCGTGCAATGCTGATTGAAAAAATAAAAAATGTGGTCATTGAAATGGTTCATCATACGAATGAACTGATAAAAGTAAATTTTTCTGTCTTTTTAGAAGAAAAACTGGGCTACGATTATACCTATATGGCAAATCTGTTTTCTGAAGTTCAGGGAACTACTATTGAGCAATTTATCATCTCCCATAAAGTTGAACGGATAAAGGAGCTGATTATTTATGGTGAACTGAACATCACTGAAATTGCATGGAAGATGAACTACAGCAGTGTCGCGCATTTGTCCAATCAATTTAAAAAAGTAACGGGACTTTCTCCTTCACATTTTAAACAACTGAAAGATAAAAAGCGAAGTCCGATCGAAGAAATTGGCAATTCAACCCTTATAAATAATCTCATAAAGAACAAAAATGGAAGTAACGGTAACTGAACAAGAATCGCAATACGCAAGGAGCTTAATTGAAGCCAGCAGGGATCCCTTAGTTACCATAAGCACTAAAGGTAAGATCACGGACATGAATCAGGCGACAATAAAGATCACCGGAATAACACGTGATAAGCTCACAGGCACAGATTTTTTCGATTATTTTACTGAGCCACAAAAAGCACGGGAAGTGTACCAGGAAGTATTTGCGGAAGGATTCGTAATTGATTCGCCACTTACACTTAGACATAAAGACGGGAAACTAACCGATGTTTTGTTCAACGGATCAGTATATAAAGACGATAAAGGAAATGTACTGGGAGTAGTTATCGTTGCAAGAGATGTAACGGACCAGAAAAGAATTGCAACTGAATTGACTGAAGCGAAAGTGTTTGCTGAAGAAGCGACAGCTATTGCTGAAGAAGCGAAAAGTAAAGCCGAAAGTGCTACACGAATTGCAGAAGACGCAGTCAAAGCCAAGCAGCAATTTTTGTCGAATATGAGTCATGAAATCCGTACACCTATGAATGCGATCATCGGATTCACAAAAGTGGTATTGAAAACGGATCTCACCGCAAAGCAAAAAGAATATTTATCTGCTATAAAGATCAGTGGAGATGCGCTGATCGTTCTTATTAATGACATACTTGATCTGGCAAAAGTAGATGCCGGAAAAATGACTTTTGAGCAAACACCATTCAAAATGGCAGCCTCCATATCGGCGATGCTTCATTTGTTTGAAACAAAAATCCAGGAAAAAAATCTGCGGCTTGTAAAAGAGTACGACATCAAGATCCCTGAAGTCTTGGTTGGTGATCCTGTACGCCTGCATCAAATCATATTGAACCTGGTGAGTAATGCGGTAAAGTTTACAACTGAAGGACTGATAACAGTAAGCGTGCGTCTGCTCAACGAAGACGATTCAAAAGTGACGATAGAATTCGCAATAAGTGACACCGGAATTGGAATACCACAAGGTAAAATAGAAAATGTTTTTGAAAATTTTCAGCAGGCAACGAGCGGAACATCCAGGTTGTATGGCGGAACGGGATTAGGACTTGCTATTGTTAAACAATTAGTGGAATCGCAAGGAGGAAGTGTTCAGGTAAAAAGTAAAACTGAAGAAGGTTCTACCTTTAGTTTTATGCTGAGCTTTCAAAAAACAACAGCTGAGGCTGAATCAGAAATAAGTATAGTTGAACTGGATACAGAGATCAAAAGCATAAAAATATTGGTTGTTGAGGATATTGCACTCAACCAGTTATTAATGAAAACCGTTTTAGATGATTTCGGATTCGAACGGGATATTGCTTCTAACGGAAAAATAGCCATTGAGAAATTAGCAACTAAACCCTACGATATTATTTTGATGGATCTGCAAATGCCTGAAATGAATGGGTTTGAAGCCACGGAATACATTCGCAACAAAATGAATTCTAAAATCCCGATCATTGCTTTAACCGCTGATGTAACCACCGTTGATCTGGCTAAATGCAAAGCTGTGGGAATGAATGATTATATCGCTAAACCCATTGACGAAAAATTACTTTACAATAAAATAATCGGATTGATGAAGAAACCCGGAATCATTAAATCCAATGAGGTCAAAATACCGGAGGTAAATGTGCAGCGTGAAAAAATAAAATGTATCGATCTTACTTACCTGATCAATCTTACAAAATCAGATGGAAAACTGATGAGTGAAATGATCTCCCTTTATCTTGAACAGACTCCACCTTTAATCAGTGCAATGAAAAAAAGCATGCAGGAAAAAGACTGGAAAAAACTGCACATGTCGGTGCATAAAATAATTCCATCTTTTTCAATAATGGGCATTAGTTCCGATTTTGAAAATATGGCCAAGACTATTCAGAATTATGCAATTACTCAGGAGCAGTCAGAAGCAATACCTGACCTTGTTTTGCAACTGGAAAACATCTGCAAACAAGCCTGTGAAGAATTGGAACTAGAGTTTAACAAGATTAAAAAAGACAACTCATGACAAATGCAAAAATCAAACTTTTCCTGGTAGATGATGATGCTGTGTTTTTAAAATCACTGGAGATTAAATTTTTACAGCATGCTGACTTTGTCATTGAAACATTTGCCACGGGCGAACTTTGCATAAAAAATTTAACTCAAGGCCCGGATGTGATTATTTTAGACTACCAGTTGGATGGCATTGAACAAAATGCAATGAACGGAATGGAAACGCTGGATAAAATAAAAGAATTCAACCAGGATATCCCTGTTGTCATGTTATCTTCCCAGGATAAGATTGACGTTGCAATAAATTGCATGCACCACAAAGCTTTTGACTATGTTGTTAAAAGCGAGACTGCCTTTATGCGGCTACAAAAAATCATTACGTCTATTTTCCAATACAAAAAAATGGAAAAAGAATTGAGTTGGTATATGGAACGCATGTAGTATGACCTACAGTGTGAATGATGTAATATATTTCAGAAATAACGTAACAGATCTCTTTACCTCAACCCTCATCTTTGTAGTGTAATAATTCAGTTACAATTAATATCTAAAAAATGACAACCACAGCCACAACAACACCAATCAAAACAGAAAAAACAACTGTATCTCCTGCTGAAAATCAAAAAGGAATTGAAAATCACAAAACAACTGCAGCGCATTTGGAAGCTGCAGCAAAACTTCATTTAGAAGCAGCAAAATATCATGAAGCTGGCGATCATGAAAAAGCAGCTCAAAGTACAGTTAAAGCACAAGGTTTTCAAAGTCTTGCAACCGAAGCTCAAAGAGAAGATCTGAAACAACATGCTTTGAATAACTAAGCAAAACCATTTTTTTTTGTTTGTAAAAGAGCACTCCTTAAAGGGGTGCTTTTTTATTTCCTTTCATTGATCCATACGATGAATTATGTAAGCAATAAAAATTGTTGTGTAACGCATCGCTCTCTACATAGCTGCACCTTTGTTCTCTAATCAAACACATTATGAAAAAATACAGCTTTGCAATTTCAATCATAACCACTCTTTTTCTTTCGTCCTGCTATGCAGTCATAACAGAAGGACATCCCACCCGCAGAATGGGTTGGCATCGTCATCCGAGAGAAGCGATCATTATCCACACACAAAATAATTTAAATCATGATGACGCGGTGAAATCAGCAACATTGATTTCCGGTCAGGACATTAAAAGAACAAGATCAAATGGAAACTAAAAAAGAATTTAACTCAAGCATTTTGAAAACAACAATGACAATTGCAGAAAAATTTCCGGAGTTA
>Ga0206957_1068_pt1 | contig 27033 bp, 30 predicted proteins | sample Alteio_BWOrgHeat_32_FD_152975 | JGI IMG/M metagenome (GOLD analysis project Ga0206957, IMG submission 152975) | Enriched cells from forest soil in Barre Woods Harvard Forest LTER site, Petersham, Massachusetts, United States -... | ecosystem: Environmental > Terrestrial > Soil > Temperate forest >...
GGCCATCTCCGGCCGCCAGTACCGGATAAAACGCATGGTTGCCTGCGACGTATCGACCGGCGCGTATTGATGGATGATGCCTGCCGGTAACCGCAATTGCATCAGCCGTGCCGAGGTGACGGTGCCGGTGGTGAGCAAAATGGCGACGTGCGGAAAGCGTTCGCGGATTTTTGTGATGAGCAGCAATACCGAATTGGCCTCGCCGACGCTGGCGGCGTGTAGCCACAGCAATATTCCTGGCGGGCGTTTCGCCGAAGCGTAGCCCGAGCGCTCCTTGATCCGCGTTGGATCTTCTTTGCCCCGCATCCGCCGTACTGCGAGCCACAGCAGAACCAGCGGTGCAATCAGGACGGTCAGCAGTCGATAGCTACGCATGCGTCATTCCGTCGGCTTGTTCCACCAGCGCATTCATGGCCTGCTCGATGGCAAGCCGTGCTGGTTCCTCGTCGCCATGCCGGTCTATCACAATCGGCGCGCCGACGCAAAACGCGATACGGCCAAACGGCAGCGGCAGAATAAACCTGTCCCAGCTGTTAAAACGCTTCTGCCGCGTCGAGGAAAATGTCACCGGCAAAATCGGTTTTCCCGACAGCTTCGCAATCGCCATGGTGCCTTTTTGCACCACCTGCACCGGCCCGCGCGGTCCCTCCGGTGTGATACTGATATTGTCGCCACGCTCCAGCGCCCGCAGCATTTCGCGTGCGGCGCTGTGGCCACCGCGAGTGGAAGAACCGTAGATGGTGTAATTGCCGAACTGGCGCACGATGCGCGAACTAAGCTGTCCGTCGCGATGCGGCGTGCTTAAGACATGCATGTTGCGTTTGGGCGGGCGGAAGGGAAGCATCATCATCATGCGCCCGTGCCAGAAAGCGAAGAGACCGTTTTTTTCGCCGCGCATATAGGGCTCGGCGGCAGGGTCGATGTGGCGAATTTTGCGGCTGGTGAAATAGACCAGGCGTATGTACATCGCCAGGATCCAGCTTAATGCCGCGATAGTGGCCGGTGCTTTCAGCAGGCGTTTGGAGAAAGACATATCAGCGTACTTGTTCCATTTCAAAATGCTGGGCATAGAGCCGGTAATATTTGCCTTTTGCCGCCATCAGGCTCTGATGCGTGCCGCTTTCGATGATATGCCCGTGATCGACGACGTAGATAATATCGGCATTCACGATGGTGCTTAAGCGATGGGCGATGACCAGCGTCGTGCGGCCTTGCATGAGGGTTTTAAGCGCCTGCTGGATGCTGCGTTCCGATTCGTTGTCGAGCGATGAGGTTGCTTCATCGAGCAGTAAGATGGGCGCATCTTTCAGCATAGCGCGCGCGATGGCGAGGCGCTGGCGCTGACCACCCGAGAGGCGAACGCCGTGTGCGCCGATCATGGTATCGTAACCTTGCGGCAATTTGCGGATGAAGTCGTCAGCGGCGGCGTTTTTCGCGGCTTCGGTAATATCGGCATCACTTGCGCCCTCGCGCCCGTAGGCAATATTGGCGCGCACGGTGTCATCGAATAACATTGATTCCTGCGGTACGAACGCCATTGCCTCGCGCAGCGAATATAACGTGATATCGCGTATGTCCTGCCCATCGATGGTGATGCTGCCATCGCCGACTTCATAAAAACGCAGCAGTAAATTCATCAATGTCGATTTGCCGCCGCCGGACAGGCCGACTAATGCTGCCGTTTTCCCGGCTGGAACGGTGAGCGAGACATCGTCAACCGCAACCGTTTCGGTTCCGTAATGAAAGGTAACGCCGTTATATTCGATCTGACCCTTATTGATGACTAGCGGTTTAGCATTCGGCTTGTCGGTGATGGTGGGCGGCGTGTCGAGCACGTTGAAGAGGCGGTTGGCGGCAGCAACGCCTTCCTGCAATGCTCCGCCCATGCCGCTTATGGAGCGTGTCGGCTTGTACGCCATGAGGCAGGCGCCGATGAACGACGTGAAAGCACCCGGCGTTGTCTCGCCGTGCAATACTTCAAATCCGCCGTACCAGATGACCAGCGCAATTGACAGATTGCCCAGCATTTCCATCATCGGTGAGGACAATGCCTGCACGCGCGATGCTTTGAAAAAAAGACCCGATAGCGTTTCGATTATGGTTTTAGCACGCCGCGTTTCGAAGGCCTCGCGGTTATAAGATTTGACGGTGCGTACGCCTTGGAAAATCTCATCGAGTGTGACGGTAAAATCGCCAAGCTGGTTTTGCGTTTTCTCCGAAATCTTGCGTACGCGCTTGGAGAGGCGCATCAGCGGATGTACCGCGATAGGAAATACGCAAAGCGCAATCAGCGCTAGTTTCCAGTTCTGGAAAAACATGACGCCAATCAAAGCAGCCGTAGTCAGCGAGCTTTTGACAAGTGCCGTAAGGACGCTGGTGAAAGTGTTGCGCATGAGGTTGATGTCGTTGGTAACGCGCGATACCAGCCGTCCTGACGATTGCTGATGAAACAAGCCGATGTCGCTTACCATCAGATGCGAAAACAGGCGCATTTGCATGTCGGCGACGAGGCGATGCGCGATGAAGCGCATGAAAAGCACGTTGCCGTAATTGGCTGCTGCGCCGATGACGCCGATCGCACAATTTTTCTGAAATCTATCAGGAGATGGAAAAGCTGGGGATTGTCCGGCGCATCAACAACGCAAACGCTCTCGCAGCGCAAGTGGCGCTGTTGCTGGAAAACCCGGAGACGTTGGATGGCATGCAGACGACAGCCAAGACCTGGATTGCGCAGCAGGGCGGCGCAGCACAACGATTGCTTGACATCCTCTCTCCGTTATTTGAAGTAAAAACATGAAGACGCCTACTTTCTGGAATGAGCCGAATAAATTATCCAACCTGCTGTGGCCGTTTTCGGTTGTCTACGAAATGGCGAGCACGTTGCGACGATCATTCACGACGCCGGTTGTGCTTCCGGTTCCGGTCATCTGTGTTGGCAATCTGACTGCCGGCGGCGCCGGAAAAACGCCGGTAGCACTGCATATCGGAAAGTTGCTCAAGGATAAAAACATCAATGCTTTTTTCCTAAGCCGCGGCTATGGCGGGACACTGAAAGGCCCGCTGGCAGTCAAGCTAGGCAAGCATACGGCACTGGAAGTCGGCGATGAACCGCTATTGCTGGCCAAATTGCTCCCCACCATCGTCGCAAAAGATCGCGTAAGCGGGGCACGGCTGGCAGTGGCGCAAGGGGCGAAGGTCATCATCATGGATGACGGCTACCAGAATCCTACCATCGCCAAAACATTGTCGCTGGTAATTATTGACGGTCATACCGGTTTCGGCAATGGCCGGATTCTGCCGGCAGGGCCGCTGCGCGAATCTCCGGATACCGGCCTCAGTCGGGCACACGCGGCCATTATCATCGATCGCACTCCCGCCGCACCGCCCTTGCCGAAAGACTATCCAACCCTCTTCGCTAAAACGCAGCTGACGGCGGCAAATGCGCTCAAAGGCGTAAAAACCATGGCTTTCTGCGGCATCGGCAACCCGCAGAAATTTTTCACTAGCCTCGCCAATTTAGGCATCAGCCCGGTTGAAACCATCGCGTTCCCCGACCACCACCTCTATAGCGCGTCCGACTGGCGCAAGCTGGTAGCGAAGGCGAACAAGCATCAGGCCGTGCTCGTCACTACCGCCAAGGATGCTGTGCGCCTGCCGGCATCACTGCAACGCGAGGTAGCGGTGGTCGACGTCGCGCTGGCGTTTGATAATCCGGCATTGCTCGATGCCATCCTCGATTATGCGATAGAAAATGCAAAAACTTAAACACCTCATCGAAGCCGGAGCGCTCACTTTTGTCTTCGCCGTTTTCCGAGCCATGCCGCTGGATATGGCCTCGGCTATCGGCGGATTTATCGGTCGCGCCGTTGGCCCATTCATGTCAGCGCATAAAACGGCAGCGAAAAATCTCTCCATGGTTTTCCCGACATTATCTGAGCCGGAAAAACGAAAATTATTGCGTGACATGTGGGATAATCTTGGGCGCAACGCTGCTGAACTTCCGCATCTGCCGAGTAAAAAACTTCTGCGCCGCATTCAGGTTTATGGCATGGAAAATCTGCCTGGAGGTGGTAAGCCGGTGATTTTTTTCTCCGGTCATCTTGGCAACTGGGAATTGCTCTCCGTCGCAGCGTCAAGCCAAGGCCTGCCGCTGACGCTGATTTACCGCCAAGCCAATAATCCGTATGCCGATAAAATAATCTCCAGCATCCGCGCCACCTATGCCGCCGATATGCTGCCCAAAGGCTTTAAAGGCGCCGGCAAACTGGTGCGCACCATCAAGAATGGTCAATCCATGGCCATGCTGATCGACCAGAAAATGAATGAGGGCATCGCCGTTCCGTTCTTCGGCCGCGATGCTATGACCGCTCCTGCCATCGCTGAATTTGCGTTGCGTTTCGACATGCCGATCATCCCGGCGCGCATCGTGCGCACCAAAGGCTGCCGTTTCGAAGGGACGATGTTCCCGCCGCTCGGGTACGAAAAAACCGGCGACGATGAAAAAGACGTGCTGACGATTATGACCAAAATAAATGTGATTCTGGAGTCATGGATTCGCGAATACCCGGCGCAATGGTTCTGGGTACACAACCGCTGGCCTAAGTCTTGACCTTGAGTTCCCCGTCTTTGAACACGATTGACAGCGTTTCGTTTTCTTTTACTTGCTTCGCCGACGTCACCAGTTTTCCGCTCGCGTCCTTGACTAATGCAAACCCGCGCTCGAGCACTCGTCTGTAATTGACGCTCTCCAGCCGCAATTGCAGCTGGTTCAGTTTTTCTATTCTCGTTTCCACATTACGCACCCACGCCGATTGCATGCGTGTCTGCAATTCGCGCAAACGTTCCAGCGCCTTGCTGATATCGGTAAGCAGCAATTGTGGCTTTAAATGCGCTGCCAGCAATTGAAGCTGCTGCTCCTTGCGCGCAATGCTGGCGGGCAGGGCAGTGAGCAACCGCTCGCTCCAGTCATCTAGCCGTTGCGCCGCTGTTTGCAGCAGTTGCGCTGGTTTGGGCAGGCCGCGACTTAAACCGGCCAGTATTTCCTGCCGCCGCGCCAGTTGCTGCTGCATGGCAGCGGTCAAACGCGCATCGAGTTGCTTACTGGCCAGCCACAACTCCTCGCGCACCGGCACGGCCATTTCCGCAGCGGCCGTCGGCGTCGGCGCACGCATGTCCGAGGCATAATCGATCAATGTCGTATCGGTTTCATGGCCGACGGCGGAGATAAGCGGGATGCGCGAATTTGCCGCCGCACGCACCACGATTTCCTCGTTGAACGCCCATAAATCCTCAATCGAGCCGCCACCACGCGCGACGATGAGCACATCGGGCGCATTTTCCATGGCATTGAATCCGGCGATGGCCGCTGCAATCTGCTCCGCCGCACCTTCGCCCTGCACCGCTACCGGCCAGATGATGACATGCACGGGAAACCGGTCAGCAATACGGTGAAGAATATCGCGGATGACGGCGCCGGTCGGCGAAGTGATGACGCCGACGACGCGGGGTAAAAAGGGCAGGGACTTTTTGCGCTCGGCCTTAAATAATCCCTCTTCTTCCAGTTGCTTGCGGCGTTTTTCCAGCAGCGCCATCAGCGCACCAGCCCCGGCCGGCTCCATACGCTCGACGACAATCTGGTAGGAAGACTTGCCGGGATAGGTGGTAATCTTACCGGTGCACAACACCTCAAGCCCATCCTCGGCCTTAAATGGCAGCTTCCCAGCCGTTCCACGCCACATCACGCCGTCGATGACCGCCTGGTCGTCCTTGAGCCGGAAATAGATGTGGCCCGAGCTCGCCTGCTTGAAACCGGAGATTTCACCGCGGATGCGGATGATGCCGAAATGATCTTCGACGATGCGTTTGACCTTCTGCGATACTTCGCTGACGGTGTAAACCGGCTGGTTGTGGTTGAAGTTCATGGCGGTTTCAGGCATAGGAGGGAGAGTACTTAGAAAGGTGAAGAATGGCAAATGTTCTGGTAATCGGCGGCGGGGGGCGTGAACACGCATTATGCTGGCGGCTCAAGCAATCGCCGTCGGTAAAGCAGGTATTCTGCTCGCCGGGCAATGGCGGCATCGCCGAGGACGTAACCTGCACTCAGCTTAAAACGCCAGATGCTGTCATAGATTTCTGCAAAGAAAAGAAAATCGACCTCGTCGTCATCGGTCCGGAGCAACCTCTGGTCGAGGGCTGGGCAGATGCGCTGGCTGTGACAGGCATCTCCATATTTGGTCCGAGCGCCAAGGCAGCAAGGCTGGAGGGCTCCAAGGGATTCATGAAATCGATCTGCAACAAATACGGCATCCCCACTGCCGCTTATGGTTTTTTCACCGATGCAAAAAATGCAAAAAAGTTTGTCGCAACTCACGCCTGCCCCATCGTCGTCAAGGCTGACGGACTGGCTGCGGGTAAGGGCGTCATCATCGCACAAACCCGCAAGGAAGCAGACGTTGCCATCGATGATATGTTCGCGGGCAAAATCGCTGGGGGCAAATCCGTCGTCATCGAGGAATTCTTGGAGGGTGAAGAGGTGAGTTTCTTCGCGCTCGGTGACGGCGAAACGGCCATCGAATTCGGCTACGCGCAAGATCACAAACGTGCTTATGACGGCGATAAAGGTCCCAACACGGGCGGCATGGGCGCTTTTTCGCCACCACCAATCATGACCGATGCGTTGCGCCGGACCGTCATGCAGGCCATCATCCTGCCGACCATGTCCGCCATGAAAAAAGAGGGTTGCCCGTTTAAAGGCGTGCTGTTTGCCGGCCTGATGCTGACGAAACAAGGACCGAAACTGCTTGAATATAATGCGCGCTTCGGCGACCCGGAAACGCAAAGCCTGATGATGCGCTTCGACGGTGATTTGTATCAAGTGTTGCTTGCCTGCGCGCAAGGCAAGCTGGATAAAACGAAACTATCGTTCAGCAAAAAGGCGGCCGTTTGCGTTGTCATGGCGGCAAAAGGCTATCCGGGCAATTACGAAAAAGGCTCGGAAATTAAAGGACTGGATAAGGCCGGAAAAATCGATGACGTCAAAATTTTCCACGCTGGAACCGAAAAACGCGGCAATACTATTGTTGCAGTTGGCGGCCGTGTGCTGGGTGTTACGGCATTAGGTGATACCATCGCAGGGGCGCAGAAAAAAGCGTACCAGGCCGTTGATTCAATTGAGTGGCCGAAAGGATTTTGTCGTCGGGATATCGGCTGGCGAGCAATTAAAAATTAGCCGACCTCAGGACCATCTTGTCCTTTATTCGGAGATGCCGCTGTAATTGAAGTGGGAACAATATTGCCAAGACTGTGAAGGCCTGTTGACACAGCGTTCGCCGCACCATCTGCTACCATATTAGTCGCTTTATCTGTGAGGTGATCTACCGGATCGGTAATTTTTGTGAGATCAATTTCACCACCCGTTGCCTTAGCTAACAGGCCCGCCAGCCCATTGAATATCTTAGGGCCCAAAAGTAACGTCGCGCCGCCAGCCACATTCTCTAAAAAACTTGCCATAACATCTCTCGTTTGCAATCAACTATCATAAGGTTACCACGAAAAGCCTCCCCCAAATATGAAGCTTTTGTGAACATATAACCGATTGATTAGTCTATTTTTTCTCTTCAATCCAATGTTTTTTAATCAGCGGGATCTGGCTGAAGGTAAAGGCTAGCGTCAACGTGAACATACCGAATACCTTGAAGTTGACCCAAAAGCTGGTCGGGAAATGGCGCCAGATGATTTCATTCAAGACGGCGAGGAACATAAAAAACAGTCCCCAGCGCAGCGATAATTTCTTCCAGCCTTGCTCGTTTATCTGTAACGCATCGGACAAAAGATATTTGAGCACGGGTTTACCGAAAACCACCCCACCCAGCAATACGCTTGAGAACAGCAGATAAACCAATGTCGGCTTGATTTTGATGAAGGTCTCATCCTGCAACCATAACGTCAGCCCGCCGAGCACAGTTACCGCAAGCCCCGACGCCAGCGGCATGATGGCGATGCGACGCTCCCAGCGATAGGTGATGGCCAGCGATATCAGCGTGCAAAGGATGAGTACCGCCGTCGCCGCCAGCAACCCAGCGAAACGAAAGCCGAGAAAAAAAACCAGCAGCGGCGACAAATCGAGCATGAGGCGTGTTTTACTGCTCATATTTCAACCGTTTCTAGTATTGCCTATCGTAGCGATTATGGTAGGGTGTGAATCCCTAGAACCTGTTTATAATCTCGCTAGGCTGAGCCAAATGCGTAGATTTTCGAGAACCGGAGCGGAGTTTACGTTTTGGTAAATGAGCACCGGAAGCGCAGAAAATCAAGTGAGTTGGCCAGCATAGTAGAGATTATAAACAGGTTCCCCATTGGAAATAACATAAGGAATGGACTTTGGAAACATCGGTTTTGATTGTCGAAGACGAAGTCGCCATTGTCACGCTGCTGCGTTACAACCTTGAACGCGAGGGTTTCCGCGTCTATTCGACCGGCGATGGCGAAGAAGCCGTCGGCATGGTCAAGGATTACAAACCGGATATTATCGTACTCGACTGGATGTTGCCGTCGATGTCGGGCGTTGAAATCTGCAAGCAATTACGCTGGAGCCCCGAAACCAAAGCCATTCCCATCATCATGCTGTCGGCGCGCGGCGAAGAGGGGGACCGCATCCGCGGGCTCGATGCTGGCGCCGATGATTATATCGTAAAACCTTTTTCACCGGCGGAATTGATTGCACGTATTCGCGCTGTGTTTCGTCGCTTCCGCCCAGCCTTGTCAGAAAAAATACTGTCGTTCGCCGGCATCAAGATGGATGTCGCCGGACACAAGGTCACACGCGATGATGCCGAAGTACACCTCTCGCCCACCGAGTTTTCATTGCTGCGCTATCTACTTGAGCATCCAGGCCGCGTCTTTTCGCGCGAGCAGTTGCTCGATGCCGTCTGGGGGCATGATATTTATGTCGAATTACGTACCGTCGACGTACACGTACGCCGCCTGCGCAAAGGGCTTGATTACGACGGCAAGCAACCCGACCTCATCCGCACCGTCCGCTCAGCCGGCTATGCGCTGGAAGAAAACCCCACCGGCGAAGTATTCAGCGAAGAAGTTGGGAAGTGACTTTTGTCATGCTGAACTTGTTTCAGCACCCACTTATCACCCGCACTGCATGAGTGTTTAGTTACTTTGGGTCCCGAAATAAATTCGGGATGACCACATAAAAAAAGGGCCCCGATGAAGGGGCCCTTTTCTTTTTAGAGTCTAACTCGGGGTATTATTGTCCCGATTTAGCGTCCGGTGCCGACTTCTTCATCGACTTGGAATGGTGGTGATGAACCGCCTCTTTTTCCTTAACCGTGATCAGGTTGAGCTCGATCTCAACGCGGCGATCAGGAGCCAGGCAAGAGATGAGTTCTTTGCGAGCCATTTTGGAATCGCAATGAGTAACGGAGTTGGTTGCACCCAGGCCTTCAACGCGAACATGGCGGGTCTTTAAGCCTTTAGCAGCCAGAAACGCCTTGACGGTTTCAGCACGGCGGATGGACAGCTTCTTGTTGTAGCTGCTCTTACCGATTTCATCGGCATAACCAACGATATCAACGCTTTCAACTTCTTTGGAATCGAGAATCATCTTGCTGACTTCGTCCAGTTTCTTCTTTTCATGAGCGTTCAGAGTCGACTTGTTGAAGTCGAAATAAACCGTACGCTGTTCTTTGGTCAGCTTGGACAGAATGCCATGTGATCCATAGCCTTTGCATTCGTCACTCTTGCCTTCCCACTGGGTACGAACGCAATTGCCGTCCGAAGAAGTCACAACGTTACCGCGCGCATCTTTCACGACATCGTGCGTATCAGCGGCAAATACGGCCGGAGCGAGCATCACACCGATGGCAGCCAGCAACGAAGCTTTTTTAATGGTGTTCATGAGCATTATCCTTTTCTTAGTTAAAATTTTATGGCTTAAGCAATAACAAGCTGAAATGGGAAAATAATTCAAAACCCTCTCAAACGCAATGTCTATTTTGCCAAGTCACGCACGAGGGCACTTTACGTTTATGGCATGAAAAATCAATTAATTATAGACGAACCGACCGGTAATAGAACTAATTCCTGAATTAGTGATGCTACTTTGCCACAGGGGGCTTTGGGCGACAATTCAAACTTTTTCTCCCTCAACCCGCGCCCGATTTTGCAAATAGAGTGCATGAAAATCAATGGGATCTAGCATCAGTGGGGGGAAGCCGCCGTCACGTGTAATGTCGGCGATAACTCGGCGAGCGAAAGGAAACAATACGAACGGGCAGTCGATCATGATCAGCGGTTCGACGCGGTCCTCGGGGATGCCTGCGACCTGAAAAATACCTCCATAACTAAGGTCAACCAAGAACATGGTGTTGCCTTCAGTGCTGGCCCGTGCGGTGATATGCAGCGTCATTTCATAAATATTATCCTGCAATTTCTGGGCTTTGAGGTCAACGCTGACCTCAATGCCGGGCTTGGCATTGGTGGCCATCAGGCTTTGCGGTGCGTGTGGATTTTCAAAAGACAGATCTTTAATGTATTGTCCTTTGACAGAGAAACTCTGGGCTTGTTCAGGGGGGTTCATTATTATGTTCCTTCGCGCAAAAATTTTATTTATGCTGATAATCTGATATATTGCAAGGCTCATTTATGTCCGACATTCCTTATGCCGATCTCATCATACTGGCGTTGATCGCCGGGTTTATCCTGCTGCGCCTGCGTAGCGTGCTGGGCAGCAAGCCGGGTGATGACTTTTTCGCCAAGAAACAACAATCCGCTGCTGATCGGCTGCAATTCAAGCAAGATCCGGTGGTACAACTTGATGAAAAGTCCCTAAAGCCCAAACCTAAGGAAGAGGCGGATGCATATCTGATGATGCTTGCGGATGGCCCGGTGGCCGAATCGCTACGCCAAATAAAGAGCAAAGACCCGCAATTCACGGCAACTGGTTTTCTGCAGGGCGCCAAAGCGGCGTTCGAAATGGTGTTCGATGCCTTTGTCAAAGGCGACCGGCAGACGCTCAAGATGCTACTGTCCGATCCTATTTTCCAGCACTTCAGCCACGAACTTGATAATCGCACCAAACAGGAAAACAAAAGCGAAACAACACTGGTATCGGTTATCGCCAAAGACATCACCCAGGCGATCTCGGATAAGAATATGGCGCGACTTACCGTGCATTTCGAAAGCGAGCAGGTAACGGTGATACGCGGGCCAAAAGGCAATATCGTCGAAGGCAATCCTTCGGAATTGCATCACGTCGAGGATCAATGGACATTCGAGCGCGATCTGACTTCGAAGAATCCCAATTGGAAAATTATCGAAACCTGATGCGCGATATGCGCCGCTTCTCTATCCTTTCATTAGTATTGTGCTGCACCGCCTGCGCATTTTTTAAGCCAAGCGATCATTTCGAAGCGCATGAAATTTCCTTCCATGATCTCTCCGGCTGGCAGGATGACAGCCAGACAGAAGCGCTGGCAGCCTTCGTCGCCGGTTGTCCGTTGCTGGCGACGAAAACGCAAGCCCCGTCACCGAGCAGTGAACTCAAGGTACCGCAAAGCGTATGGCAATCGCTGTGTGACGAAGCAAAGCGCGTGTCGCCGGAAAACAATGCCCAGGCACGATTGTTCTTCGAGCAACGTTTCGTCCCGTACCGCGTTGCGAATAACGGCCGTGAGCAGGGTTTGTTCACCGGCTATTACGAGCCAATGCTTTACGGTTCCCCCACGAAACGGGGCGATTTCATTTATCCGCTATACATTGCGCCGCCCGATCTCGAGACTAAAAAACCCTATTTCACCCGCGCCGAGATCGATAAAGGCGCATTGGACGGTCGCAAGCTGGAGCTGATCTGGATTGATGATCCGGTTATGCTTTTTTTCCTGCAGGTACAGGGCAGCGGTATTATTCGCATGGCGCACGGCAGGGAAATACAGGTCGGCTACGCCGGGAAAAACGGGCAGCCTTATGTCAGTCTTGGAAAAATTATGGGTGAGAAGGGACTGATAGCCGGCGACCAGATTAATTTCTTCAGCCTGAGGCAATGGCTATATCAGCATCCCGATCAGGCCTTTGATGTGATGGAGCACAATCCGTCTTATGTATTCTTTCACCAACTGAATACTAATGGGGTAGTCGGCGCCGCCGGAACGGTGCTGACATCACAACGCTCGCTAGCAATCGATAATCATTATATTCCCTACGGCCTGCCATTGTTCCTGGAAACCGAATTGCCGCCAACACAGAGCACATCTGCGCTGCCCTTCCATCGCCTGATGGTGGCGCAGGACACCGGCAGCGCCATCCGCGGCCCAGTACGCGGCGATATTTTCTTCGGTGCGGGTGAGGGGGCTGAATACATGGCCGGTTACATGAAAGGCCACGGGGTGTATAGTCTATTGGTTCCTAAAGAAATAACCAGCCAATTGCAGTAACGCTATGAAACGCCCATTGACGCCGGAAGAAAAGAAATTGTGGGAGCAGGTGGTGGCCAAAACGGCGCCGTTATCCAGAAAAAGTGCGAAAGTAGAAAAATATGAAGATGCTGAAAAAAAGAAGCCCGGGATAACGATACGCAAAGAACAAAGAACTCCTCACGTCCCCGCCTCGTTATATTTTCATGCTCCCAAAACGGGTGCCTATGCCAATATTGACCGCAACACTGCTGATCGTTTTCGTAAAGGCAACTACCCGATCGACGCCACGCTCGACCTACATGGTATGAGCCATGACAAAGCACAGGCGGCGCTATACCGCTTCCTGCATTCCCATTACGAGCGCAGCAGCCGTTGCCTGCTGGTGGTCACTGGAAAAGGTTTGGTATTACGCGAAGCGTTACCGCGCTGGCTGGCCAAATCGGAATTGCACTCCGTGATACTGACGTTCGATGTGGCCAAGCAAAAGCATGGCGGCTCGGGGGCCTATTATGTTCTGTTACGGCGAAAACGCCGTGCTAAGGAATAAATATGGTTGAAACAAAAACCCATATTCTCATTGTCGACGACGACGATCGCCTGCGCGCTTTGCTCAAAAAATTCCTAAGCGAGAAAGAATTTATGGTCACGACAGCGGCCGGAAGCGACGAAGCGCGACGCAAGCTGGCGTGGTTTGTCTTCGATTTGATTATCCTCGATGTCATGATGCCAGGCGAGTCGGGGCTGGAGCTACTCGAATCGCTTAAAGGCATGGAAACGCCAGTGCTGATGCTCTCAGCCATGGGCGAGCCGGATGATCGCATCAAAGGGCTGGAGATCGGTGCCGAGGATTATATCGCCAAACCATTTGAGCCGAAAGAACTGGTGCTGCGCATCAAAACTATCCTACGCCGTAGTGCCCAACAAAAAACGAAAGCGCAGACGGTAAGTTTTGGTGATTACCGTTTCGATCTCGCCACCAACCGCTTGAAGCGCGGGCAAGAAAATATTTACCTGACGTCGAATGAAATCGCCATGTTGCGCCTGCTCACCGAAAATGCCGGCAAACCCGTTTCACGTGAAGAGCTGGCAAAACTGATGCCCGGCGTCGCCAATGAACGCACCGTCGACGTACAGATTACGCGTCTACGCAAAAAAATAGAGGAAAGCGAAGGCAAGCCAGTGTATCTACAAACAGTACGAGGCGCCGGGTATGTACTCTATGCGGAATAATGTATGATGACGCTTAAAACCTTCCTCCCCAAAAGTCTGTTCGGCCGGGCGCTACTCATCCTGGTGCTGCCGACGGTGCTGATACAGGCGGTGATGGCGTATGTTTTTTTTGCCAGTCACTGGGAGAACGTGGCACGCCATATGTCGGGCACGCTATCCGGCGAAATCGCTTTCTTCATGCATCAGCTTGAAAACGCGCCACCCTCGCATCACCAGAAAATCGTTGAGGATTTTGAGCTGTCTACTGGCATCGATGCAGCTTTCGAGACGACAGGATCATTTAACGCAAAACTTGAAACCGGCGAATTCCCCGACTTCCAGCAACAGCTGCATGAAATGATAAAAGAGCCTTTCACCGTACGTAAATCCGATGACGGTGCAATCATCGAGATTCGTATCCGCATGCAAAACCAAATCTTGCGGCTTGAGACAACGGTCAAACGTCTGGAAAGCCGCACGACGACGTTGTTTATTTTATGGATGCTGGGTGCATCAGCGGTATTCCTGCTTATCGCCGTAATTTTCCTGCGCAACCAGATGCGCCCGCTCAGGCGCCTGGCCGAAGCTGCCGATAATTTTGGGCGCGGTGTCGACAGTCCGGATTTCCGCACTTCCGGTGCCAGCGAAGTACGCACGGCGGCGCGTGCTTTCATCATCATGCGTGAACGCATCAAACGCCAGCTCCGAACACGCACCGAAATGCTCGCCGGCATTTCACATGATTTGCGCACACCACTGACGCGCATAAAACTGCAGCTGGCCATGCTCGGCGATGGCGAAGCGACGCGTGAAATGGGCAGCGACGTGCAGCAGATGGAGCACATGATCGAAGAATATCTCGATTTTGCACGCGGCGAAGGCAGGGAAGACGCCATCCGCATCAGCCTGCTTGATATGCTGGAAGACGTGCTTTCCGACTACCAGCGCCTGAATGCGAATGTCACGCTTGCCGCTTCTGATGACGTCATGATGGATCTGCGCGTCAGCGGTTTCAGGCGCATGCTGCATAATCTGATCGACAATGCCCTGCGTTACGGCAAGCGCTGCGAGCTGTCCTTGCGCGTCGCCACCAATTACTGCGAGATTTTGATCGATGACGAAGGCCCCGGCATACCGGTGGAAAAACGCGAGGAAGTGTTCAAGCCGTTCAACCGTCTTGAAGGTTCGCGCAACACCAAAACCGGCGGCGTCGGCTTGGGACTTACCATCGCCCGCGATATCGTGTTGGCGCATGGCGGTTCGATTGCACTGGAAGAATCGCCCAAAAAAGGATTGCGGGTGGTGATAAGATTGCCGCTATAGTATCAATCCTGTGAGCCGTCAGGCTGCACAGGATCACGTAAAAGAATAAATATGATCCTGCGCAATCACTTTGTGATTCGCAGGATTTATAAGGGAATATTATGCTGCGTTTATTTCTCTTCCGTTTCTGGCCTGTTTTCATTCCGCTGATAGTATATTGGCTGTGGCTGGGCTACGTCGGCAAAAAAGCCACCATCGATGGCAAACCGGCGATGCGCTTCCGCGATGGGCCGTGGTATTGGGCGGTGCTGGCAAGCCTGCTCATCGCCGTCGGCTGTTTTATGTTACTGGGCGAAGAGGCCGCGCAAGGAGGCAAAGGAAATTACGTCCCGCCGCACATGGAAAACGGCACGCTGGTACCCGGACAGGTGGAAAAACCGTGAGCGCAACCTTATCCCCTCCCTGGATTGAATGGCCACAGACGAAACGGCTGATAGAAGCGTTCGTGGAAGCAAAAGCGCCTATGCGCTTCGTCGGCGGCAGCGTGCGCGATGCGCTTTTGAATAAGCCGGTTCAGGATGTTGATGCGGCCACGCCGCTTAAGCCGGAAGCGGTGATGGCATTGCTCAAAAAAGCGGGTATCAAAGCCGTTCCCACCGGCATCGACCACGGCACGGTCACGGCAGTTATCGACGCCAAACATTTTGAAATCACCACGCTGCGCAAGGATGTCACCACCGACGGCCGCCACGCCGAAGTGGCCTATACCGACAACTGGGAAGAGGACGCCAAACGCCGCGATTTCACCATCAATGCCTTATATCTATCACCGCAAGGCGAGCTGTTTGATTATTTCGGCGGCGTAGTGGATGCAAAGGCCGGCCGCGTGCGTTTCATCGGCAATGCGTCGGAGCGCATCAGTGAGGATTATCTGCGCATCTTGCGTTTCTTCCGGTTTTACGCCTGGTACGGCAAAGGCGAGCCGGACGCTGTAGCGCTGGCAGCCTGTACGGCACTGGCAAAACATATGGGCGGGTTGTCCGGCGAGCGCATCCAGCAGGAAATGCTGAAGCTACTCGCCGCGCCGTCGTCCCACCTGACCATTGATTTCATGCGCGAGTCGGGCGTACTTACATATATATTCGGATTTAGCCTACGCGACAGCGGGATGCTGGCACGGTTGGATGCACTGCACACGGTAGAACCTGTCCCACCTTATCTCAAATTGTTGGGTTTTATTTTTAGCAGCGATATGCCGGCGGATATGGCGCTCGACAAAATCTGCGAACGCATGCGGTTGTCGAACGCCATGGCGGAATCGCTACGCCAGGCATTCCTGCATTATGACCAGATCACGCCGGATACAAATGAAGCGGGGCAGAAGAAATTGCTGCGACGCCTCGGGCCGGAAACATTTCGCCACGCCATTCTCACGCAATGGGCGCACGGCAACGATCTTATCATCGCCAGCCATCCTTATGCCTCCATGCTGAAGCTGGCGCAAAAGTGGCAACCGCCGCAATTTCCTGTCACCGGCGACGATCTCATTGCCATCGGCATCAAGCCGGGAAAACCGATGGGCGATTTATTGCGCCGGCTCGAAGATAAATGGGAAGAGAGCGACTATAAGCTTTCGAAAGAGCAGCTGCTCAAGCTACGCTAGTTTTCCGTCCATAGCGGCTTTTTAAGCAGCCCCAGCATGGCTTCATGCGCCGCCAGCTCTTCAGGCGTGGGAGGAAATAACCGCGGCTCAAGTACGGGCCGCGCTGCCACCGATACATTGGAATCTTTGTTAGCAGAAGCATTGCGATCGAGCGCCAGCGCCACCTGCCTGCCACCCAGCAATTCGAGATAAACGTCGGCCAGCAATTCAGCATCGAGCAATGCACCGTGTTTCTTGCGTCCCGATAAATCGATTTCAAAACGTTTGCACAACGCATCAAGGCTGGCCGGGCTTCCAGGAAACTTCTTTCTGGCCATCAGCACCGTATCGACGGCGCGCTCCATTGGGATAGCGGCAAAACCCAACCGCGCCAGCTCGGCGTTGATGAACCGCAAATCGAACGCAGCGTTATGGATAATGAGCGTATCCTCGGCGATGAAATCGAGAAAATCGGCAACGACGCTGGCAAAAATCGGTTTGTCGCGCAAAAAACTGCCGGTCAGGCCGTGAATGCGCTCAGCTTCTTGCGGCATATCACGTTCGGGATTTAAATAGCTGTGAAAAAATTTACCGCTCTGTACGCCGCCCAATAATTCAATGCAACCGATTTCAACCATGCGATGGCCATTAGTCGGGTCTAGGCCGGTTGTTTCCGTATCGAGTATGATTTCACGTTTCATGAAAATTTCCCAAACAAAGCGGCGAGCTGTTTAAAGCTATACGCCTTGCCCAACCCGGTCAACACGACAAAATCCGCACGTTTGTGTTTCTCACGCTCAGGCATCTGCGTAGCGACGATACGCTCGAATTTGTCCGGCGTCATGCCGTGACGTTTCATGACACGCTGCTTTTGAATAAAGGATGGCGCACCGGCGACAATGACGATATCGCAGCGCCGCTCCGCCGTAGTTTCAAACAAAAGCGGAATGTCGAGCACGATGAGTTTGGCTCCCTTGCGCCATGCCTTATCGATAAAACGATTTTCCTCGGCAACCACCAAGGGATGTAACAAATGCTCAAGTTTTTCGAGTTTCGCTTTGTCTTTAAAAACAATTTCGCCGAGCGCCTTGCGGTCGACCGCACCATGTTTCACCACGCCCGGAAATACCTTGCCGACGGCATCTACCGCCGCACCGCCTTTGGCCAGCAATTGATGTACGATAGCATCGGCGTTGCATATTTTAGCGCCGAGCGCTTTAAGCTGCGCCGCGATGGTGCTTTTGCCCATGCCTATACCGCCGGTGAGGCCGATGATGAGGACGCGATGAGTCATTGCAGCAAATACCGCCTTAATTGTTCCGTCACTTCCGGCCGGACGCCGAACCACGCTTCAAACCCCGGCACGCCCTGATGAATCAACATCCCAAGCCCATCGACAATTGTATTGCCACGTGCTTTGGCCTGCGCCAGAAGCGGCGTTATCAGCGGTGTATAGACAATGTCAGTCACGAGCGCTTCTTTGGGTAGGGCATCGAGCTTGAGATCAAGTGGTTCCTGTCCGACCATGCCCTGGCTTGTGGTGTTGACCAGCAAATCGGCGCCTTCGAGACGATGGCGACTCTCCCATGGCAGGACGGAAATTTTGTTTTTAAAATGTTCCCGCAAGACTTGAGCACGCGATTCAGTGCGATTCGTCACCTCCACTTTTTTGAAACCCTCCTGCAACAATGCCTGTACAACAGCATAAGCTGCCCCGCCAGCCCCTATCACAACCGCCTTGTTTTTAGCGCGCAGATGCGGCCGTATATTCTCGGCAAATCCGTACACATCGCTATTGCGACCGAGCAGTTTTCCGTCTTTCACTATAATCGTATTCACCGCCCCAACCGCACGCGCGATATCATCTAATTCATCCACCAGTTTAAATGCCGCTTCTTTATGGGGGAGGGTGAGGTTACACCCTTGCCAACCCGTCTGCGGCAAGGATTTCAGAAAATCCTTCAAATCCGTGGGTTCGACTCCCTGCGCCTTATATTCTCCGTCGATGCCATATTGCTTGAGCCAGTAGCCGTGTAATTTTGGCGACAGGCTATGCTTGACCGGCCAACCGATGACGCCAGCCACCTTACCCATGATGCACGATTCCCATTTTTTCCTGATGCTTCCTCAGGTATTGAATAATAGTCGCTGCGGTTTCCTCAACGGATCGCTTGGTAACATCGATCACCGGCCATTTATGCGTATTAAACAATTTGCGTGACTCGACAACTTCGCGCTGCAGATGTTCCATATCGACATAATTGGTATCCTGTTCCTGTTTAAGTGATTGCAGTCGTGTTTTACGAATCTGCTGCAGCCGGTCTGGACTGATGGTAAGGCCGATCACGAGCGGTTTCTTAAGATCGGCAAGGTTGGGTGGTAGCGGGCAATCTAACACGAAGGGAATATTAGCGGTTTTATAGCCTTTATAGGCGAGGTAAATACAAGTCGGCGACTTGGAGGTGCGCGACGGCCCGACCAGTACGATATCAGCTTCGTCGGTTTCCCAATGCGCCTGCCCGTCATCATGCGCCAGCGCATAATTGATGGCATCGACACGCAGAAAATAATCCTCGTTTAGTGCATGCTGCTTTCCCGGCAATGCATGGGTTTTAAGGCCGAGATAGGCCGACAATTCTGCTACCGTCGCCGCTAGTACGGCAATACACGGCAAGCTGCGCTTAGCACATTCCGCTTTCAACATATCGCGCAGATTATTATTGACCAGTGTATACATCACAACGCCCGGGTTAGCGCGGATGGTCTCAATAACTCTTTCCATCTGTGCTTCGGTGCGCACCAACGTCCAGTTGAATTCTTCCGGCTCGACTCCTTCGAATTGCACGATGGCAGCGCGGGCAACGCTGCCCACCGTTTCACCGGTTGAGTCCGATACCAGATGCAGATTAAATTTTTTCATTGCGCATAATCCTGTGGATAATGACTGTGTTATTTATGTTATGTGATGTGTGTATTTTCTTATCCTCTATCATCCCCATATCCGCCTTCTTATTACTCACAGGCGATATTCTTATAATTAAATCTGTGTATATATTTCTTATCCCCATCTTTCCTGTTATGGTAAAGACCGCACTATTTTTGAATATTTTTCAATTTATCACTTTTTTATCCCAACTAAAGCCACTACACCATAACCGGCATATAAACTGGTGAATAAAAAACTATCCCCGTTTTCACGGCCACAACTACTACTTAATCCTTATAATAATAATTATATGAATAGTAGTACTAAACTTTTACTTGATACACTTGGAAATAAAAAAACGCCGCGTATGCCTTTCTGGTTTATGCGGCAGGCTGGACGTTATCTACCTGAATACCGGGAATTACGCAGCCGGTCTAAAAATTTCCTGGAATTCTGCTATACCCCTACCGATGCTTCAAAAGCGACACTCCAACCCATTCGCCGGTTCGGTATGGACGGCGCCATTATTTTTTCAGACATTCTCGTTGTGCCGCATGCACTAGGCGCCGACGTGCGCTTTGAGGAAGGTCACGGCCCTCTCCTAAAACCGGTACAGACGATGGGAGATTTGGATGCGTTCGGAATGGAAGGATTGAATAAAAAACTCTCGCCCGTATATGAAGCGCTGAAATTGACGGCGGCGGCATTGCCTAGTGAGACAACATTGATTGGTTTTGCCGGTGCGCCATGGACGCTGGCTTGTTACATGGTGCAGGGTAAGGCGGCGCGTGATTTCGAAATGGTACGCTCCCACGCCATCACCCAGCGCTCGTTTTTCACGCGGCTTATGACGCTGCTCACCGAAGCGGTGACACGCCATGCGATAAATCAAATTAAAGCCGGTGCGGAAGTTATTCAGATTTTTGATTCGTGGGCGGGAAACTTAAGCGAAGAACAATTCGCCGAATGGGTGATTGCGCCGACGAAGCAAATCGTAAAAGACATAAAAAAAGCACATCCGACTATTCCAATTATCGGTTTTCCGCGGCTGGCCGGTAGCAAATATGTGGAGTATGCCAAACAGACCGGCGTCGATGCGGTGACGATTGATACTTCGGTATCGCTGGCTTTTGCGCGTGAAGCACTACAGCCGATTTGCGTCGTGCAGGGAAATCTTGACCCGTTGCTCCTAGCCAACGACAAGGATGCCATGCTGACGCAAGCAAAACGGATTATTTCTACTCTCGGCGATAAACCTTTTGTGTTTAATTTAGGTCATGGTATTTTGCCGCACACGCCTGTTGAAAATATGCAGGCGTTATGCCAGCTCCTTAAAAATTCATCCGTAAACGCATGAGTAAAACCGCCGTTATCCTGTTTAACCTCGGAGGACCCGACAGTCCGAAAGCCATTGCGCCGTTCCTGTTCAGCCTTTTTAACGACAAGGCTATTGTCACGTTGCCGCAGCCTTTGCGCGCTCTGGTGGCCGCATATATTACTATAAAAAGACTGCCGGCGGCATACGCCATTTATCGAAAGATCGGTGGTAAATCGCCCATCTTCGAACAAACGCAGGCACAGGCGGAACAGCTTGAAAAACAGCTCAACAAAAAACCGGGCGAACAATACAAAGCCTTTGTCTGCATGCGCCATTGGCATCCCAAAAGCAGCCTCGTCATCAAAAAGGTGAAAGCGTATGCGCCGGATCGTATCCTGCTTTTGCCGCTTTATCCGCAATATTCGACTACCACTACCGGTTCGTCATTTGCCGATTGGGATGCCGCCTGCAGCAAAGCTGGGCTAGACGTTCCGACCAAACGCATTTGCTGTTATCCGGCGGACCTCGGCATTGTTGCCGCGCACGTAAAACTGATTCGCGATATGTATTGGAAAGCGGGCGAAGAGGGCAAGCCGCGCCTTTTGTTCTCGGCGCACGGCTTGCCGGAAAAAACCATCATCGCCGGCGATCCCTACCAATGGCAGGTGGAGAAAATGGTGGAAGCCATCGTGCAGGTTCTGGCTATCCGTGACCTCGATTACAGCATCTGTTACCAGAGCCGCGTCGGCAAGCTGGAATGGATCGGCCCGGCGACGGATGAAGAAATCATCGAAGCCGGCGCGGAAAAAATGCCACTGCTTGTCGTGCCTATATCGTTCGTGTCGGAGCATTCGGAAACGCTGGTTGAGCTCGATATCGAATACCGCAAGCTGGCGCAGGAAAACGGTGTGCCCGGCTATTGGCGCGTGCCGACGCTCGGCGTTGAGCCACTCTTCATCGAGGCGTTGGCGGAATTGTGCCTGAAGGCGGATAAGAATCCGCCCGTATCTTCTTTCGCCGGCATACGCTATTGCATGCAGAAGTACGGCAAATGCGCCTGCGCTGCGGAGGCGAAATGACCAACGCCTATCTTTGGCTCAAAGCGCTTCATATCATCACCCTCATTTCATGGATGGCGGGGATGCTCTACCTGCCGCGTCTTTACGTCTATCATTCACGTGTTGCGCCCGGCAGCGAAGCATCGGAATTATTTAAACTCATGGAGCGCAAACTGCTGCGCCTCATCATCAACCCGGCAATGATTGCAACCTGGATATTCGGCCTGTGGCTCGCGTTTAAGATCAATGCATTTGACAGCGCTGCTAACGGCCATTGGCTGCATGCCAAGCTGGGATTGGTGATTCTCATGCAACTTGTCCATGCCTATCTGGCGCGTACCCGTCGCGCTTTTGCGCGCGATGAACGGCCGCATTCCGAACGCTTTTTCCGTATCTTAAATGAAGTCCCGGCGGTACTGATGATTGGGATTGTCATTTTAGCGACGGTTAAGCCATTTTGAAATCTCTTGACTCTGGGCACATAATCGCGTAGAGTCTCTGCGAACTGGGCGTTCTGCCCCCGACATATATTCATTTCCATTTTTCCCTCATTTTTCATCTACCTCCCTCCACAACCATAGTATTTTCATGAAACTCCAGGAACTTAAACTCAAGACGCCCGACGAATTATTGAAACTCGCCGAAGATGCCGGCTTGGAAAACGCCTCCACCATGCTGAAACAGGAGATGATTTTCGGCATCCTGAAAAAACAGGCCGAAAAAGGCGAAGCCATTACCGGCGAAGGCGTCATCGAAGTATTGCAGGACGGCTTCGGCTTCCTGCGCTCGCCGCTGGCCAACTATTTGGCTGGCCCTGATGATATTTATGTTTCCCCGAGCCAGATCCGCCGCTTCTCGCTTCGCACCGGCGACACCGTCTCCGGGGAAATCCGCGCGCCCAAGGAAGGCGAGCGCTATTTCGCGCTGCTCAAAGTCAACACCATCAATTTCGACGAACCGGAAGCCGTTCGTCACCGCATCAATTTCGACAACTTGACGCCGCTTTATCCCGAGCGCCGCATCAAGCTCGAAGTGGAAATGGCCGACAAGGTTGCAGCAGCACCTAAAAAAGAAGAAGCCCCGAGCAAGCCGCAACCGGCCAATGCGCTTTATCCGCAGCGCCAGCAACGATCGCGCGTGCAGCAGGCCAATGATTTATCCATGCGCGTGGCTGACATCATCGCGCCCATCGGCTTTGGCCAGCGTGCGCTGATCACCGCCCAGCCGCGCACCGGTAAAACCGTGTTCCTGCAGAACATCGCCCATTCGATCACCGCCAATCACCCCGATGCATTTTTGATCGTGCTCCTCATCGACGAACGTCCCGAGGAAGTCACCGACATGCAGCGTACCGTAAAGGGAGAAGTCGTATCGTCTACCTTCGACGAACCGGCAACGCGTCACGTGCAGCTTGCTGAAATGGTCATCGAAAAAGCCAAGAAGCTGGTTGAGCATAAAAAAGATGTCGTTATCTTGCTTGATTCCATCACGCGCTTGGCGCGCGCTTACAACACCGTCGTTCCATCATCCGGTAAAGTCTTGACCGGCGGTGTCGACGCCAACGCGCTGCAACGCCCGAAACGTTTCTTCGGTGCCGCGCGCAACATCGAACATGGCGGTAGCTTGACCATCATCGCCACGGCGCTGATCGATACCGGCTCGCGCATGGACGAAGTGATTTTCGAAGAATTCAAAGGCACCGGCAACTCGGAAATCATTCTCGACCGCAAGATCGCCGACAAGCGCACCTTCCCCGCTATCGACATCACCAAGTCGGGCACGCGCAAGGAAGACCTGCTGGTCGACAAGGGCACACTCACCAAGATGTGGGTCATGCGCAAAATCCTGGCCCCGATGGGCGCTATGGACGGCATCGAGTTCCTGCTCGAAAAATTGGGTGAAACCAAGAACAACGACGAGTTCTTTGACAAGATGAACAAAGCTTAAATAATATTGTTGTTCAATTTGTTATCTTATCAGCCTAGTTATTTTTCCAGAAAATTTAATTGAACCTTAAACTATCACGCTTATAGTATAGGTTTCTGTAATTTTTTAAGGAGAAAATCCATGGCTGCTCGCAAGAAAATATCGCTTATCGGTGCCGGCATGATCGGCGGAACGCTTGCCCATCTGGCTGAGCTCAAAAATCTGGGCGACGTCGTGTTGTTCGATATCGCCGAAGGCCTGCCGCAGGGCAAGGCACTCGATATTTCACAAAGCTCCGCCGTCGACGGCAACGATGTGCATTTAAAAGGCACCAACGATTACGCCGATATCAAGGATAGCGACGTCATCATCGTCACCGCCGGCGTGCCGCGTAAGCCGGGCATGAGTCGCGACGATCTTGTCAACATCAACACCGGAATTATCAGGACGGTCGGCGAAGCCATCAAGAAACACGCGCCCAAAGCGTTCGTCATCGTCATCACCAACCCACTCGATGCGATGGTGTATGTGATGCAGAAAGTATCGGGTCTGCCCGCCAATAAAGTCGTCGGCATGGCTGGTGTGCTCGATTCCTCGCGTTTTGCTTTTTTCCTCGCTGAAGCCCTGAAAGTCTCGATCTCCGACATCAACGCGTTCGTCCTCGGCGGCCATGGCGATACCATGGTTCCGGTCGTCAATTACACAACAATTTCCGGCATACCGCTGCCCGAGTTTGTGAAAATGGGTTGGATAAAACAGGACGCGCTTGACAAAATCGTACAGCGCACGCGCGACGGCGGTGCTGAAATCGTCAACCTGCTCAAAACCGGTTCCGCGTTTTATGCACCGGCGGCTTCCGCTATCCGTATGGCCGAAGCATACCTCTACGACAAGAAACGTATCTTGCCTTGTGCTGCGCATCTGTCTGGCCAATATGGCGTAAAAGATTTATATGTCGGCGTGCCCGCGCTCATCGGTGCCGGTGGGGTCGAAAAAGTCGTTGAAATCTCCCTGAATCCGGAGCAAAAGGCTATGTTCGACAAATCCGTCGCATCGGTCAAAGGACTGTGCGAAGGAATTAAGCTGGAAGCCAAAGCGGCGTAACGCCAGAATTCTGTTCCCTAAGGAGTACACCATGAATATTCATGAATATCAGGCCAAGGAAATTTTGAGAAAATACGAAGTACCGACGCCGAAGGGTCAGGTTGCGTACACGCCGCACGAAGCCGTATTGGCAGCGCAAGGGCTGGAAGGAAAATTGTGGGTGGTAAAGGCGCAGATTCATGCCGGCGGCCGCGGCAAAGGCGGCGGCGTTAAGCTCGCCAAGTCGCTCGATGAAGTCGAGACGCTCGCTAAAAATATGATCGGCATGACGCTGGTTACGCACCAGACCGGGCCGGAAGGAAAGCTGGTCAAGCGCATCTATGTCGAGCAGGGCACACAGATCAAAAAGGAATTATATTTGAGCGTTCTGGTTGACCGCGCTACGTCGCGCATCACCTTCGTCGCATCAAGTGAAGGCGGTGTTGAAATCGAGGAAGTGGCCGAGCATCATCCCGAGAGAATTATCAAGCTCGCCGTCGATCCGGCATCCGGCCTGCAGCCGTTCCATTCACGCAAACTGGCGTTCGGCCTTAATCTGCCGAAGGAACTGCACAGCAAGTTCGATCGTTTCGTCGCCTCGATTTACAAAGCTTTCTGCGATACTGATGCGGCGCAGCTTGAAATCAATCCGCTCGTTATTACCGAAGACGGTAAGCTTTTGGCGCTCGATGCCAAGTTCAATTTCGATGAGAATGCGCTGTTCCGCCATCCCAACATTCTCGAATTGCGCGATCCCGATGAAGAAGATCCGCTCGAGCAGAAAGCGGCGAAGTTCGGCCTGTCCTACGTCAAAATGGACGGCAATATCGGCTGCATGGTCAACGGTGCTGGTCTTGCTATGGCGACGATGGACATCATCAAATTATATGGCGGCACACCGGCTAACTTCCTTGACGTCGGCGGCGGCGCTAACCGCGAAAAAGTCGGCGAAGCGTTTAAGTTGATTTTATCTGACCCCAACGTCGAAGGCATTCTCGTCAACATTTTCGGTGGCATCATGCGCTGCGATATCATCGCCGAAGGCATCATCACCGCCGCGCGCGAAGTGAACCTCCATGTGCCACTGGTCGTGCGCTTGGAAGGCACCAACGTCGATCTCGGCAAGAAAATGTTGTCGTCATCCGGCCTGGCCATTACCGCTGCCGATAACTTAGGCGATGCGGCAGAAAAAATCGTGAAGGCTGTTAAAAGAAAGGCTGCATAAATGTCCATTCTCGTCAACAAAAACACCAAAGTCATCTGCCAGGGCATCACCGGGCGTGAGGGCACGTATCACTCTGAGCAGGCCGTCGCTTACGGCACCAAAATGGTCGGCGGCGTCACGCCCGGCAAAGGCGGCACGACGCATATTGATTTGCCCGTGTTCGACACGGTCGAAGATGCGGTGAAAAAAACCGGCGCCAATGCCAGTGTGATTTATGTCCCGCCGAAATTCGCTGCCGATGCAATTTTAGAAGCCATCGACGCTGAGTTGGAACTGGCCATCTGCATCACCGAAGGCATCCCGGTGCTCGACATGATCAAAGTCAAACGCGCGCTCTCCGGCAGCAAAACGCGCCTCGTCGGTCCCAACTGCCCCGGCGTCATCACGCCCGGCGAATGCAAAATCGGCATCATGCCCGGCCACATTCACAAAAAAGGCAAGATCGGCATCGTCTCGCGCTCCGGCACGCTGACCTATGAAGCCGTGGCGCAAACCACCGCTGAAGGCCTGGGGCAATCCACCTGTGTGGGTATCGGCGGCGACCCGGTCAACGGCACCAATTTCATCGACGTCGTTGAATTATTCCTCGCCGACCCCGAAACGCAAGCCATCGTTATGATCGGTGAAATCGGTGGCGACGCGGAAGAAATGGCGGCCGACTTCGTGAAAAAATCGAAGATCAAAAAACCGATGGTCGGCTTCATCGCCGGCCGCACTGCGCCTCCGGGACGGCGCATGGGTCACGCTGGCGCTATTGTGTCGGGCGGCAAAGGCGGCGCTGAAGACAAGATCGAAGCCATGAAATCGGCCGGCATCGTTGTTTCCGATTCACCGTCGGCGCTCGGTACCACGATGGCGCAGTTGCTGAAGAAGAAAGCGGCTTAAAATGGGATTTATTCGTAAAGAGAGCAATGACAATGGTGAGGGAAAAATCATTACGTTTATTCCAGAGACCGAT
>Ga0206957_1069_pt1 | contig 26595 bp, 24 predicted proteins | sample Alteio_BWOrgHeat_32_FD_152975 | JGI IMG/M metagenome (GOLD analysis project Ga0206957, IMG submission 152975) | Enriched cells from forest soil in Barre Woods Harvard Forest LTER site, Petersham, Massachusetts, United States -... | ecosystem: Environmental > Terrestrial > Soil > Temperate forest >...
CAAATCGAATTTAGCATTCTTGCGGATTTTTTCCATGGCGGCCTTAGGAATTACTCCAAGCTTGGTCAGGGACTCGCAGGCTAACACTTCGATCTTAAGCATAATCTCCATTTTATGCTCATCAGACCAAATACGGCTCATCTTGGAGAGGGAATAACGGTCAATCATGGACACTCCTTAAACTTGATTAAATTATCATTCGCGTGTTTTATATCGAGGAAGCGGTAAAGCGAAATCAATATAGCAGAGAAAAATTCTAAGGTCAATCAAAAAAAACTCTATAAAATCATAAATTATTGATATTAAATGACTTATGTAATATTATTGAGCTTGATCCTGCTTCACTTCTGGAAATTTTTCTTCCATGTATTTAACCGATTCCTGCACAGATTCCTTCATTAATTCAGGAATAGTAATAATTAATTTACGGCCTTCCGGGGATGAATAAAAAGCAATAAAGCTCTTTAGATCATCGCTGGTAAAATTTCTATCGTAAATAGGCAACAGGCGTTCAATAATTTCATCCACCTTCACACGGTCACGGATTTTCTGGGCTTCATCCGGTTTATCTTTTTCAATCTGCTGGATCATTAATTGAAAATTGTTTTGCAAGGCCTGACGTGTACCAAAAACATCAATGAATTTCAGGATCAAGGCCCTCTTGTCTGGATCAATGCCACCCTCACTCGTATTAACAGCGGTTTGATTGGTGGTGTCTGTTTCGTTGGGAACAGCGGCAGGGATCACGGCCTGTGGCGCACTGCCGCCCAAAGGATGACCATCAATGTCTTTAATCTCATCCGCATAATAGGTCATGCTCACGCCATCCACGTTGACTTGCACACTTTTGCTATCCTGGCTAACAATATCTCCCTGGACTTGACGTCCATCGGTAAGATTGATGGTGGCGGCTTGCGCGGCTACGGATAAGAACATGGCGGTCATTAAAATGCCTAAGATACGCATAGAAACCTCTTTCGTTGGGGAATAAGAAAATTTTATTTCATTCTAAGGAATATTTGAGATAAATCAAGAGCTATGTTACACTAGCAACTTCTATAGAATTGATAGAATGAGTTCTAGAAATGTGTCGTTACCTTAGAAAAATATATTAGAGATTCGACCTTATGCAAATTGACCAAATAAGAAAAAATATTGACCTAAGCCTGGCTTCCTTTCTTGACACTGTCAAAAAAGATTACAAGTTACATTTAGTCTCGCCCCTGCTCTTCGAGAGCATCCGGGAATTTACCCTGCGTGAAGGCAAGCGGCTTCGTCCCTTGCTGTTGATTTTAACGTACAAGGGCTACGCGCCTGAATCTAAAAAAATTTCCCGTCGGCTTTATAATGCGTCCACCTGCATGGAATTTTTGCATAATTTCATGCTCATTCATGATGATATCATTGACCGCTCGGATTTACGACGCGGCAAGCCCACCTTGCATAAAATCTTAAACCACACCGTAAAGTCCAAAGATCCAGACAAATTAGGTATTGATCTGGGGATCATTGCCGGCGACATTGTCTATGCCCTGGCCATTGATGCCTTTTTATCCATTGATGAACCCTCTGAGCGCAAGGAGCAGGCGCTTAAATATTTTATCCAAACGGCCGCCTTCACCGCCATGGGTGAGTTTATTGATACGGTGAGCGGCGTTAAACGCCTTGAAGATGTGGATGAAGAAGAAGTTTTCCTGAATTACACCCTGAAAACCGCCCGCTATACCTTTGATTGCCCGATGGTCACCGGGGCCATTCTGGCGGGGGCTGATAAAAAAGAAATTAAAAAGATATCCCGCTTTGGGATTCTCATTGGTCAGGCCTTTCAAATTCAAGATGATATTATTGGGATTTTTGAGACCGAAGATAATATCGGCAAATCTATTCTGAGTGATTTGGCGGAAGGCAAAAAAACGTTGCTGGTCACCCATGCTTTTAGCGTACTCAAAGGTGCCCCGCGGGCAAAATTCTTAAAAATCTTTAGTCAGGAAACTAAAACACTCGCAGATCTGGAGACCGTGAAGAAAATCTTTGTGGAAAGTGACAGCCTTAACTATGCCTTGAAAGCCATTAATAGTCGCCTGAAAGAATCCCAACGGATTATGGATGGCTTAAAGATGAATGACAAATACCGTCAACTGCTTAACGCTTCCTTACTCAAACTATTTAGCCACTCCAAACGCATCGCGGAATCATATCAAGCGGCTGGATAATTCATCTAACACTAGCCGCCCTTTGTCAGTGACCTTTAACACCTTTCCAACCCCGGCGCTTGAAAAGGTCTCTAAAAAGCCATCCTTGATCCACTGGTTAATCAATGCCTGTTTTTCTATAGGGACCGCTTCATAGTTAATGCCGGCATTCATCCTCAAGCCAAATAAAATTTTTTCCATCAACAATTGTTGGTCTGTCAAATCTTCGTAATCTTCAACCAGCTCTTGAGGCCTGCCGGCTCGCTGTAAATATTCTTGTAAATGCGAAATATTCCAAGAACGGCGGCGCCCATCAAAGCCATGGGCCCCCATTCCCACTCCAAGATAAGCCCCACCCAACCAATAATTCTTATTATGCGCGGACTGAAAACCTGGTTTAGAAAAATTGCTGATTTCATATTGCTCAAAACCATGTGTAGCCAGAAGTGGCGCTATCAGTAAATATTGCTGAGCCAATTTCTCCTCATCATCTAATTTTACTTGAGTTATAAAAAACCGGCTGTTGGGCTCAATCGTTAAGGAATACAACGATAGATGCTCACTGCCAAGACCACCAATGGCCTGCACATCTTGAAGTAACTCATCCATGCTTTCGCCAGGAAAACCGTACATCAAATCTAAATTGATATTGTTAAAACCTGCTTCACGTAAACCCTCGTAAGCCTTAAGCCCTAAGCGCGCATCATGATTGCGGCCTAAAAATTTTAGAAAGCGATCGTTCATCGATTGCAAGCCTAAACTAACACGCGTGAATCCTAAGTTTTTTAAAAACTTTGCTTTTGACGCGTCAATGCTCTCTGGATTAGCTTCCAAAGTGATTTCGATATTCTCATTCAACGAAAAATTATTTCTAATTTCCCTCATCAATTGATCAAAATGATTTTCATTTAACGCACTTGGTGTGCCGCCGCCAAAATAAATAGTTTGCAAATTTTTTCCACGATGCATCCGCATCTCATTGATCAAAGCTTTCACATATTCTTCCCGTCGGTGTTCTTGACCTACCGCAATCACAAAAGAGCAGAATAAACACTTACGACTGCAGAAAGGAATGTGCACATATAATGAAAAATTCGTAAAAATTTTTTGCATATAACTGATTTAATGTTAATATTTTAGTAACAAATTAATTCAAGAAAGGAGCTACACATGGCTACCAAGAAAAAAGCAAAAAAGAAAACAGCTAAGAAGAAATAACTGTTTTAGTATTTTCATAAAACCCTTTGATGATTTATTACTCAGAGGGTTTTATGTTTCTAGTTGCTATACCGATGACTCCTTACGATCGTAGAAAATCCCCACAAAAATAATTCCCAACTCATATAACAGTATCAGAGGAACTGCCAGGATCAGCATTGATATCACATCCGGGGGTGCCAACAAAGCCGCGACAATCAGGATAATCATGACGGCCTGACGGCGCATCTGACGCAAGTATTCCGGCGAGGCAATGCCAATTTTCGCTAAGAACGCCAAAATCAACGGCAATTCAAAAGCCACACCGAAGGCCAGCACCATATGCCACAAGAAGCCTAGATAATTTTTCACCGTCACCATGGGCACAAAATAATCCGACGAGAAACTCATCATGAAATGATAGGCCCGCGGCAAGGCGAGAAAAAAAGCGAAAGCCGCCCCTGATAGAAAAAAGAACAAGGAAAGGGGCGCAAATATATAAATAAATTTTTTCTCGGATGGTTTTAACGCCCCGCCAATGAAAGCCCAGAGCTGATAAACGATATAAGGAGAGGCAATAAACAAAGCCAGCAAAGCCCCTACCGTCATATACGCTGAGAAAGCTTCGGTGGGTGCTGTAAAAATCAAATGGCCTGCAGGAGCAATGAGAATGGGGATTAACTTACCGACGAAATGATAGCTTAGGCAAAAAGCCAGAATAAAAGCGCCCACGGACTTGATGATCCGTGAGCGCATTTCTTCGATATGTTTAACAAACGATTGAAGAAAAGATTGAAGAAAAGATTGAAGAATCACTTACTTGAGGCGTCAGAAGTGGTTTCGATAGGCTTTTTGATTTCGTCTTCGGTTTCTTTGAGGTTCTTTTTGAATTCGCGGATGGCACGGCCTAACGCGGCACCCACCTCAGGCAACTTTTGTGAACCAAAAAGTAAAATGAATATCGCTAATATTAAAATCAATTCAGGTAAACGACCCATAAAAATTCTCCCCTTTAGGCATTAATGTAACTGTGGTTACAGGCTTTATTCTATAAGCGATGGCTTAAAGCCACAAGCGAAATTTAAGAGATGGCTAATTGCGACAAGACAAGTGATACGCTAGCAGGCCGAATTTCTAGGATCTCCGGCACCAGCCCCTCAATATGCACTTGTGCCCAATCCTGCTGAGAAACCGGCAATGAGCCCATTAGGTCATCCCGTTTAATATTCATCTTCAAATGAGCAGCGTTCATGTCAATACCACCAAGATCGCTGTTTTGGGCTTGATCAGAGGTCATAGCCATATCATCGATCATTTTTCTTATCACTTTTTTAGTTTTATTATAGACTTTGGTGCTAAAGAAATCATCCGTATGCACATGATCTTTCCCTCTTAGCTTTCTTTGCAGAACTCTCACCATACCGTCAAATACTTCAATATTTACGTTTGGCGGACGTTCAAAATATACTAAAATTCCTTTTCCCCATCGATGGGTTAGGCTAAGGTCAATAAGTTTGACTTTGTCTTTGATCAGCTGCAGATCTTCATCTCTTATTTTCCACTTCAAAATCTTTTTCGTCCTTTGCCATCTTAAACTAGGGAAAGAAATTTTTTCTCTTTTATATTTTTTTTGATACACCCTAGTAAGAACAACGCCCTTTGCTCCTACTCCCATCTTATAGCCGGATAAATTAGGACCTTTGGTATCTTCTGTTATTTTTTTCCGATTAGTCTTTATGCCCCTATCTCCATCATGATCCTGATAAGAAGTATTCTTACTCACAGGCGCCCTCTTCTTAAATAGAATAATCCATAAAATTAATATATGCATGAGCTCCAGCACAACCACATCACTAATCGCCATCGCGGCATCAGTCGAATTCTTTACCTTTGCCACAGGTGCATCTAGGTGAAAACTGCGGATTCCATCTGGATAATCAATCACTTCTATAGCCCCCTGACGACTCAACCATTCCCGTATATCAGCCCGTTGGCTTTCACTCAACTTCCTTTCCAATGCTTCAGTTTCCTCATTGGCAGGCGCCAGAGTGACTTTATATCGCCCATCTTCGGAGACCATAAAACGGTCATGTTCGATAGGTATCTCTGTTTTCTTTAAATCACTCTTTATAAGATTCTTCAATGCAAGGAGATAACAAATAGACGCCACTGCCATTGACACATTAGAATAAGCTATATGCTGCGGATACGCCGCACTAGTGACATAGCCAAGTATGCTAAGAATCAGGCTCACTGCGCTAAACAAATCAGCATTCTCTCTTAGAGTGGCTCTGTTATCCATTTTCTCCAAATTCAAATTTTGATTTGGACCCAAACTTACCTGTGCTTCGTCAAGGTCTGTATTATTCCCGCCCCTGCCTCCTAAGTCATCTAATGTAGCTATCGCAGCATTCGGTCGATTTATCTTCATAAATTTAAGTACGGGCTGGTCATGGATGTCCAAGGGAGTGCCAGGCTCTACCAAGGCTGTTCCGCCGGAAAAATATTTTCTTGGTACTCTCTCATGGGTGTATTGATCCACATCTTCTTTGATAAAATTGAATACTCCTTTTTTATAAGCCTTCAGGTATTGCTGATAAATGATTTCATTATTCGCAGGGTCTTGGTCAATGCCTTTGACCTTGTCTTTATTGGCGTAAAGCCGCGCTAAAAGAGACTGCCTTAAGGCGCGTTTATACCACGCCGCAAGGATCATGCCGCTAAAAACCTGCCGTAACGGCGCAAAATTTTCACCTTCATTGACTTCTTTTTCTAATTGGGGAAGGATGATTTGACGGACGACTTGGGAAGCGATGGAATGAGATTTATTTTGTTGATGGTAAGATAATGACAAGTAATCTTCTTCCAGCATTACCTTCAGATGGCTTTTATAAAGATACGCCGCATTACCTCTTTCATAGATATCCGCTTCATCCGGCACAATCCATACCTTATTAAAGGTATTCACCGGGATATTGGTAGTCCCAAATTGTTTATACGCGCGGGCGTACACCGAATCCCAAAATTGCTGACCCAGTTTGCCTTGCGGATATATTAACGACGCGGTGATTTGTTTGAGCAGATAATCTTGGGCCAGAAGGTCACGGCCCATGGCGGTTTTGCCAAAATCTTCTTTAATGATGCGATTTTTCTCATAGGGCGAAAGATTGACCCATTGATCTTCATCCGGCACGGCCAAGGACGCTAGGAAATATTTGATGAGCTTAGCATACTCTTGGTTTTTTTGAGCGTCAGTAAATGGCTTCTTTCCCCGATAAATAATAAAATCAAACTTAAAAGCGTTCTTGGGGTCAATGACAATGCCTTTTAAAAGTGCCGGCGTACACTGAGGGCTTAAATGCACCATCACCCCAGGGGCGGGCAAAGCAATGCTTTGGGCATAAACAGGGTCCGACCCCACGATGCTTGTAAAAAAGAAGCACAAAAGAATAAAAATAGAAACTGACTTTTTCACTATTAGGTAAAAGATATCATATATATTCAAAAAAAGCTACCTGAAGAATGGTGCTACTCTGAGAGGCGGATGATGATGCCTTTTTGGCGGGCACGGGTGTAGGCATGGTCAAGCAGGCGCAGGGAGAGAATGATATAAAGAACGGTCAGTACAAAACCGGTTAATAAAGGGTATGGGGTATGGGCTTTAAAGCCATAGGCTTGGCGGAAAAATTCCAGGAAATGCGTAATAGGAATGGCCAGGGCAATATATTGAAGGAATTTAGGTAAGACATCCACCGGATAATACATGCCGCAGATAATCATAAATAACTGCGCAAACATCCAGGCGGTGATTTCTACCTTCTGCCCAAAGGAAAGAATCAGGATATTCACTAAAATTCCTAAAATAAACGCACAGGCAAAAAGTCCAATAAGAAAACAGAAGGTTATCATGGGACCAGGCAGATGAAAATTAAAAAACCATGAGGCTGCTGCGGCTAAAAATACGAAAGCGATGCTGGAGCGTATAATACCCATCACCCAAGTGCCTGCCACCCCTTCGGAAACACCGACGGGAGCAAGCAGCGTATGTTTGGCACTTTTAGACCATAGCTCATACAGCACCGTATAGCCCACATCTAACTGGGTGATTTGCAAAACCCCTGCCGCCAAGGTCCCAGTCATGATAAACCCAAAAGTGTTATCCCCTAGTTGAATGAATTTAGACATCAACCCAATCGTCAATACGGAAATCATGGGCCAAAAGAAAAGATCGGTCATCACAAATAAATTCCGCGTGGCGAAAATGTAAGAACGAAAAGTAAAGGCAAAGGCACGATTGAACCAGCCGCCTTCTTTTGGGATTTCTCGTTTTTTGGTCGCGGTAATCTCTTGCGATACGGATGTTGCGTCCTTCTGCTGGGCTAACTCGATGAATATCTTCTCTAAATCATCGGTGTGGTGTATGCGCTTTAGTTCGTCGACTGCAGCTAATTTAATAATCTTGCCCTTTTGAATAAAGGCCACCCGCTCGCACATGCTTTCTACTTCATCCATATTATGACTGGTCAATAACACCGTGGTGCCACGCTCATGAAAAATATTTAAAACAATCTCGCGTAAACGCAAAGAAACATCCGGATCAAGGCCGATGGTGGGTTCATCTAAAAATAAAATCTTAGGATCATTAAGCAGAGATTTAGCCAAGGACAAACGCTGTTTGGTACCTGAGGAGAGTTCATCAAAACGACGCTTAAAATAGGGACGTAATTCAAAAAGCGTGCTTACTTCATCGACCTTGGTACTCAACGCCCGGCCACTAAGGCCATAAAGCCTGCCGTAAAACTTGAGATTCTCTTCAACGGTTAAGCTAAACGCGTAATTAGGATAACCTGAGGACATATTGATCCAGCGGCGCACGGTATTGAAATTTTGAGGTGTGGATTTCACTCCAAAAATTTCGATTTCACCTTGATCTGGTAATAATAAGGTAGAGAGGGTATTTAAAAAGGTGGTTTTGCCAGCCCCATTGGGACCTAGAATCCCTAAAATTTCTCCTTCACGCACGGTCAGATCTAAATGATCCAGGGCCTTGATCACGCCATTATTAGAACTGTCGCGATAGGTCTTACAAAGATCTTTGGCTGATAGCACAATTTCAAAAGATTCTTTTTTATCGCTCATAACCTTATTGTTATCAATATGTTAAATGATGTGTCAAAATTTGCATTTTAAAGAATGTAGGTGTATATTAGAGTTAGTTAAAGGGAGGGTTAGTAAAGGATAGCGAAAGCAAACTTAAGGCCTATCCCCTTACAAAACCTACGGTACAGCCGCCGTGGGTTTTGCCTTTTATGTAGGATTATCATAACTGCTGTCGCCTAATTTCGTTGGCATGTCGGTGGGAGTCGGTTCATGTTCCGTAACAGGGGCATTGGTACCAGAGGCCACATCATTCTTCGCTACAGAAGCATTTTTATCTCCGTACTCATTGTGCCCTACTAAATTGCCATGAATGTAATGTTCATCGGTAATAATTTGACCGTCTTCACTATAGGTAGAAACAACCCCATCTAAAAGGCCATTCACAAAATACATGCTTTGTTTAACAATGCCGCTTTTATAAAGCACGTTTTTCTCACCATCTAACTTACCATTAGTATACTGCATATGGGCCCTGACTTCTCCGGTATCATAATACTCGGTGCTAGGACCATCGAGATCATTATCGTCATAATTAGATTCTACTTCCACCCCACCATTTTCATAATAGGTCTTATCATCTCCCACCCGTTCGCCGTCTGAATAATTTAATAATTCTTTTAACGCGCCTGAGGGATAAAAAATCTTCATCTCCCCATCCAGGCGGTAATTATGATAATTTTCTTCGCGAAGCAACCGGCCTTGACGATCATACACATGCCAAACACCTTCTACTGGCGATTGAGTGCCGCGGGATTGTTCATACAAACGGTCTGGATTAACCGTTTGGGCAAAGACAGGTGCGGCAATCATGATTGATGCCAGCATGGTCCACAAGAAAATTTTCATGGGATTTCTCCGTAAATTATTTAATTTCAGCTAAAGCAATTTCTTCGTCGGGACAGGCGATCGGTTCTTCGATTGTCGCCCCACCTAACACCACATCCCCGTCGTAAAACACTACAGACTGGCCAGGAGTCACTGATTTTTGCGGTTCTTTGAACTTCACTTCAACCGAATCAGGTCCTGTGGGTGTTAGATATGCTTTGACTTCAGGAGAATTATAGCGGATTCTAGCATTGACTTCTATGGTTTCTTGAGGAATTTCAACACTCACCCAATTCATGCCATTGGCGACCAACCCGCCGGAGTAGAGCTTTCTTAAATTACCTATATGAACAGTATTGGTAGCGCGATCCATTTTATAGACATAAACCGGATAGCCCAAGGCCAATCCCAGCTTGTCACGTTGACCAATGGTGTAATTCGCCAAACCCTTGTGCTGGCCAATCACCTTGCCATGTTCATCAATGAAAGGGCCTGGTTTCATGGCCTCACTACCTACACGATTTTCAATAAATTTCTTATAGCCGCTGGCTGGCACAAAACAAATATCCTGGCTTTCAGGCTTATCCGCGGTATTCAAATGATATTTGTGGGCGAGTTCCCGTACCTCGACCTTGGTCAAGCCGCCAAGAGGAAACATTACCGAGGGCAAGGTTTCCTTTTTCATGCTGTAAAGAAAATAGGACTGGTCCTTGCGAGGATCGATGGCTTTTTTAAGTTCATGCTGATGGGTAGCTTGATTCAATTCAATTTTGCCGTAATGGCCCGTGGCTAAATATTCGGCGCCTAAGGCTTTGACCTTTTGATACAGCGTGCCGAATTTTAAATGCTGATTGCAGCGCACGCAAGGATTGGGGGTACGGCCATTGAGATATTCATTGGTAAAATTATCGATGATGTAGTCATTAATATCCGCGGCGAAATTAAATACATAATGGGGAATGTCCAAAATATCCGCGGCCCGCTTGGCATCGGCAATGCCGTCAATGCCGCAGCAGGAAGCCTTGCCGTCATTATGCGTGATATTGAAGCACATGGTCACCCCAATGGTGTTATAGCCCGCATCTTTGATAAGGCCTGCCACTACCGAGGAATCCACCCCGCCGCTCATGGCCACATACACTGTTGTATCTTTATTGCTTTTCATATATTTCTTCAATGGACCTATAGGTCGCCTGCACTAAAAAGTCGATTTCCTTCGTCGAGATACTTAATGGCGGCATCAACACCACCACATTGCCTAAGGGACGTAAAATCACGCCATATTGACGGATGTGTTCACAGACCTTCGCGCCTAAGCGGTGTTCTGGGAGCCCTTTAAGCTCAATACCCACCATCAAACCCCTCTGGCGGACCTCGGCGACAGAAATGAGATTATAAAACATTTTAAGCTTTTTAGCCAAGTAATTTATCTTGGGGGCCAACTTCTCTAAAGTGCGCTCTTTTTGGAAAATATTTAAGTTAGCCAGGGCGGCCGCACAGGCTAAGGGATTGCCAGTATAGGTGTGGCCGTGAAAGAAAGTTTTATATTCTTTATAATCAAAAAGAAAGCCGTCAAAAATTCTTTTAGTCGTCAAAGTCACCGCTAACGGCAAATATCCACCGGTAATACCCTTGGCCAGGCATAAAAAATCGGGTGATACGCCTTCATGTTCGCAGGCAAACATTTTGCCGGTGCGGCCAAAGCCCGTGGCCACTTCATCCACAATGAGTAGAACATGATATTTTTTGGTCAGCGCGCGCATTTTTTTAAGCGCGCCATGCGGCCACATCAGCATGCCCGCGGCCCCTTGCACCAAGGGCTCCACCACCAAGGCCGCAATTTTGTCACTGTGCTTTTTGAGCAATTGCTCAAGCTCTTCCACAGCCAGCCAACCGTGGGCCTTTAAAGCAATAGTTTTAAAAATCAGTTTTCGATAAACCTTATGAAATAAATCAATCCCTCCCACACTGACTGAACCTAAGGTGTCACCATGATAGGAATTGCTTAGATGAACAATGTTGGTTTTCTTAGGATGCCCGGTATTCTGCCAATACTGATAGGCCATCTTGATGGCAATTTCCACCGCGGTTGAGCCATTGTCCGAATAAAAGACTTTCGAAAGACCTTGGGGTGCCATTTCAACCAGACGCTTGGCAAGCTCTACGGATGGCGTGTTTGCCAGCCCCAAAAGGGTGGAATGACTGATCTTATCAATCTGCTTTTTGATGGCGGCATCAATCTTAGGATGCCTATGCCCATGCACATTCACCCACAGGGATGACACCCCATCCATGTAGACATTGCCATCGATATCTTTCAGGTAAATCCCGTCGGCAGAATCAATAACTAGCGGCTCCTGCTTTGCCCAATCCTTCATTTGGGTAAATGGATGCCAAAGGTATTGTTTATCCCATTGTTTTAAAAGGTGATGTTTTTGCATTGATCTAACAAATATCCTTCCTTGAAATTCTTTAAGTAAGGAATAATCCCCAGCAGCTTGATGCCTGATAATTTCTCTATTTCTGGGGGATTGGTAAGCTCTGGCAGATTTTTTTTACCAGGCTTGGTTTGACAAAATATGAGCCCCAGAATTTTCAATCTTCTTTTCTTCAGTTCATTAATGGTCAATAAGGTGTGATTGATGGTACCAAGTCCTAGGCGGGCAACGATGATCACCTCTGCTTTTAAATCCTTAATTAAATCCGCATTGTAGTAATCATCCGTGATGGGCACCATAAGGCCACCCGCCCCTTCAACTAAAACAATGTCGTGATCTTGCTGTAAAACCTTCTGGCATTCCAGGACTTTCTTTTGATCAAATTTGATCCTTGCCCGTCGAAAAGCTAAATGCGGAGATAACGGCTCTGGGGCATAAAAAGGATTAATGGCTTTTAAAAATTTCGCATCATCACCAGCACATTGCACGGGTTTCATGATTCCAACCGCACGACCTTGAGCCCGAAGCAGGGTGGCCAAACATAAGGTGACAACGGTTTTACCCACCCCTGTGTCCGTCGCTGTAATAAAAATTGTTTTATTTTTTAGCATAAATCGAAATTACTTCAAAAGTGGCGGCGATCCCCTTGTCCAACGGAAATCTTTCTTGATATTTTACGGCAGCCTTGGCTAAAGCGTCCTTGCCTAAAAACCCCTCGTACGATAGCGCATTAGCTCCAATGCTTTTAAGCCACGATAGCAATGCGTACACGTCATTGAATTCTATGGTGTTTCTCACGGTGCTTAGTTCAACATTCCTAAACCCATTACGATCCATGGCTTCTTGGACAGTCGCTTGGGCAGGCAGCCGTTTGGTTTTAATGCCTGCCACTTCTTGTAAAAGATCGAGCAGTTCATTACAGGTCTGCTGGCCGAAAATAGTGGCTGCAAAGACAGCGCCAGGCGCAAGTACACGACGAATTTCGGCAATAGCTTTAACTAAATCCTCAGCCCATTGGTACGAAAGATTGGAAACCACCACATCAAAATGATGTTCTGTAAAAGGCAAGCATACGCTATCCGCCAAGATCCAATCAACGCCTTGATGGGTGGCTCTGGCTTTTTCAATCATCCCTAGAGCGAAATCCAGGCCGACAATCCGTGCCTGAGGCCATCTTATTTTAAGTTGTCCGGTTAAATACCCCGTGCCACAACCAATATCAAGCACCTTCTGGGGATTGAGTTCTTTAGGAATATGTAAAAATAGTTCGTCGGCAATGCTTCGATGCAGCAGGGAGTATTCATCATAGTGACCGGATGATTTGCTAAAGCTACGCTGGATTTTTAATGACTGATTCATGAAATTTAATTTAACAAGAAGTCCTCTAACAGCCGGTTAAACTCTTTAACTTCAACCAAAAAAGGCAAATGCCCTGCCCCGTCGATAAAGTCAAACCGGGCATTGTAGGTATGCTCTGCCACCCAATCCATAATGGCCCGAGGGCAAATATAATCTTCCGAGCCCGTAATAAATTGTAAGGGGCAGATCACTGTCGCCAGCCGATCACGCAAGTCTGTCTTTTCTAAAAAATCCAGGCAATGCTTTAGCGCCTCTCGCTGTGGCAAGGGCATCTGGGAACGTATTTCCTTCACCCATTTAAAACCTTCACTATGCCTCTCCTTCATGGTAAAAAGCGAACGAAAGAAAATATCCAAAATCAATCCATAATCCCCGTCGAATTGGGCGCTCATGGTACGGATCTTCAATAGATCAAGGCCAGCCGGGTAATGCGGGCTGCGGGCAAATTTAGGAATGGAGCCCACCAAACTCATGCGCATCACTTCATGAGGCATCATCCGATAAATCTCAAAGGCAATTAAGCCCCCCATGGAGGAGGCCAGGATAGAAAATTGACTGAGGCCCAGATGGGTGATGATTTGACGGATTTCCTGGGCGGTCTCTGTGAGGCTCAAGGGCATCCAGCTGCTTTGGCCATGCCCTGGCAAATCAATGGTCAGCACTTGAAAATCGGTTTCCAAAAATTCTTTTTGATTCTGCCATAAACGCCCAGAACCTCCCATGCCATGGATCATCACCACAGGTTCTCCAACCCCAGCTATTTCGTAATACCAGTTGATTCCTCGCTGTGATTTAAAATGAGGCATACTTATAAGCCTTTTAAGACGTCCAATAAGTGTTTTAAGTCTTCCGAGGTATGCGCCGCGGTCACCGTCAAACGCAGGCGAGCCGTCCCTTGAGGAACGGTTGGAGGACGGATAGCCTGTACTAAAATTCCTTTTTCTAACAAACGCTGGGACATGGCCACGGCTTGCTTAGAATCCTTAATTAAAATTGGAATAATGGGTGTAGTCGAATTCATGGTGTCAAAACCTATTACCTTAAGGTCCCTACGCAAATGTTCTGCGGCCTTAAGCAATTGTTCTCGACGCTGATGATCTTGGGTGATGATTTTCAAGGCTGTGCGTGCGGACTCTGCCATCATGGGCGGCATGGCCGTTGTATAAATAAAACTGCGGCTTTTGTTAATTAAATAATTCTTTAAGATCAAGCTGCCTGCCACATAAGCGCCCATGCAGCCTGCGGCCTTAGAAAGCGTGCCCATTTGAATATCGATCTCTTGGGATAATCCTAATTCCTCCGCTAGCCCACCCCCGTTTTTGCCCAACACTCCAAATCCATGTGCCTCATCCACCATCACCATGGCCTCATATTGCTTAGCCAATTTCACAATATCTTTTAATGGGGCACGATCGCCATCCATGCTAAAAACAGAATCAGTCACAATTAATTTTGTTTTTTCCGCGGGGACTTGTTTTAACATCTCTTCCAAGGCCTGCATATCAGCATGCGGATAGCGCAAAAATTCTGCCCGGCTTAATAAAATACCGTCGATGATAGAGGCATGGTTAAATTTATCACTTAAGACTACTCCATGCCGGTCCATCAGGCTTGGGATAATTCCACAATTGGCCAGGTAGCCGCTGCTGTACACCAAGGCGGCCTCAGTGTGTTTCAATAAAGCCAATTCTTCCTCTAATTTTTCATGCGGAATCATATTCCCGCAAATCAAGCGTGAGGCGCCGCTGCCCAGGCCATATTCCTCGATAGCCTGGATGGCTGCTTTTTTAAGCCGCGAATCATTGGCCAACCCTAAATAATCATTGGATGAAAAATTCAAGACCTCTTGGCCTTTAAATATAACCGTGCGGTCTTGAGCAGAAGCCACTTGTTTCAACGAACGGTACAGTCCCTGCGCTTCTAATTGCTTTAAATCATTCTGGAAAATGTCTGTTTTCATCGAAGTAAAATAACATCCCCGGCTGATTTTCTAATAACGGCCCCGCTGTCTTGACGAATTAATAAAGCCCCATCTTGATCTAAATCAATGGCTGTACCTTCGACGGTCCCTGAAGAATCTGTAATGCGTACTTTCTTTTGCAAGGTGGCTGAACGCTTTTTCCATTCTTTTCGTATTCCAGCAAAATCATGATCCAATAGGCGCGCATACCCTTTTTCTAATGAACGCAAAATCGCTTGAAAAACCTCACAGCGATTAAATGGACGATTCGCCGCGATCTTGAGTGACGTGGCGGCTGGCACTAATTGATTAGCTGAGGAGTTGATATTAAGACCTATACCTAAAACCACAAACCGCACCTGATCTGACTCAGCGCGAAGTTCAGTAAGAATGCCGGCAAGCTTTTGATTGTTTAATAAAATATCATTGGGCCACTTGATGGTTGGCTCTACTCCACTGACCTCTTCGATGGCCTCAGCCAAGGCGACCGCGGACATTAAGGTCATTTGAGGCAGATGGGCCAGGGCAAGATTAGGCCGTAGGACTACGGAGAAATACAATCCTTTCCCCTTCGGTGAAGCCCATACCCGGCCTAGACGGCCGCGACCTTTGGTCTGAAATTCAGCACAGACCACGGTGCCTTCAGGGCAGTTCTCATTACCCAAACGAAAAGCCTCGTCCATGGTGGAACTTACAACATCGAAAAGATGGATTTTCTTAGCCATAATCTTAGTGCCCAGACCCGCCTGCACTTCAAACCCTAGAAGCTTATCAGGGGCAGCGACCAGCTGATAACCTAGATGAGGGACGGCTGCAATCTCATAGCCCTGCGCACGCAGCTCCTGCATGTGCTTCCAAATGGCCGCGCGCGACATCTTCAGCCGCTGGCTAATCTCCTCACCGGATATATATCCACCACTTTCTTTTAAGAATTGGATAATGCGCTCTTGCATAAATAAGCTCTATCTCTTGTTGAGGCGCAACTGCTCAACTTTGATTTTCAATTGTTGCAGGAAATAATCCACATCCTGATTGCTAGTCCATCTTCCAACCGAAACACGCAAAGACCCTAACGCTAACTCATCGCTTAAACCAATGGCCTTTAACACATGCGAAGGTTCCATCCTGCCCCAGGTGCAGGCTGAGCCCATGGATACCGCAATAGCTGCCATGTCCAAGGCGCTGACTAATTCCTCACCATTGATTCTCTCAAACGAAAAATGCGCATTATTAGGCAGTCGCTTCTGTCGATGGCCATTTAATCTAGCGAAAGAAATCTCTTTAATAACTCCGTCGATAACTCGGTCACGTAAAACAGCCTCCCGCTTGGCATCCGTTTCCATTCGGTCTTGGCAAATCTTAAGCGCTTCAGCCAATCCTACGGCGCCAGCCACATTGTGGGTGCCAGCCCTGCGGCCACGCTCCTGATCACCACCTAAAATAAAAGCAGGAAGCTCAAGCCCTTGGCGAATATAAAGTAAACCAACTCCTTGCGGCCCATAAAATTTATGAGCTGAGCAAGAGAGAAAATCACATGGGATATTTTTAAGGTTGGCCGGAAGATGACCAACCGTTTGAGTGGCATCCACCAGAAAATAGACCTTCTGCTGACGGGCCCAAAGACCTAGTTCTTCAACAGGCTGCAGGGAACCGATTTGATTATTGGCGTGAGCTAAACAAACAAGAATAGTATCGTTTCTGACTACAGCCTTAATATCGTCGATATTGATACTGCCATCGGCTTGGGGCCTAATGAAACTAATCTCATAGCCATCTTCTTTTAATAGATGCAACGGCTCAAGTACCGAGTGATGTTCAATACTTGAAGTAACAATGTGCTTGCCCTTTGATTTTAGGGCACGGGCCGTTGAAAAGATGGCATGATTATTAGACTCCGTGGCCCCAGAGGTGAAAACAATTTCATTGGTCTGTGCGCCTAAAAACTTAGCAGCAAATTCACGCGCTTCTTCGAGAGCTTTTCTAGCCTGACGGCCTTGCGCATACGGGCTTGAAGCATTTCCGCTTTTCTCAAAGAAAAATGGACGCATTTTCTCCAACACTTGTGGATCACAGGGGCACGACGCCGCATGGTCTAAATAAATGGGTAACATAGAAAGAATTATAATTGCTGCGGGAGGGTATTGTCAACTACGGTGATAATCATGGTTTACAATAAAAAACGACATAAAAAAGTGCCAAGGGAGGGAGTTGAACCCTCACGGCCGTGAAGCCACTGGTTTTTGAGACCAGCGCGTATACCAGTTCCGCCACCTTGGCATAAAATACAAACGTGGAGTTGAGGGGGATTGAACCCCTGACCTCCTGCATGCCATGCAGGCGCTCTCCCAAACTGAGCTACAACCCCAAAATAACCACAAACTTACTTTTTCAAATTTATCCACATCATTTTGGGGTACCCGTGCAAATTTCCTTAATACTCATCTAGAAAAATTTGCCAACCCCAAATAGAAGTGCCAATATAGCACTTCAGGCCTTTTTTGTCAAAAGACTTCAGCTTGCCAAGCCTTTACAAAAATGCTAAACTCTAAACATGAATAAAATCCTACTTTCTATTTTTCTACTTACCCTGTCTGCAAATATTGTTTGGGCTGATGACACCACTCAAGTGATTACCTTAAAAGATGGTTCCCAAATCAAAGGTACGCTTCAGGGAATTGATAACGGCGTCTACACCGTCAAAACACCCATTATTGGGGATGTGCATGTGAATGCTGCTGATGTGGCCAGTATCACTAATCCCAATGCCGCGCCTCCAGCAGCGCCATCCAACTTGAATCAACCATTGCCTGCTTCAGGCGGTCCCAGCATGGATGCTCAAATTGCCGCAAGCCAGCAACAATTAATGTCCAATCCTCAAAGCATGGCCGTCTTACAACAAATGGCCCAAGATCCTGATATTGCCCAAGCTCTTCAAGACCCCGCCTTGGTGCAGGCAGTGACCAGCCACGATTATCAAGCTGTCCAGAATAATCCCAAGGTCCAGGCCCTAATGAGCAATCCTAAGATGCAAGCATTACTCAAACAATTGGCCAGCCAGCAACAAAACACTTCTTCATAATAATGAAGCCATCCTCACCGCTGGTAATTCTGATTTTCTCTGTATTACTTTTTACTTTATTAGAGATCATCGGCACCTCCATGTCCATGATCAAGCCTCTTTGGCGCGATGAACTCAATACCCAAAGCTATACCATCCATGAAAGTTACACCGACATTTTAAAAGGACGCAATCCTATGGAAGGAAATCGCGCCCCTTTATTTTATCTTACCCAAAAATTATTTTGTGATGCATTAGGCTTTAAGACGCCCCAGGCATGGCTAAAAGGGCATTGGGATGAGATTGATCCTGCGGCAAATCTTTCTTTAAGAATACTTCCTGTAATTTGGATGTCTCTGTTTTTTGTACTAATCTTCTCCTATTTTTCCATACGATTCAATGTACTCGTCGGAATTTTCGGATTTTTAACAGCTTTAAGCTATCCTTTGTTGTGGCTTTATTGGTCAGAAGCACGGCCCTATAGCCTCTGGGTACTATTGACCGGGATCCAAATGGTCTTATTCCTGGATATTCTCATGATGAATAACCGCAACCGTGCCACATGGTTTGGATTATCATTGACTCACTGCTTATTGGCTTTGACCTGTGCCCTAAGCGTATTTCAAATACTCATCGTTTCTCTCATACTTTTAACCAAAGAACGTCAAAGTCTTAAATATATCCTAGGTCTATTTTTACCAGCTGTAATACTTTTTTGCTACTGGCCCCTTGGTACCGGTGATAATGTCATTTTCATCACAACGGTACCCCCAATATTCTTCTCCACTGTACAGATCAACCAAATCGCTGTGCTTGCCCTATATCTAATTCTACTCAGAATTCAGGCCTTAGTTTGCTTCAATGATCAACTAGGCCGTGCTCTGCCTTTTTTCTTAGGTATTTTTATGATGCTGATTTCGACTTATACATTCTTAATTCATCTTCATGCCCATGCGAGCGGCCATGGACAATTTGTGATTCAGCGGCATATTCTATTCTTAGTTCCGGTCGTAGTAATTGCTCTTACCTATCTACTTGGCCTCATCGCCCAAAGCCTCAAATCTCAAATCTTAAAAATAATTCTTATTACTGGTATGATTGCAATTTTATTGCTCCCCGTTCCTGAATTCACCATCAAAATCCATTACATGCTCTCCCATAGCCCTTATGTTTAACGAGATATTTGTTGGATCAAGGCTTGCGCTTGACTATTAAGAGGGTCAATTTGCAGGGCATGTTGAAAATCATCTAATGCTTTTTGACGTTGGTTCTGTACCATCCAACACATCCCTCGCTGAATATAAGCATCTGAAGAATACGGATCTAGGCTGATCGCGTGATTTAAATCATCGATAGCCGCCGGATATTGGTTCAATTTCTGAAAAATCCATCCTCTTTTAATGTAGGTCGTAGAATAACCGGGCTCCATGGCAATGGCGTGATTTAAATCCTGCAGGGCCAAATTCTCCTGTCCTATATTGCCATAAATAATTCCTCGGTTTTCATAGCTGATATTATCAGGTTTTAAATCAATGGCTCTGGACAAATAGTAGATGGCCTGTGCCTGATTCCCCGCTGCTGAATAAGCCCGTCCCAAATTGGCATTCACCCGGGCTTTGTTGGGAAATGCTTTCACATTTTCCTGCCATAAGGTCAGTTCACTGGCCCATACCCTGTTTCTCTCAAAAGCCACCACCGCCAAAACGATCACGATGGAATAAAGAATCTTAAATAGGGTCGAGGGATTTTTGATCAATAGGGAAAGTATTGTCACTAACACCAGAAAGAAACCAAAGGAAATCAAATACAATTTATGTTCAAAAATCACATTGATGCGCGGGGCCATATTGATTGAAAAGGTGATCAAGATCCAGCTCAGACCAAAGGCGATGATAGGCTGTTTTGTCCTAAGCCGTACGATCAACGCCACAAAACACCCCATCACGAGTACCCCTAAGCACGTTAACGGCGGGTGAAACAGATCTGTGGATGCTGGATAATCATAATCCAAGGCCTGGCGGAGAGGCAAAATTAACAATCTTAAGAAGGTCAAAAACACCCTCATCTCGGTCAAGAGATACCCCCAGAGATTAAAGGTTTCTCCGTCGTGAGATGCCGAGGTATAGGGACCAAAAAGCATACTGAGATTACCGTGAACTAATTTAGTAAATAAAACATACAGCAAAATCATAACTATGCTCAAGGCAATCCAAAATCTCTTTTTATTTTTGCCGGGGAAAAAAATCCATTCGATAGCCCCTAACATCACCGGCAGAGTGATCACTACTTCCTTCGTTAAAATCCCTAAAATTGTAAAAACCCCGACCAGCCCAAAATAACGCAACTGCCATCTTTTGGCCACGGCGATTCTAGCCTGAAGATAAAAATAAACGGTGGCCAGATAAAACATCGTTGCCAAGGATTCGAAACGCTGGGTGATGTAGGTAATGGCCTGGGTCTGCCCCGGATGCACCACAAATAAAAGCGCAATAAGAAAAGGAAGTTCGCGTGATCTGGCGTCTTTATCAGGAAAAATTTTAGCCAACTTAAATAACAACTGGCTAATGGCCCATACCAAAACAGCTGAACATATATGGACGATAAAATTAAAAATATGATAACTACTGGCATTCAGCTGGCTCAGCGCGTAATTGAAGGCAAAAGAATACATGCCTATCAAGCGGGTCATGGGAAAGCTTTGCCAAATCAAATGGATATTATTAAGATTCTTAATGAGGGAGTTATTGACGATGAAGATATAGTCGTCAAAGACAAAACCAAAATGAAAGGTCTGGGCGTAGACCATAAGCCCAAGGAGGATAAGGCCAAAACCTCGTAGTAAATAAAATGTGGCCATGACCTATACGTTACTGCTGCTGTTGTGACATCTGATGCCTTAATTGCCCGCAAGCCGCATTCACATCCTTGCCCCGAGGGGTGCGGATGGTGGCATGAATACCGCTGTCTTCTAAACTATCCCTAAAGGTAAGCATTTCCTCTCGAGAAGGCGTCTTGTGACCAAATTCTGACACGGGATTATAAGGGATCAGGTTCATTTTACAAATAATTCCCTTAAAAGCCTTCTTCAAACTGGCAACGGCATGAGGAGTACAAGTTACATCCTTAATAAGGATGTATTCAAAAGTGATCTGCCGTTTAGTGGTACGCCCATACTCCCGGCAAGCGGCAATCAATTCATCAAAAGGATACTTACGATTAACCGGCATCAATACGTTGCGCGAGGGATTATCAAACCCATGCAGTGAAATCGCCAATTCCAGCTGTAAGCCTTGAGCTGCCAATTCCTTGATACGAGGCACAACTCCGACGGTAGAAATAGTGATATGCCGCGCCCCTAAATTGATAGCTTTCGGCGAATTAATCAAACGAATGGCCTTCATCAAATGATCAAAATTATCCAACGGCTCACCGGTACCCATAAAAACAATATTCGACAAAGGTTTCCGATGCTTCAGAGCTTCTTCTTTGACATGCAAAACCTGGGTGACGATTTCCGCGGCGGTTAAATTCCGTTTCCACCCGCCAATACCGCTGGCACAAAATTTACAACCAAATTTGCATCCAGCCTGCGTGGAAATGCAGGCGGTAGTTCTCGTCGGGGTTGGAATAAGCACACTTTCAATCTTTTCATGATCATCCAGATCAAAAAGAAATTTGGTGGTGCCATCTGCAGAGATCAGCTTTTGGGCAATCGCATTAGGCTTTAGGACAAAATCTTTGCTTAAACGCTCGCGCAGGGATTGCGAAAGATTGGTCATGGCCTCAAAAGACCAGGCCCCTTGTTTATAAATCCATTGGAATATCTGCTCGGCGCGGAATGATTCTAGCCCAGCAGATTTAAGGTAGTCTGCCAATTCCTCTAGGGAGAGATTACGGATATCCTGCATCACTTTTTCTCGATGAATTCACCGATATCGCGGTATTTATTGTAGCGGGCTTCCAGAAGATCTTCAGTTTTGAGGCTGACGGCTTTCTTAAAATATTTAAGAAGAGCGCTTTTTAGCGTCATGGCCACTTCTTGAGCGTCACGGTGAGCCCCGCCTAAAGGCTCGGGGATAATTTCATCCACAATATTAAATTTGATAAGATCCTCGCCGTGCAATTTCAAAGCCTCGGCCGCCAATGGAGCTTTCAAAGACGAGCGCCAAAGAATGGAAGCACAGCCTTCCGGAGAAATAACCGAATAATAGGAATGCTGCAAAATAAAAACCCGGTCTGCCACCCCAATGCCTAAAGCGCCCCCACTGCCGCCTTCGCCGATGATCACCGCGGCAATCGGGGTCTCGATGCCCGCCATGTCCCGTAAATTCTCGGCAATGGCCTGGGCTTGCCCGCGCTCTTCAGCGCCGATCCCAGGGTAAGCGCCCGGCGTATCGATCAAACACACAATGGGCACATTAAATTTAGCAGCCAGGCGCATCAGGCGGATAGCTTTACGATAGCCTTCCGGATGGGCACAGCCAAAATTGCGCAACACATTTTCTTTTACATCCCTGCCCTTTTGATGCCCAATGATCATCACCTTTTGACCATCCATCTTAGCAAAGCCCCCGATCATGGCCTGATCGTCGGCAAAAAGCCTGTCCCCATGCAATTCCAAGAATTCCTCGGTCATCATGCGGATATAATCCAAGGTATAAGGACGTTTAGGATGACGGGCAATTTGAATGCGCTGCCAAGGAGTGAGATTATTATAAATATCGTTCTTAAGCTTCTCGAGCTTAGACTCCAGCCTCTTAATTTCAGGCTCAAGAGTGACGCGCTTAGAACCCATCTGACGCAGATCATTGATCTTAAATTCTAGTTCCGTGATGGGTTTTTCAAAATCCAATGTGGCCATCTTCTATCCTTATAATTTTGTTAAGATCAATTTTGAATCACTACCTTGGTACCAGCCGGAACAATATTAAAAAGTTCCTCGACATCCTCATTCTTTAAACGCACACAGCCTTCGGTGACCTGCTTACCAATATCCTCAGGATGAATGGTCCCATGAATGCCGTAGTGAACATCCACATCAAAACCCATCCAACGGCTGCCCAAAGGATTATCCGGACTCTCCGAGGGAATAGGCGCGCCGTTAGCTCTAAACCATACCGGGTTTTCAATCTTGGTGGCAATCTTAAAAGTACCCACCGGCGTAATATTATCCTTGCCCGTCGACACATGATAAATCTTCAGCACTTCTTCGCCGGTTTTTAAAAAAAGCACATTCTGGGATTTATTCACCAATATATTAAAAGGCGCAGTCCAGATGCGCAATTTCTCACCGGTACGGATCACATCGCTTTTGATATTATTGGCAATTTTAATCAGCTGAACCGTGGTATTAAATTTCTTGGCTAATTTGCCTAAGGAATCTCCGGGGACAATTTCATAGGTGGTCGTCTCAGGCATCTGGGCCGGTGAGAGAATCAATTCAATATTGATTTTGCCAAGTTTATCCTGCACATCCTGGATATTATCGTAATCCGGGTAATTGCTGACAATTTGATCATAGGCATCCTTGGCCTTGAGCAAATCGCCTTGGGCCTCATCTTGGGAGGCCTGTTGCAAGAGCTGATTGACCGGAACAGAGGTATCATCACTATCTTTGGCTGCCGCGGAAGATTTATGATGAATCAGGGCAATGGAACCTCCGACGACTATAAGGGCGGCAATAACGCCGAGAATAAGTTTTTGATTCATAACATTTCTCCAGTAATAAAATTAATATAAGACCAAGGCACAGACCACGCCAAAAATAAATCCTGCCAACACCTCAATGGGCGTATGACCTACCAATTCCTTCAGACGCTGTTCTTCAATCTGGCCCTTCCAATAAATATCATCCATCATTTTGTTTAAGATGGAGGCCTGATATCCGGTGGAACGACGCACCCCTTGGGCATCAAACATGGTGACAATGGCAAAAGCCGCGGCCACCGCGAACAAGGGGCTGTTAAATCCATATTCCAAACCTACCGATGTTGCTAAAGCTGACGCGCCAGCGGCATGACTCGAAGGCATGCCTCCTGTGCCAATAAACCACCGGAAATTAAATCTTCTTTCTTTGATCACCCCTAAAACCACTTTAAAGCTCTGTGCCAAAATCCACACAGCAATGGTGGTCAAAAGGATGCGATTTTGAAAAACTTCCGGAAAAAAAGAATGTGGGTATAAACCTTGCATTAAATTCCGTATCAACAGCAACTTGACGGGTAAAAATCGTTATGTTAGGCTACCATTATATTAGGGCTCCCCAAAAAATCAAGTGAAGCTTTCTAAGCAGCCCATTCCCCGTGGGCTATGGTTTTAACCTCTTACTCCCCCTACCATTGGACTTCTTATGCTCTCACGAATCTCATCCTTTGGCCTGCATGGGCTCGAATCGTATCCTGTTGTCATTGAAACAGATATATCCTCTGGCCTGCCTAACATCACCATTGTTGGTTTGCCTGATAACGCGATCAAAGAAAGCAAGGAACGCATCCGTGCCGCCATTAAAAACAGCGGCTTTGAATTTCCTGCTAAACGTATCACTATTAATCTAGGACCAGCAGACACCAAAAAACAAGGTCCTTGTTACGATCTAGCCATAGCTTTAAGTGTGCTGGCAGCCCAAGGACTTTTAACCCAAGCGGCTTTAAGTTCCTATGCTTTCTTAGGAGAACTTTCTTTGGATGGTCAAATTCAGCCGGTGAGCGGGGTCTTATCCATGGCCTTGGCCGCCTCAAGCCACCCTTGCAAAGCATTGATTGTCCCATTAGCAAATGCCAAGGAAGCCGCCCTGGCCGGAGGCCCGGTCTATGGCGCCAAACATTTAAATGAAGTGGTGGCCTTTTTAATGGACAATCAAACGCTCAATCCCGTTTCTAATAATCTGGAAGACTTGATTAAAGCCGGCCCTCCCAATCCCTATGACTTTAATGAAGTCAGGGGCCAACAGTATCTCAAACGTGGGCTTGAGGTGGCTGCCAGCGGTGGGCACAATGTGATCTTAATCGGCGCTCCGGGCAGCGGCAAGACCATGCTGGCCAAACGGCTCACCGGCATTTTGCCTGAAATGACCGCCGCTGAAATATTGGAAACCACTCAAATCCATTCGGTAGCCGGAATTCTTAAAAGCACCGATGGGATCATCAGTCAGCGGCCCTTCCGCTGTCCACATCATACCGCTTCAGATATTGCCATCGTCGGTGGCGGCAATGGGCCAAGGCCTGGCGAGGCGACGCTCGCTCATAACGGAATTTTATTTTTAGATGAATTCCTGGAATTCAATCGTCATGTGCTGGAAGTGTTGCGCCAGCCGCTGGAAGATGGTTATGTAAATATTGCCCGTTCCCGAGGGAATATGCGTTTTCCTAGTCGTTTTATGTTGGTGGCGGCCATGAACCCTTGTCCATGCGGCTGGAAGGATGTGCCGGCCAAAATCTGCCGCTGCTCAATGTTAGAAGTAGAACGCTACCGTCACAAAATCTCCGGACCTCTATTAGACCGCATTGATATCCACCTGCATGCCCTGCCGATTAAAACCCAAGACCTCATGGATGCTTCTCTTGAAGAATCTTCTGCCGTCATTAAGGAACGGACAACACAAGCCCGCCAGCGGCAATGGCAACGTTTCAAAGGATTACCGGTGTTATGCAATGCCCATATGGAAAGTTCACACCTGCGGCAATTCTGTAAACTTACTAAAGAAGCCAAGGGAATCCTGTTGGACACCATGGAAGAATTAAAACTCTCTGCCCGAGCCCACGATAAAATCATCAAAGTCGCCCGCACCATCGCCGATTTATCCGACAGCTCCAATATCGAGGCAGTCCATATCGCCGAAGCCGTCGGGTATAGGAGTTTGGACAGGGCAAACTTTTAAAATTGAAATGTCTAGGGGCGGGTTCTAAACCCGCCCTGAAGAGCTTTCTGTTCTATGATTTAGAAAAATAACCGGTGAGATCAACCTTTTGACCAGACTTATTAAGCTTATCCGTCAAGTAATTGATAACCGCACCCTGCTCGATGATTTCATGGGTGGCTTGGTCTAATTTTTCTTGTAGGGAATCACGCTTAGAATGCTTGGTGTACATGGTCAATTCACTTTGCAGCAGTTTGATCTGGTCATTAGCCTGGGCCAGTTGGAGATTGGCCTTGTCCAATTGCATCCGAAGCTTCATCGCTTCATGACTAGCTGCCTTAGGCTCCACAGGAACGGGGGACACCGCCACCACCGGAACTGGAGCAGAAGACACATTACTGCCTGCCTCATTCTTGGTATATTGATCAAGCTGTCCTTCTAAATCATCGACGCGTGACTGGGCGTTTTGCAATTGCACCTTTAAGGCCTGCACCTCAGCATTATTCGATGACGCGGCCACACCAACGGGTCTTTGAGACTTTAATTTCCTG
>Ga0206957_1070_pt1 | contig 26445 bp, 27 predicted proteins | sample Alteio_BWOrgHeat_32_FD_152975 | JGI IMG/M metagenome (GOLD analysis project Ga0206957, IMG submission 152975) | Enriched cells from forest soil in Barre Woods Harvard Forest LTER site, Petersham, Massachusetts, United States -... | ecosystem: Environmental > Terrestrial > Soil > Temperate forest >...
AAGGTCGCTATCAGCCAGGCCCGGCCATTCTCCGTATATTTTTCCGCCATTGATGCGTCCGCCCATTAGGAAAGTGACGCCGGCGGTGCCGTGATCAGTGCCTTTAGTCCCGTTTTCCGCCACTGTGCGCCCGAATTCGGTGACGACTACCACCACCGTTTTATTCCATACCGAGCCTCCTAGCAACTCCGGCAATTCCCCAAGCGCGCGGCCCAAATCGGCCAGGCGATTGGCGAGCTGGCCGTTGCCGGTGCCCTGATTGGCGTGAGTATCCCAGCCGCCCGCCTCCAGCACCGCCACGCGCGGGCCTTTTTCGGCGGAAAGAAATATCGCCGCCGCCTTCGCCGCGCCATATAAATGCTGCGCGCCCAAAGCCTTGCCCGCTGACAATAAATCCTCCTGCGACAGCTCACTCTGCATCAACGCATCAGCGCGGAGGCCCTCATTGAAAGCCGTGCCCAAAGTTTCATCCTCGCTATAAAGCTCGGTGATTTTTTCCATGTAGCTGCTATCTATTTTCCTCTCGCCCTTCGGCGCCCAGGACAGGGTTTTCACCTCTCCCTGCAATACCAGCGGAGTTTGCGGATTTAAGGCAATCGCAGTCGTGGCATCGCTCCCCAAAACACCCAGCGCCCGGTTCAGCCAGCCATTATCGCCGCCCGATTTATCGGTGCCGTTTTCCAGCAGATTCTGCGCGTCGAAATGCGAGCGCTCACGATATGGCGTGGCGGTGGCGTGGATGATGGCCATCTGCCCGGTCTGAAATAAAGTGAGCATGGGCTGAAGCGAAGGATGCAGCCCAAAAAACCCGTTAAGATCCAGCAACCCATCAGCCTCCCCCGGCGGCGCAAAAGCGAGGCTGCGGCGCAGCGAAGCATATGATTTATCCCCATAAGCCGGCACCGCCGCAAGGCCGTCAAGCGCCCCGCGGAGGATAACCAAGATGAACCGGTTATCGGTGGGGAGACTCGCGAAGGTGAGCCTGGGGAATAGGGCGCATCCTGTGAGTAATCCGGCGGATTTTATGAAATTGCGACGGGTGAGCATGTTATTTCACTCTCATATTTAATATGGATATCAAACCTCAAACTCAATCGGAAAAAATAGCGTCAACGCATCGCCCGGCGAGGCTATGAACCCGTATTTCAAATAGAAATCCCTGGCGTGGCTATCCTTCGCATGGACGATAATGATGCGGAGGCCTGCTATTTGTTCGGCTTGTTTTGCCCTCAATATCGCATTTTTCAAAAGGGCAACGCCAAGGCCTTTGGCTTGTTCTTTTTTATCGATTGCCAGCCGCCCTAGGATAATCGCCGGAACCGGATATTTTCCCATGCCGCGCGATAAGGTTTCCGGGGCGTCTTCCTGTTTTACCTGCCCGAAAGCGAGTGAATAATAGCCGATAACTTCCGCGCCTCGGCAGCAGACATAAGTGCGCACGAAATGCCGCTTCTGGTTCTGGAACGCATATGCCTTAAGGAACCGGTTTAAATCCTCCACCCCGCAATCGAAATGGCTGCGGTTATGTTTAGCGGAAAGCGGCTCAATGAGGAGGCGCAACACTTTAATTATCAAGAACGGTTTTGGTTTTCAGCAATTTCCGCATTTTCTTAAGGTTCGCCGCCGGGGGATTATCAAGCACCCGGCACATATGCTCGAACTGCTCTTTGGTCATTATAATCTGCGTTTCATCGGCCAGGATTTCGCTGGCGGCGCTATAGGCGTTTTCCAGCACGAAATTGCTGATGGTGGTATGGCGGATTTTCGCGGCCCGGGCAATCACCGCCTTGCGCTCCGGGTCAACCCTCACGCTAATCCGGGTTTCCCTGGGCTCTATTGTCTGAACTCTCGGCATATCAACCTCTTAATTTTTATTAACCCATTGTACACCCAGAATAGTGGGTTTTCAATGGATAATTCACCTCTTCTGAAACTCCGGGCTAGCCAGCAAAAGCGCCATTCCTTCCCTTTCGCTCACCGCCCCGCTTAAAGCCGCCTTGGTTTTTTCGGTTACTATCGGGGCGATGGAGATGTTGGCTAGTTGTTTATAGCTGTAGGAGGCCCCTAGTTTTATGGCGGCCAGCTCGGCCCATTCCACGCGGCGGAGCACTGCTTCCGGGCCGGCGATCTCGGCGGCGGTATCGGGGAAACCGGCGGGGGAATCGGCGGTGAAGGGCACGTTGCCTAGGAATTTTAAGGATTGCAGGCAATAATCCAAATTCAAATCGTTTTTCCCGGCGCACAGCCTGGCGGCGGAAATCACCAAATCATAACTGCTTTTGACTTTCGGTTCCGTGAAACTCCAGGCTTCCGGTAACTCCAGCAAAGTTTCGTAAACAGTTTTCAAATTTCCGTTACTCTCCAGAAACGCCGCCGAGAGTTTTTTCACTGACAGTTCGGGCGGGTTATCGGCGATGAAATGCCGGGCCAGTTTGAAGGAAATATGCTGCGCCGTCGCCGGATTCGCCGCCAGGTCTTTTAACACCGAAATCCCTTGAATTTCCCCGCCATCGGGGTAAGTTTTTTCGAGGATAGTTTGCGGCCCCGGCTCATGGCGGTTTTCGGCGAAGGCAAAAACACCGGGATTGCCCGACTCCAACCCGCCAATGCCCCAGCCGGTGAGTACCTTGGCGAAATTATTGACATCGGATTGCCTATATCCGCCATCCACTCCGAGTGTATGCAGCTCCATTATTTCCCGCGCCAGGTTTTCATTCAAACCCACGCCACGGCGGATTCCGGCCTTGGAATCCGGGCCGCTGGATTGCACGTTATCCAGATAAAGCAGCATCGCCGGATGGCGATAAACCGCAAGCAGCATATCGGCGAAATTGCCGCAGACATTGGGGCGGATGGCCTCGCGCTCAAAACTCCCGGCCAGCCCCGCCACCGGCCCTTTTTTCACCGATACGGTAAAATGATTGCTCCAGAAATTCACCAGCCGTTCATATAGCGGAATGCGCGTAATCACGGCATGGCGGATGCGGGCGCGCAGCTCCTCGATGGTGATTTCCTTGAACCCCTGCCGGGTTTCTTCCTCCAGCTCCTTATCGCCCGATTTTCGTGCGCGCATCAGCCTTAGCGTAATATCGCGGCCGGAGAGTAAGGATGCGAAATCGGCGGAAGTATCTTCGGGATGCTCGATTTGCAACAACAGCCATTGTTTCGGCCCCCGAAAAATAATCTCCTCATCATCCGGCCTGACGCCCATGCCAAACCGGGTGGCGGCTATATAGCCTTCTTTGTTCATATTTTTTCCCCTCCCCCTTTCTTAAAGGGAAGGGCCGGGGAGGGGATTAATAGAGGACTGGAAATATTCTCTCCTCCCCCCCCCACCCTGGCCCTCCCCCCTAAGCAGGGGGGAGGGGAAAGTGCCGGGTTCCCTGGCTTCTCTTTAAATTCTGTCTGGCGATAACGGCTTATAAAGCTTGATTCTTGCCAATACTCTTCGGCTTATGTAAGTTCGGGGCAATATGCATAAAAACCCGATCATAATTGCCAATTGGAAGATGAATGGCTTAAAGGCCGAAGGCCTCGAAATCATCCGGGCGCTTGGAAATTATGCGCGGGACCAGAAAAATATTTCCGAGATTGTCATCTGCCCGCCTTTCACTCTGCTTTTCCCGATTGCGGCGGCGCTGGGGGACTTAAAACTTGGCGGCCAGGATTGTTCGGCTTATGAAAAAGGCGCGCATACCGGCGATATCAGCGCCATGATGCTGAAAGATGCCGGTTGCTCCCACGTCATCCTTGGCCATTCGGAAAGAAGGCAGGGCCATAATGAACAGAATGAAATGGTGCGGGAAAAGTCAAGCCGGGCGCTGGAAGCCGGGCTGACGGCCATTGTCTGTGTCGGCGAGACTTTGGAGGAGAGAAAACAGGCCAGAGCGCTGGAAGTGATTGGCGAGCAGATTCTCCATTCCCTACCGAAAATTTCCTCTCCCGCCAATGTTATTATTGCTTATGAGCCGGTATGGTCAATTGGCACCGGGCTGGTGCCGAAAGATTCGGATATAGCGGAAGTGGCGGAATTCATAGCGCGCATCGCCAAAGGCGTTAGGATTATATATGGCGGCTCGGTGAAATCCGGGAACGCCGCGGAAATTTTGAAATTAAACCATATAGCCGGGTTACTGGTCGGCGGCGCCAGCCTCGATGCCGGCGAATTCTGGCGGATAATTAATAGCGCGAATATTCATGCATAGATTTTTACAAGAAGCCACTCTTTTTTCCCCTCCCCCTTTCTTCAAGGGGGAGGGCCAGGGTGGGGGTGAGCGGCATACTGAGAAGTTTGAATACGCCTCTCTGACCCCCCTCCTAGCCTCCCCCCTAAGCAGGGGGGGAGGGAGAAAATAGATGAAAAAAACCCTTGTCATATTCGCCAGCTCCCGCAGTGATGGCAACACCGGTAAAGCCCTGGAGGCCGTCATCGCCGGGCGGAACCTGGAAGTGATAAACCTCCGCGAAAAAAACATCAGCCCTTATGATTATCAGAATCGCAACCGCGAGGATGATTTCCTGGAGCTGGCGGAAAAAATGACGAAATCCGATGTTATTATTTTCGCCACCCCGGTTTACTGGTATACGATGAGTGCGCAGCTGAAAACGTTTTTCGATAGGTTCACCGATTTAATCACCATCCGCAAGGATTTGGGCCGTGCACTTAAAGGAAAATTATGCTATGTGATTGCAACCGGCGCTGACACCGCGCTGCCGCCAGGGTTTGAATCGCCGATTTCCGCCACTTGCGCGTATTTGGATATGATATATAAAGGCAGCCTTTATTGTTATGTCCGGAAGGATGGCTCTTTTGGGCCGGGCGCTTTGGAGAAGGCGGAGGAATTTGGGAAAGAAGTTTTTGGATGATTGGTAACTGGTAACTAGATAATTCCAGTTACCAGTTATCCAGTTACCGTTTTAACAAGGAACAAAAAATGCAAACAATACTACTAGTAATCCACATCTTCATCGCACTGGCGCTAATCGGAATCATCCTTATCCAGCGCTCGAATAATGACGGGCTTGGGCTTTCGTCGGGCAGCAGTAATAATAGCTTCATGTCCGGCCGCAGCCAGGCCAATCTCCTCACCCGCGTCACCGCCATATTGGCCGCTATATTCATGGCAAACTGCCTGCTCCTGGCCTGGCTTGCTTCGCATTCAGCAGGCGATGGCTCGATAATTAATAAGGTGATTGAGGAGCAGAAATCCGGGAGTGAACTGCCGGTTGAAAAAGGAATGCCAAACGTTCCATTAGCAAAGTAATGCTAAAAAAAGATCCATACGAAAACCTTTGTTCGATGCTTCGCAAAAAGGATGTACCTGAAGTGGCAGAGGCACTTTTGTTGAGAGTTAATGAATTTCTTACAGCATATAGGAAATTTATTTCAAATAATGAAGATGATATTACAAGTAAGGCTTTAATCTCTTTAAGCAAGGCCTTGTATAGGGTGAAGATTTCAAATAATGATGAGTTTCCCATTAATGAACTAGCTAAGCCTATCCAAAAATGCAAACCTTTCTTAGAGGTAGCGAGCAAGGCTCTTGCTAATAAGATAAGTATGATTGATGAACTACACCCTGAATATATTACGTGCATTATAGGGGCGGGGAATGCAGGAATGGTTGTTATGTGCTTGAATCTGATAGTTGAGGCAGAGCAAAAAAGTAGGAGTTTATGACCCGTTTCATCTTCATAACAGGCGGTGTGGTTTCATCCCTAGGGAAAGGGTTGGCGGCGGCGAGCCTTGGGGCACTCCTCCAGGCGCGCGGATTTAAAGTTCGCCTGCGCAAGCTCGACCCCTATCTCAATGTCGACCCCGGAACCATGAGCCCGACACAGCATGGCGAGGTTTTTGTTACTGAGGATGGCGCGGAAACTGATTTGGATTTGGGGCATTATGAGCGGTTTACCGGGGTGGATGCCAAGCGCGGTGATAACGTCACCACCGGGCAGCTTTATTCCGAGCTCATCGCCAAGGAACGGCGCGGCGATTATCTCGGCGGCACCGTGCAAGTCATCCCGCATGTAACCGACCTCATAAAAGAATTCATATTGAAGGATAGCGCCGCCAGCGATTTCGTAATTTGCGAAATCGGCGGGACGGTCGGCGATATCGAAGGCCTGCCGTTTTTCGAGGCGATCCGCCAGCTGGGTTTTAAGCTTGGGCCGAAGAAAGCGATATTCATTCACCTGACACTTGTGCCTTACATCGCCGCTGCTAAGGAACTGAAAACCAAGCCGACCCAGCATTCGGTGAAGGAACTGCGCACCATCGGCATCCAGCCGGATATCCTTCTCTGCCGTGCCGAGCGCGAAATTCCGGAATCCGATTGCAAGAAAATCGCGCTATTCTGCAATGTGCCGGAAAATGCGGTGATTCCCGCGCTCGATACCGATAATATATATAAAGTCCCGCTCGATTATCACGCGGCGGGGCTGGATACCGAAGTGCTCAAATGTTTCGACATCGATACCAAAGAAAAGCCGGATTTGAGCCGCTGGAAGAATATCGTTAAAAATATCAAGGATACCAGAGACGAGATTACCATTGCCATTGTCGGCAAATATACCGGGCTCAAGGATTCGTATAAGTCATTGAATGAAGCGCTGGCCCATGCGGGTATTGCCAACAATGTCCATGTCAATCTGGAGTGGATAAATTCGCGGGCGGGCGGGTTCGATAAAAAATTGCTGGAGGCCGACGGCATATTAGTGCCGGGCGGATTCGGTCAAGACGGCGCCGAGGGAAAAATCTCGGCGGTGAAAATCGCGCGCGAAAATAATATTCCTTATTTCGGCATTTGTTTCGGCATGCAGATGGCGGTGATTGAATATGCGCGCAACATGGCGAAAATCCCCGGCGCCTGCTCATCGGAATTCGGTAAATGCGAAAACCCGGTGGTGGGACTCATGACGGAATGGCTGAAGGGCAATACCAAAGAGAAACGCAAAAAAGATGAGGGATTAGGCGGCACCATGCGTCTCGGCGCTTATCCATGCCTGCTCGAAAAAGGCAGCCTGGCGGCAAAAATTTATGGCACGAATAAAACCTCCGAACGCCATCGCCACCGCTATGAAGTGAATATAAATTATAAAGCCAAACTGGAAAAAGCCGGCCTGGTTTTCTCCGGCATGTCGCCGGATTTGAGCCTGCCCGAAATAATCGAATTGCCGAACCATCCCTGGTTCCTCGCCGTCCAATTCCACCCCGAATTCAAAAGCCGCCCCTTCGCCCCGCATCCGTTATTTGCGAGCTTTATTGAGGCGGCGAAGGACAGGAAATGAAATGATTATTACAATTGAATTTTTGCTGTCGAAGAAGATGCCCTGCATGGATGTAAAGGCTGCAATGTCCGCCTCGGAATCAGTATGTGTGCGCTATTGGGATAATGAGGACGATGCCGAGTACGACAAATTATAATACCGGAGATATCAGTGCTCGTCCGGTTTCCGTTTACTGATTTTTCCGCCAGCAAAAAACGTCCGCAGTCTTCCATAGAGAAAGTATCCGCTTCATATGACAGTATGACAGTCGAAAATACGTTCTTTGAGAGATATCCAGAGTTGCATCACTACACAAGTTGGGATGGGCTTAAAGGGATAGTCACATTAAACACACTATGGGCAACTCATTATAAATACCTCAATGACCTCACAGAAATTGAGCATATGAAGGAATATCTAGGAAACCTTGTTCCAGCGAGGAATAGAAGAGAGCGGAAAAGTACAAAAAAAGAGATAGAAAAAACCCTATATGAGAAGACTTTTACACAATTTATTACTCCATATATCGCATCCTTCTCTACTCATACGAATGGTTCTGAATTTGACAGAGAGAACGGGGTACTAAATCAATGGAAAAAATCCACAAATTTGGATGGAGTAGATATTGGCGGCTATGGTAGGCACGGATACGCTATTGTTTTCGACACCAAACTTCTTGATGAACTTATGGGTATAGAATTTGAAACTTATTGCTACACGCAAACAACCTTTTCAAACATTGTCTATAATCAAGGGTTAGACCATTTTAAGATGTCGTTTGAACCATTGATAAAGGAAACAGCTTGGTTTATTTGGGAAAGAATCTTACCACAAGATTACAGCAGAGCAGAAATATTCATAAATGATTTCATCAAAACTACGGTCAGCTTCAAGCATTCCAAATGGAATAATGAATGTGAGGTGCGTATTGTTGCGTCCCCAAAGTGTCAATGGGAGATAGAGAAATATATCTCGGATAATGATAGGGACGATATAAAAGCACTAAAGAACCGCCAAATAAAAGAAATTTGCCATAGGGAAAAAGACACTCCATTTATCAAGCTGTTTGAAAAACTAGGAGTGGACTTGCCGATAAAAAGAATTATCGTGGCCCCAGACGAAAACCAAGAACATTTATGGCGGCAGGCAGTCGAACTTGTTGAGAATAAAATTCCGGTTTTCCGTTCCAAAGTTAAGCTTCCTACCATAAGTTAGAATTGGGCAGCCAGCAGCTTAAGGCAATTTACATTATAGAGTTAAAAGTATGAAGACACATCTTTATGAAAACAAGGAATATGGAATTTTTTTATAAAAGCGATGAAGAGTTAAAATGAACATTTGCACAAATGTTCATTTTGTCCTATATTGCCTGAAATAACGGAGAAACATATGCCACGCTTAAGTATTGAATTAACGCCGGATGAACATAAGAAAATTAAAATCCTGGCCTCATATGAAGGAAAGAAAATCAGGAATTTCGTGCTTGATAAAGTTTTTGGTAAAAAATCGAGAGTGCCTAAATTTAAGGCGGCAACCCTGAAGGCAATTAAAGATGCTGAAATGGGCAAGAATTTGATTATGTTTGACAGTGTGGAAGCCTTATTCGAGGAATTACTTAAATGACACAACACACAATCCAACTCGGCTCCTTAAAAATCGCCAACAACCTCCCCTTAACCCTCATCGCCGGGCCGTGCCAGATGGAATCGCGGGCGCATGCGCTGGAAATGTCGGAAGCGCTGGTTCAGCTTTCCCGGAAGCTCAATATCGGCCTCATTTATAAAACATCATTCGACAAAGCGAACCGCACTTCGGTGAAATCAGCGCGGGGAATCGGGCTCGAAAAAGCGCTGCCGATATTCGCGGAAATCAAGGAAAAATTCGGCATTCCGGTGTTGACGGACGTGCATACCGCCGAGCATTGCCGGATTGCCGCGGAAGTTGTCGATGTGCTGCAAATCCCCGCATTCCTTTGCCGCCAGACTGATTTATTGCTCGCCGCCGGTAATACCGGCAAAGTGGTGAATGTGAAAAAAGGCCAGTTCCTGGCGCCATGGGACATGAAAAACGTCGCCGAGAAAATCGCTTCCACCGGAAATAGAAATATCATGCTCACCGAGCGCGGCGCCAGTTTCGGCTATAATACGCTGGTTTCCGATATGCGCGCCCTCCCGATATTGAAGGAAACCGGCTATCCGGTGGTGTTCGATGCCACGCATTCGGTCCAACAGCCGGGCGGGCAGGGCACGGCTAGCGGCGGCGATAGGGCATTCGTTGAGGTTTTGGCGCGGGCGGCGGTGGCTGTCGGCGTCGCGGCGGTTTTCACCGAAACCCACCAAGACCCCGATAACGCCCCAAGCGACGGCCCCTGCATGCTGCGTCTGCAGGATATGGAAAAAATCATCGGCTCCTTGCAAAAATTCGATAGCCTGGCGAAATCACTCCCCTCCCCCCTTGTGGGGGAGGGTTAGAGAGAGGGGGCGGAGAGGCAATCTCATAGAGCAGAGTATGCGGACCTACCCCTCCCCCTTGCCCCCTCCCACAAGGAGAGGGGGGAAATTGTTAATTGTAATGACTGATGTTTTACCCAGCGCGCATGGCGCTCCTCTTTTTTCCAAAATCTTCTGTGATTGGCAATATTGCAAGCATTCAGGTTTGAAACCTATCTGGAATGGCCCGGCGGCCGGATATGGCTGATTGAATGTCAACATTTTTCAAATGGAGGAACCCTCTACTTTTCCCCTCCCCCTTTCTTTAAGGGGGAGGGGAAAGTGCCGGATTTCCTAGCTTTTCAAATTTTGTCCGGTGGTAGGCTTGTATCAGTAAGTGCAAAACCCGAGCATGAATTTGCTCTTAAGCCACTTCCTTGGATTCGTCTTCGGAAGCGTTCGCTTCCACCGCAGCTTGCTGCTGCTCGGCTTCGGCCAATAGTTCCTCGTAGGATTTTTTCGCGGCGGCTTCGGCCGGGTTTACATATTCGCCGCGCGCGAATTTATTGGCGGCGTCTTTTGCTTCGGCGTCGCTGCGGGCGACATTGATATTGATGGTGAATTCGACATCGCCATGCAAGTTTACCTTAACCGGGAAAATACCGACGGTTTTAACCGGTTTGTCGAGCAGGATGTGTTTCTTCTCTATGGGAGTTTTTTCGCTGGTGACAGCCTTGGCGATATCGATAGCGCTAACCGAGCCGTAAAGCCGGCCATCTTCCCCGGCCTGGCGGATGAGATTTACCACTTTGCCCTCGATTTTGCCGGAAATTTTTTCCGCTTCCGCATGTTTTTTAGCGTTTTCCTTTTCGATTTCGGCGCGGCGCGTTTCGAAATAGGATTTATTGCCCTCGGTAGCGCGCAGGGCTTTTTTATTCGGAATCAGGAAATTCCTGCCGAAGCCGTCCTTCACTTTCACCGTTTCGCCGAAACGCCCGAGTTTCCTGATATTTTCGAGTAAAATAACTTCCATGGTATATCCTTAAAATCTAAATAGGGCCTTTATTTGCTGACAACTTTATTTGCTGACGAACGGCAGCAAAGCCAGGTTGCGCGCGCGTTTGATGGCTTTGGCCAATGCGCGTTGCTTCTTGGCGGAAATCGAGGTGATGCGGCGCGGCATCATCTTGCCGCGTTCGGAAATGAATTTCGCCAGCAGCTTCACATCCTTATAATCAACCTTCGGCGCGCCTTTTTCCGAAAGCGGGCAGGCTTTGCTCTGGCGGAAAAACACTTTTTTTCCCTGGTTATTATCAAAATTCTGGCTGCTCTGGCCTTGTCCTTGGCCGCCGCGATTATCTTCTCTGCTAAATGCCATATGATTTCCTAAAACTTAAATGTTATCCTCTAAGCGGCGTCTGCCGGTTCCTGCCTGTAAGCACCGAACTTTTCATAAGAATCGTTAGTGTCATAAGAACTGGCAGTCATTACCGGAGATTGGCTTTTTTCGATTTCCTCAACGCGCACCGTCAAATGGCGGATCACATCCTCATTGAGGCCGATATTCCTTTCCATTTCTTTCAGCGCGGCGGGCGAAGCCTCGATGCCGAGCATCACATAATGGCCTTTTTTATTCTTCTTTACCTTATAGGCAAGGCTGCGCAGGCCCCAATATTCGGTTTTAATAATCTTGCCGCCGCCGGCGGTGATTATGCCGGAAAACTGCTCGGTCAACTTATCGACGTCGGCGCTAGAAATATCCTGGCGCGCAATGAATGTACTCTCATAAAGAGGCATGGCAATCTAAAACTCCTAAACTATTTAAGGAGGCGTATAATACATATTTCGGAATGGTTGGCAAGGAGAATTGTATGGATAGTTAGGCACTATTGGATAAATATAAAGTCGAAATCCTCTACTATGACATGATGCCTATGATTTGCGGTTATAAATTCTGTCCCCCACTTTAATAAAAATCTATTCCTATCTATAATAGCGATTTCTTAAGTTTGGCGGCGGGTGGGGTTAAATTCTTATCCCGATATTCGCACAGATCCACTATCAGGCATTCATAGCATTTGGGTTTCCGCGCTATGCAAATATAGCGGCCATGCAGAATCAGCCAATGATGAGCGTGGATTTTCCATTTCGCCGGGATTTTTTTCTCCAGAGCGATTTGCGTATCATGCGGATTGCTGGTTTTAACCAGGCCGGTGCGGTTAGCGACGCGGAACACATGGGTATCGACGGCAATAGTGGCCTCGCCGAATAATGTATTCAAAATCACGCTCGCGGTTTTCTTGCCGACTCCGGGCAATTCTTCCAGCGCCCCCCTGGTTTTCGGCACTTCGCCATTATGTTTTTCAAGGAGAATGTGGCTTAAAGTTATGATATTTTTCGCTTTGCCGCGGAAAAAATTGATTTTGGCGATGTAATTTTTCAAGCCCTCTTCGCCGAGTTTCAGCATTTTTTTCGGAGTATCGGCGATTTTGAACAGGTTTTCGGTGGCCTTATTAACCCCAACATCCGTTTGCTGCGCCGAAAGCACCACCGCCACCAGAAGCGTATATTCATTCACATATTTCAGCTCGGTTTTCGGCTCCGGATTTTTCGCGGCGAAACGCCGGAATATTTCATTAATTTTGGCGGGAGTCATTCCCTGGATAATAGGCCTATGATAGGAGAGTGAGCAAGAAAATTTGCCATCGCCTGCATTCCTCCCGTCTTTATAGGTTCTTTATGAAAATTTTATATGTTGACTTCAAATTTATTCTTAATATTCAATATAATGATAAATTTTGGCAGATGGCGAAATATTTGAAAAATTGCAGGCGGAGGAGTACTATAGAATTATAACCCTAATTCTATCAACCTTATGATTTTATCGGAGGAATAGCCTATGTCGGTAGTTGCGCATATTGACCATTTAGTGGAGAAACACACCAGGATTGAGCATGAAATTCACGATGCCTATTCGAATTTCTCCCCAGACAGCACAGTACAGGATTTGAAGAAGAAGAAATTAGTGATTAAACAGCAAATTGCAATGTTGAAAATGAAGCAGGCTGCTTAGATCACTTTGATACGCCCACATAGTTGAATCAGTGTGGGAAGAATTAAGGCCCTTATATAAGGGCCTTTTTTTGTGCCGGGATTTTCGGCATCCTTAAGTAGGAAAAGCTCCATCGGAGAGGGAAAAACTATTCCCCCAGCATTATCCTATCCACCAATTCTTTAACCGTGGGGACGAAGCCGTTTTTGTAAAACGGATCAGCGCCGAAGCGGTAGGCGTTATGGCCGGAGAACATCAGCTGGTTTTCCACATCGTTGCCGTGGATAACTTCCTGGAGGGTTTTCTGGATGCAGAAACTGCGTGGGTCGGCTTTTTTGCCGGTGGAGAAAGTTTCGTTCAAGGCCCAGTTGCTGAACCGGCAGGCCGAGAGGCAGCCCATGCATTCGATTTGGTCGGTAATAATCTGCGCGGACCTTTCCTTGGTAACGAAAATCAAGGTGGAATCGGGCGTTTTCATCGGCTGGTCGAAACCATTGGACAGCCAATATTCGGCCTTATTTTTATCATCCGCGGTTAAATAAACCGGGCGTTTGCGCGGACCTACCGGGAAAGGCACAATCAACTCGCCATGCGGCTCGGTGAGATAAGGAACCTGGCGCTCTTCGCGGCCCTGTAATTCCGTTATGTAATCATTATTCACCGCCGATGAATAAAACCCGGTGGGGCTGAAGCGGTTTAGGAAAACATCGCCTTCTTTGAGTGTCAGCAGCTTCTTTTTCCAGGCCTCGGAAACCGGGCTTTCCTGGGTTAATATCGGGCGCGTGCCAAATTGGAAGGCGATGGGGCCGATTTCCGGGTTATCCAGCCAGTTCTCCCAATCCTTTAGCGCCCAAACCCCGCCGGCCATGATAATAGGAATATGGTTCAAGCCCACTTCATTCATGAATTTGCGTAGTTCGCTAACCCGCGGAAAAGGGTCTTCCGGATGCGCCGGGTCTTCGCTGTTGGATAAGCCGTTATGCCCGCCGGCCAGCCATGGGTCTTCATAAACCACGGCGCCGAGGAAATCATACATTTTGTGATAAGCCCGCTTCCACAATGCCCGGAAAGCACGCATCGAGGAGACTATCGGATAGTAATAAACTTTATAATGCTCGGCAATTTCGGCGATGCGGTAAGGCATTCCGGCGCCGCAGGTGACGCCATGCACCATGCCTTTTACTTTTTCGAGAACGCCATGCAGCACGCGCTCAGCGCCGCCCATTTCCCATAATATATTCATATGGATACGGCCATTGCCGCCGGATATATCATGCGCCATTTGCGCCTGGTAAATCGCGCCGTTGATGCTGTAATCTATCAATTCCTCGTGACGCTCCTTGCGGGTTGCGCCTTTATAAACCTGCTCTATTCTATTGCCCGCGGCATCGCGATATTCGGCATTAACGCCGGAAAAAGTTCCGACCGCCCCCGCCGCAGCAAACGCCCCGCTGGTGGCGCCGCTGGACACGCCAATCCCCTTCCCGCCTTCAATAATAGGCAGGACTTCTTTTCCAGAAATGATTACTGGTTTAATTTTGAGCAAAATATTTTACCGGTAAAATGCTATAGACTGCTTGGATTATACAGCAAAAGAATGGTTTATAGCAAATTACATTTGGCATTGTAAAGGATTAGTTGGCGGCCAAGCTGGGCTGATTTCAATGAATCTCGCCCCAATTATCGCCTTTTTTCACATCCACGGTCAATGGAACCGAAAGCATTACGACATTTTCCATTATTTTTTTGGCGATTCCGGAGAGGGTTTCCACCTCATTTTCCGGGGCTTCGAAAATTAATTCGTCATGCACCTGGACGATGATTTTCGCTTTTAGGTTTTCTTCTCTAAAGCGTTGATGAATCTGGATCATTGCACGTTTTATGATATCGGCTGCCGTGCCTTGAAGCGGCGCGTTTATCGCGGCTCTTTCAGCGTTGCCGCGGATTCCCTGATTGCGGTCATTCATGCCGAGTATATGGCATTTGCGGCCGAAAAGCGTGGCGACATAGCCGGTTTCGCGCGCGAATTGCTTGGTTCTTTCCATATATTCAAGGATGCCGGGATATTTTTCGAAATAGGCTTTTATGTATGTACCCGCATCCTGGCGGCTGATGCCGAGCTGGCGGGCGAGCCCGAATGCCGATTGGCCGTAAATGATGCCGAAATTGATGGTTTTGGCCATTCTCCGGATGTTGGCATCCACTTTATCGACCGGCACGCCGAACACCTGCGCGGCGGTGATATTGTGAATATCCTGGCCTTTGGAAAACGCTTCGCGGAGTATCGGGAGATCGGCCATATGGGCGAGCAGGCGCAGCTCAACTTGTGAATAATCGGCGGCAACCAGTTTATTGCCGGGAGCGGCGATGAAGGCGCGGCGGATTTTGCGGCCCTCCTCGCTTTTAATCGGGATATTTTGCAGGTTTGGATTAATCGAGCTGAGGCGCCCGGTGGAAGTGGCGGCCATGGCGTAATTGGTATGCACCCTGCCGTCGCGCGGGCTTATTTGGGTAATCAGCGCGTCGGTATAAGTGCTTTTCAGTTTGGAAAATTGCCGCCATTGTAAAATTTTTGCGGCGATTTCCTGGCCTTCTTCGGCGAGTTGTTCGAGGGCGCCGGCACCGGTGGTGAATGCCCCGCTTTTCAGTTTTTTCCCGCCGGCGAATCCCATGCTGCCGAACAACACTTCGCTCAGCTGTTTCGGCGAGCCGATATTGAATTCCTGCCCGGCTAGCCGGTATATATCGGCTTCAAGTTTTCTCAAGCTCTGGTTGAAATATTCCGATAGCCTGGCGAGCTCGGTTTTATCCACCAAAACACCAACTCTTTCCATCTCCGCCAACACTTCAATCAACGGCCTTTCCAGCACTTCATAAACCCGCAGCATTTTCTCCCGGAAAAGCCGCTGACGGAGGATTTTATGGAGGTTATAAATAACTTTAGATTTTTCCTCTAATATATTGCTTTGATTGGATGAATTGCTATCAATGTCTATCTGTAAATGTACTTTTGCCAATGTCGCAAAATCATGCCGGTGTTTGGTACTATCCAGCACATTTGACATCAGCATAACATCATCCACCGGCTCCAATTTTATTTCCGCATTATCGCTAAAATAATGCAAATCCTTAATGTTATGGCCAATTTTCAGGATGCTGTTATCTTCCAGCCAGGGTTTCAAAACAGAAAAAACCTCTCCGGCGGAAAGTGAGGAGGAGATATTTTTTTCTTCGAGTAAATCCAGGCCGATTTGCTGCTTCGCTTCCTCGCTGCCGAATGGAACAAAGCAACCGAGATATTTATTTAAGTTTTGTTGATAACCAATTAATAATCCAAGTTTGTTTTTCTCAATAACCTCCAAAGAAATAACCATGTCTTTTACTATTCTGACCTCATTCAGCCATGCATATAATTCAGCTTTTTCTTTCACCAAAACGAAATTATTTTCCGTGACCTCCGGTGAGGTAATTAAGTTTTGCTCAATCGGCATTTCCGGTTTTGCCGGAATGAGGCCGGGCATCTTTTTTTCAAGCCGCGCGAGCAGAGAGCGGAACTCCATTTCACTAAAGAAGTTAAACAGCTTCTGGTTGTCATTGGCCTGATAGGCAAAACTGGAAATTTCTTTCGGCAGCGGCACATCGTAATGCAGCAAAACCAGCTGTTTCGACAGCCTTGCTTTCTCGCTATTTTCGCGCAGCATTTCGGCGCGTTTCTGCTGCTTTATATTATGAATATTTTCGAGCAGATTTTCCACCGTGCCATATTCATTGATAAGCTCAGCCGCAGTCTTCGGCCCGATGCCGCGCACACCCGGAATATTATCGGAACTATCGCCGATAAGCGCCAGTACTTCGGCAACTTTTCCCGGCAGAACGCCGAATTTTGCCAGCACTTCTTTTTCCCCGATTTCCGCCGATTTCACCGGGTCGAACATTTTCACGCCCTCGGTAATCAGCTGCATCAAATCCTTATCCGAGGAAACGATGGTGACTTCCAATCCTTGGGCCCGTGCGGCTTTCGTATAAGTGGCGATTAAATCATCCGCCTCATAATTCTCCGCCTCGGCCGCCGGAATATTCATGGCCTCCGCGGCGCGGCGGATGAGCGGGAATTGCGTTTTCAAATCATCCGGCGCTTCCAGCCGATTGGCTTTATATTCGGAATATATATCGTCACGGAAAGTCTTTTTCCCCGAATCAAACACCACCGCCATATAGCTTTCGCTATCGTCATTTTCCACGGTAGTCTTCAGTTTCATGAGCATATTAACAAACCCGTAAACCGCTCCCGTCGGCACGCCCTTGCTGGTTCTTATCGGCGGCAGCGCATGAAACGCACGAAACACGAACCCGTAACCATCAATCAAAAACAGCCGCTTCTTCCTGGCGGACACGACCGGTTGCACCGTTTCTTCAATTTGCGGATTTGGCATAGGATATTATGTAGAGCAGTCCTGCGTGGTTTTCAATTTGATATTCTTAGCATCTGACAAAACAGGCAACTAAGATATCACAATAGTAAATGAAAAATCCCTAGATTATTGTATTAATCGCCTAAGAATTTGATTAGACAATAAATATCCCTTTACTGTCAGCCGGATGTCTTCTAGGAGCCAATTTGTAGGATGAAACGCTATCTTTCCATAGCCCGTCTGGATAATTGGAGTAAGAATTTATCCATGCTTGGTGGCGCTGGCTTAGCCTATTTGCTCGCAGATAAACCACTTTCGATTGACTGGCTGATTCTGATCAAAGGTATGGTTGCGCTTTGCTTGGCTTCATCGGCTAATTATACGATCAATGAATATATTGATGCGCGCTTTGATAGATTTCATCCCATCAAGCGGAAGCGCGCCGGGGTAAGAGAAAAATTGAGCGGAAAGGTTGTTGCTGGCCAGTATTTTATATTAGCTATAGCGGCGCTTCTAGTTTCCTATTCGGCGCATTTGCATGTAGTTTTAGTAATTCTAGTATATTTGGTTGGAGCATGGTTTTATAATATCCCTCCGGTTAGGATAAAGGATATAGCATATTGGGATGTGGCGCTTGAATCATCGAATTATCCACTGCGTATTCTGGTTGGATGGTTGTGCATATTGCCTTTTTCTTTTCCCCCCTCAAGTACTATTCTCATTGCCTGGACAGTGGGAGCTTTCATGATGAGCGTAAAGAGGCTTGCGGAATATCAAGTCTTCAAAAAGCCTTCACAGGCCGCCGCTTATAGGAAAGCCTATAAAACATATAATGTTAAAAAGCTGATATTGGCATCATTTGTATATGCCATGCTCAGTTCGTTTGGTATTACGGTTTTTCTACTAAAATACCGAATAGAGTTTATTCTGACGCTTCCGTTAATAAGCGTATGGTTCGCCTTGTATCTTGGTTTGGGGTTGGGTAAGGATCAAATAGCGATTTATCCTGAAAGATTACTGAAACAGCGCGATTTAGTCATGCTATCGGTAATAATCTTATTGCTTCTTATAATAGCGGCAAAAGTAGACTTGCCGCAGCTTCATATTTTATATCAGCCTTTGAAGTTCTAGTGATAAATTATCAAAGTCGTTGCTGGATATGCGGTTCATCGGAAATAGCCCTGCTTCGTAAGGGTCTTGATCCTGCGAAGCTGAGTCCAAGTAATTTTTCTATCACCGACTTCTCTTATGGACTTACGTTAGACTTATATGAGTGCAAATCATGCGATTTTAAGTTTTGCCCTACAGCAGGGAATGTTGTAAGTTTTTATCAGGCGCTGGTGGATGAAGATTATGAGAGAACTCGTGCCGCTAGAGCATTACAGGCAAAGAAATTATTGCAATGTGCGGAGCATTTCCTCCCGGCAAATAATTCCGGTAAATTAAATTTGCTCGATATCGGCGCCGGAAGCGGAATTCTGGTTGAGCAGGCTATTAGTCTCGGATATGAAGCGGTGGGTGTAGAACCTAGCCAGTGGCTTGCCGTAAAAGCGCAAGAGCATCAATTACCTGTAGTGTGCAGCAGTTTTCCATGTGCGGATATCTCTGGAAAATTCGATGTTATAACTCTTGTCGATGTATTGGAGCATGTAACTAATCCGGTAGAATTACTTTCCGATTTTGCCGGATATCTAAAACCGGAAGGTGTGGGCATAATAGTAACTCCCGATATCAATTCACTAATGGCAAAAATCATTGGGAAAAGCTGGTGGCATTTTCGTATAGCTCATGTAGGATATTTTTCCCGGAAGACGCTGATAATTGCTCTTAAGAAAGCAGGATTGGAACCTATAATCTGGATTCGCCCGGCATGGTATTTTCCTTTGGATTATATCCTGGTGCGGTTGGATAAATATCTTCCATTTATTGGATTAAAGCAGCTGGCAAAATTTGCATCCCGATATTTTGATAAATTTTCACTGCCGCTTAATCTTAGGGATTCATGGATGGTGATGGTTAGGATGCAGAATATCGGTAAATAATAAATGTATTCCAGCAGCAATACCTACTTATCAAAAATCGACCATTTGCGCGCGTTCGCAGCATTCCAAGTTTTTATCTGGCATTTCGTCCATTATTCGATTGGATGTCCCGCTAATTGCAGCACCTATCCTCATTATACGACGATGATCCCATTTTTTTCGATTCTGCTGGAAGGACACACTGGAGTTGCTTTGTTCATGTGCCTGAGCGGCTATATTTTTACCTATCTGACAGACGGCCATAGGGTAAATGTGCTAAGATTCTGGCTCAACAGAATTTTGAGATTATTTCCCCTACTATTGTTTTGGGGCTTAGCTGCCTCATTTTATAAGCTTTATAAAGAGCATGGTGTATTGCTGTTTCATCATTTCGATAAACAGCTTTTTATAGATAAATTCTCTACCGTCATTGGCCCTTCCGGAGCATGGACAGTATTTATCGAATTGCGATATTATTTGATATTCCCAATTTTTCTTATACTCCTTCGAAGATTCAATCCCGGTATATTAATTGGGCTGGCTATTATTATTTTGGTTGTTTACAGGGTATCTCAATGGATGGAAATCGGCTCAATACAAGGTTTATCATACGGAGGAATCTATGGGAGGGCAGACCAATTCCTATTGGGAACGATGGCTTTTTACGTAGAAAAATGGATAAAGAATTATCCTCTAAAGAGGAATCTGATCTTCAATATCCTGGGAATAGTGGGTTTTTCGGGAATTATCATATTCTATCAATATTTTGTTTTAGAGGGGGGATATTGTAACTATAACGATGAGTATCCTTCCAAGAGTATAATCTGGGTTTTTATACCTACGCTTGAAGGACTTTTTTATTCCATGATAATTATTTATTATGTTCAACAAAAGATTCCCGAAAAACTTGATAAGATTTTTTCTTCGGTGGGGAAATGGTCTTATTCAATTTATCTGGGCCACTTTCACTTATTTCCATACATTTTTTTATTGATAGCAACAACGGTCGGAATGCCGGGAAATTTTTATGGAAGATTTTTTATCGCCCTATTAGTATTTCCTTTAATCGTTCTGTTTAGCTCCTTAACATACAAGATCATCGAAAAACCTTTTTTACGTCTCCGAAAGAATTATTTGCTACCTTTGTAATGGCATTAGGTAAATTAACGATGTTATCTCTCGATTCTATCAGGAGAAAAGTTCAAATTATTATCCCATAATTTACCAAGCAATATTATTATAATCACAACAGATAAGGTATCTGTACAGAATGTATATCTGTCTTCAGATGACTCAAGTATTGCTATTAGCGTTATATTAATTAAATTCATTAATATAATAAAAAATAGAACCAAACTATACCGCTCCCTTTTTTGCCAGTATAAACATACACTGCCCATAAAAACTAATACATTAAGTATTACCCAATATTTTCCTCCCCAGACGTGCATTATATTTATTCCATATAAAATTATTGTGGAATAAAGTGTATGTTTGTCTTTTATGAGAATTATATAAAGAGCTTTCGCAAAAGATTCCTTAGCTGCAGCTGTGTGTATACCAGCTTTATCTATTATCGGGTTAACTATGTCATAATAAAAAGCACCGTAGTATATATTATAATTGGCATATGCTTGGATAATAGGATTTCTTCGTGAAGAATCATTAATCCCTACCGACTTCATCTTAGTCTTTATCTCAATAAATAATGCCCGCATCCCGGGATCAGAAATAGAATCTGCGGCTTTAATATCGGAAGCAACTAACGGCACCATTAACAATTGTTGCATAAGATAAGGCGGAGAGGAAAATGTGCCATGCACAAAATAACGTGCTGTTTTATCTATTGTTATCGGAAGGATAGTGCATAAAAGCATTAACATTATAGCAACCGGGCGGTTTATAATATCACGCCTTAAAAATATCATATAGAAGCAAAATAGAACAAACCACGGCACCATAAAGAAGAATTGAGCCCTGGTAAGAATGAGTAAGGAAATCGCAATTGGCAAAGCATAGAGATATTGCTTTCGGTTATTAATTATAACCTCCAGCACACATATAAACATTATAAGAAAAAGAGGATAGGCTATAGCCTCGCTTAGAATCGTGTTTCCATAGTACGGATGAACACAATAAGGAAAAACAAGAACAAGAAATACCAGAAACTTCGAGGAGTGTATTCCCTGAAATAATTCATCTAATTTATAAACAACCCATGCGCACACAGAAAGGCCGCCATATAGCTGAAAAAAAATCAGGCTTTTAATCCCGTAAGAACCAAACACAATCTTGAATAGAGAAATAATGCCGGGATAAAGAGGGGGGCGCTCTATGCTGTATGATATATAGGAACTGCTATCCGGGCTCATTATTGTTCCGAATGCTAAATCCAATAACGTAGCTAAAGCAAATGCCAGTAAATAAAATATGCAGTTCTTTTTCGGCAGAAAAATATTCAATCTATTTTTGATAAGGTGGCTCATAAATCAAACTACTGCTATTTTTAAAATGAGATTATGTAAAAAGTAGTAGTTTGGATTTTTAGATTCACCAAGTAATATTCCCGTAATTCATCTGCCAATCCAATATTATAGGTTGCACCATAGTGATTTCAGGCACACAAAGATTGCAGGAGTTTACTACATCGGCTCGTTATACACTCTCTCCGCTTGCCGTTCGGTGTAGCCTTGCATGTGATAGATATCGATGGGGGCTGGGGCGGCAGGGAGGTTATAGCTGTTGCTGCCCGGCGGCGGTGCATAGCCGCTTGGCATTGGGCCGCCATAGCCGTTATTTTCCGGCGCCGTATAGCCGGCCGGGCCGGTTAGCATCTGCCTTTGTTTGCGGTCGCATTCCAATATATCATAGATGCTTTGCAGATATTCCACCCGCTCCTTCGAGGCCTGCCGGGCATCTTCGGCATTCATATAAGTGGAGACATACCCGAGCGGCATCAGCAGATATTTTGCATGGAAGCCCTCGTTTTTCCGGGCGGTTTTATCGTAAAACTCCGCCTCATTCATTTCGAGTTTAACCTCGCTGCAATTCATATATTTATCGTTTTTCTGCATGACGGCAGCCACTTTGGGGGATTTGTCGCCGCTGCAGGCGGCAACGGAACCGCATAATAATATGGTTAAAAAAACTTTGCGCATTTTTGGCCCCCTCTTATATCGGTTGCAATTACCGGATAACCGATAAGAACACAAATAGGTTAAGAAAAGGTTAACGGAAGGGAGTTTTTTATTTAGGATGCGGCTAAAATTTATTAAAAATTAAGCGGATTTTTTAAGAATAAAGCGTTTGCCGCAATAAGGGCAGTCAATCCGGCCGCTTTCGGGCAATGTTAAATATATAAGCGGATGCCCGGAAACCCCGGCTTTTCCATCGCAACTCACCTCCGGTTTCTCAACCATTATCGTTTCCAAAGCTTGCATTTCTATTATAAATTTCCCATATGTTTTGCCAAAATGCCGGAGTTATAATATATTCCCGGACGGCAATTTTCAATCTTAAAACAGGACGTCAGCATTAACGATGCTTGGAACCAACATAATCCGGCAGCCGGTTTTCGGTGCGGGCGGGGACTTAGAGATAAAGGAAATATACCGTTCCATCCAGGGCGAAGGGCCGAATAGCGGCTGCCCGGCTATTTTCATCCGCCTTGGCGGCTGCAATCTCGCATGCAGTTTCTGCGATACTGAATTTGAGGATTTTTTTAGTATGACTTTGGCGGAAATCACGACAGAAGTGCAAAAATTAAAAGGCGCGGGCGGGTTGGATTTGATAGTGATAACCGGTGGTGAGCCTTTGCGCCAACCGATTGAGAATCTGTGCCGGATGCTACTTGATGAAGGCTACCGGGTGCAGATTGAAACTAACGGCACATTATTTCGCAATCTTGACGCGCGGGTGGAAATCGTCTGCTCGCCGAAGAATAACGGCGGCGGATATTTTCCATTGCGTGAGGATATTTTGGAGCGCGTCACGGCGCTGAAATTCCTGGTTTCGGCGCATAACCCGCTTTATGGCGCGGTGCCGGAAATCGGTCAGGAAAAATATAAAGTGCCGGTTTTTGTGCAGCCTATGGATGAATTAAACCCGGAAAAAAACCTCTCCAATTCCCGGCTGGCGGCCCATATTGCCGAGGAAAAAGGCTATCGGCTGTCATTGCAGATGCATAAAATCGCCGGCATCAGGTAATGCGGAAAAAAGCGGTATTGCTCCTTAGCGGCGGGCTGGATTCGGCGACGGTGCTGGCAATTGCCGGAGCAGCCGGGTATGAGGTTTATGCCCTCAGTTTCCTTTACGGCCAGCGGCATTTAGGCGAAATAGCCTGCGCGGAAAAACTCGCAGAAAAATATGGCGTCGCCGAACATAAAATCGCCAAAATCGACCTCACTTTATTTCAAGGCTCAGCACTTACATCCAATCTCCCGGTGCCGAAACATTTGGATGTAAAGGAAATCGGGAAGGATATTCCGGTAACTTACGTTCCCGCGCGCAACACGATTTTTCTCTCCTTCGCCCTCGCCTATGCCGAATCAATCGGCGCGCGGGATATTTTTATCGGCGTCAATAGCCTGGATTATAGCGGCTATCCCGATTGCCGCCCGGAATTCATTATGGCCTTCGAGAATATGGCAAACCTCGCCACCGCCATGACCGGCCAGGGCGAAAAAATCAAAATCCACACGCCGCTGATTAATTTGACCAAGGCGGAAATAATAAAACGCGGAATCGAGCTTGGTGTTGATTATGGCATGACCGCGAGTTGTTATGACCCGGCCGGTGGAAAAGCTTGCGGCGCTTGCGATGCCTGCCTGCTCCGGCAAAAAGGCTTCGCCGAAAATCATATGCGGGACCCGGCCTTACTCGAAAAAATCGAAAAATCTTTCTTTCCCCTCCCCCTTTCTTTAAGGGGGAGGGCCAGGGTGGGGGTTAAGCGGCATACTGAGGAGCTTGAAATTGCCTCACCCACCCCACCCTAACCCTCCCCCCTAAGAAGGGAGGAGGGGAAAGTATGTGGAAAAAAATCCGAAAGCATGATTATGAGCGCTATTTCTGCAGCTTATTCGCCCCGGAAAAATCTAGGGGACCGCTGCTCGCGCTTTATGCATTCAATCTCGAAATAGCTAAAACCCGCGAATCAATCAGCGAGCCGATGCTCGGGATGATAAGGCTGCAATGGTGGCGCGAGGCGATAGGGGAAATATATGCCGGAAAACCGCGGCGGCATGAGGTGGTGGATGAATTGGCGCCGGTGATAAAAGAATTCGGGCTTTCTGAAGGTTTATTTTTGCGGATGATTGATGGGCGGGAGAAAGATTTGGATGAATATCCACCGGCACGCTTAGAGGATCTATGGGATTATACGGAGAAAACTTCTTCGGCATTATTGCTTCTGGCGGCGGAAATATTGGGCTGCCGCAATAGCGGAACGGAAGATTTTCTAATTTCCCTGGGCCGCGCCTGGGCTGCCTGCGGATTATTGCGCGCTGCCGGTTATCACCTTCTGCCTGCGCAACTTTTCATCGATAAAGGAAATGAGGAAAAATTCGCGGCAGGGGCAAAAATTTTGGCGGCGGCGATAACCGCTGAAATGGAAAAATGCCGGGCAATTCTTGGTTCTATGGATAAGGACACAAAAAAAGCCCTGCGCCCAATTTCAGCGCTGCTGGTTTTCCTGGATGTTTATATGAAAAGAATGAAAAAGCGCGGCTATAAAATATTGCGGCATAAAATAGAGGAGCCGAGATTCCTGATTTTGGTGAGGGTGATATTACAAGTGGTGTCATTCCCGCGTAGGCGGGAATCCATAGCCACAGGCCTATAGGTTACAGCAAGAACCTCACCTCCTCTGGAATATGGATTCCCGCCTACGCGGGAATGACATCTCTAATTTTCACGGAACTTTTCCACCCCTCCAAACCTTTCAGTGCCCGCTCCGAATACGCTTTTTTCCGCTCATGTTTTTTTATTTTCCCAAGCGGTGGGAATAGGCCGAAATTTATATTCATTGGCTGGAATGATGCGGCTTCGGCGTTGCCGGTTATGTGGCCAAGAAGGGCGCCGAGAGCGGTGGTTTCCGGTGGCGGAATCATGGCATTTCCGGTTATTTCCGCGGCGGCGAATTTTCCTGCAAGTAACCCGATGGCAGCACTTTCCACATAACCTTCCACACCGGTTATCTGCCCGGCAAACCGGATATTCGGGCGGTTTTTCAATCGCAGAAAACCATCCAGCAATTTCGGAGAATTGATGAAAGTATTGCGGTGCAAGCCGCCAAGTCGTGCGAATTCCGCCTTTTCCAAGCCGGGGATTTTGCGGAACACCCTTTGCTGCCCGGCATATTTCAGCTTGGTTTGGAAACCGACTATATTATAAAGCGTGCCAAGCTTATTATCTTGGCGCAGTTGCACCACGGCAAAAGCACGCTGACCAGTGTGTGGATTAGTCAAGCCAACCGGTTTCATCGGCCCGAACGCGAGTGTATCTTTGCCGCGCTCGGCCATCACTTCTATCGGCAGGCAGCCATTGAAATAGGGCGTGTTTTTTTCCCATTCCTTGAAATCGGTTTTCTCTCCCGCCAATAAATCATTCACAAATTCATAATATTGCTCCCTATCAAGCGGGCAGTTTATATAGTCTTTCCCCTCGCCTTTATCATAGCGCGATTGAAACCAGGCCTTGGAAAAATCGATGGAATCCTTATAAACTATCGGTGCGATGGCATCGAAAAACGCCAGGTTTTCCTCGCCGGTGATTTTTAGAATATCTTCGGTTAATTCCGGCGCAGTGAGCGGACCGGTGGCGATGATTGCGGGCACATTTTCAGGAAGTTTTTTTATCTCCTCCCTTTTTATGGTGATGCGTGGATGCGCCGCTAATTTTTCCTGGATGAATTGCGAGAATCCTTCACGATCCACCGCCAGGGCGGAACCGGCGGGGACTTTATTTTTTTCCGCCGCTTGCATAATCAGCGAATCGCAACGCCGCATTTCTTCATGCAGGAGGCCTACGGCATTTTCAATATCGTCGGAGCGCAGCGAGTTGGAACACACCAATTCCGCCAGATTTTCCGTAATATGCGCCTCGGTTTTTCTTGTCGGGCGCATTTCATGCAATATGACGGAGACGCCGCTATTAGCCGCCTGCCATGCGGCCTCACAGCCAGCAAGCCCGCCACCGATGATGTGGAGGAGCCGCGTAGATCCCTCCCCCCTTTCTTCAAGGGGGGAGGTTAGGAGGGGGGTGGGTGA
>Ga0206957_1071_pt1 | contig 26045 bp, 22 predicted proteins | sample Alteio_BWOrgHeat_32_FD_152975 | JGI IMG/M metagenome (GOLD analysis project Ga0206957, IMG submission 152975) | Enriched cells from forest soil in Barre Woods Harvard Forest LTER site, Petersham, Massachusetts, United States -... | ecosystem: Environmental > Terrestrial > Soil > Temperate forest >...
TTATTCATATTTCAAGTTAAATATATAAATATCATATTACAAACTTCATACCTCTTATATTACTCTTCCCCATAATACATATCTCTCTTTACAATGTCTATGACAGATACCAATAATAAATTTCCTGCTATTAATGATGAAGCCATAGATTCAATTGAAGATATCAACGAAATTTATTGGACCAAAGTTGCTGAACTAAAAGAATTACGAAATCATATTCTGAGAAAGTTGCCTTTGATAGCCATACAAGATTTTCATCAATGGGTTCAGATTGAGATTGAAATGTCAACATTAGAAAACCAACAAGTGGAATTACATCACGAATTTAAACTTAGTGAAGATGAAAAAGAACGTTTGGATGAACAATCAGTTGAGCAGGTTCGGTATGAGCGTCCTGACTTATTACCCGAAAACCATACTGTATCAATGGAACATACAGTGAATGCATTGTCTACCGAACAAAGACGGAATCTCACTTCAACCATTATTCGATGGACACTTTCAAACAAAGACATGTTATTGAATACTCCTGAACTTTCAAATTTTATTAGAGAAATTACAAGCACTCTCGATATAACTCTGGATATAACTAATCCATCCAATCCTTCTCGTTTCCACTCTACTCAATCCAACATAAAAAAAGATGATGATGATATGGATTGTCAATAATTTCTATGATTTCTATTTTTACTTTTACTTTCTGGTTATATCAATTATTCAATCTTTCTATATATAGTTAATAGATGTTTTTAATGTTAAAAAATAAAGCTAACTAATAAATTGTGAAATATTGTCATGTTGCATGGGTTAAACTTTTAACCTTGTAAACTTCGATCATTTAAATTTTTAAATAATATTGGATCACTTGTTGTATGCTTGTTTGGATGCTACATCGTTTGTGATAGTTTGTGTTGTTGCATCGTCTAAATACATAAACCTATTCAGATTTTATCTATATTACATTTATTATTAACATTCCAAGAATGAATCGAAATCAACGCATTTCAAACTGTTCGAATCCGTGTATATGTACAAGTGTATTATATGAAACCCTAGAGTTAGTATCTAGCTCACAAAATGCTGAACCATCCGAACAAGATATTAGAAAAGCTTATTTGATACTTCTTCGTAAATATTCTATTGATCAAAAAGATTATCCAAATTCTATGAACAAATTGCAAGAGGTGACAACAGCCTATCAAGTATTAATAGGTAAAATACCATGCCCCACATGTTTTAAACCAGCTATGAAGATATAAGTAATAATACAAGAATATTTCTATATACTAAAAACTTAACTTGAAACACTTAACCTCTTCATCTCTTCTTTCATATTATATAGTACAACTTCATTGCTTTACCTAAAACAATGGATTATTTCAGCTTACCTTTAGTGTTTACAGGGTATTTAGTGGAGCACATCGTCCTGCAGATACCATTGAACAATTCAACTTTCTATTTTTTTGCGTTTTAAGTGATCTGATTCTTTTTTATTGGGTGCATTCATTGACACCATCATCATGGTGGCACCGAGAGAAGATGGTAATGATGACCGGGTCTGAGAATTAAAGGAGGCTAGCATTCTTGTCACGAAATGAGTTGAATTAAAGGACGCTTCCATCCTTGTGAGAGATGGAGGACATGAAAGTACTGTAGTAGGCGATGGGTTGACCTTGCTTATCTTTACTTTTTCAATGAATAAACGATAGGCTCTAATTGTTGTTACACACTCCAAACACAGATCAATAGAGGATAAATTAGACGAATTCCAATCACCTTTTGGAAGATGATAACAACCATCCACATTACACTTTCGGCACCTATCACATGTGTATATTGTGGAATCAACATATTGTCCTTTATCAAAGCACTCATCAATCTCTACTTGTGTGGCGTATGCCGATAAGGAGGAAGACGAAGAGGATATAGAAAACGAAGAAGAGGATACAGAAAACGAAGAAGACATTGTTTTGTTAAAGAATATAAATTAAAGGCACACGTTCAACGAATATTCTTATTATCTAGTAACATGAATATTTCATTTGTGATACTAAACTGATCGTTCAAATTTGATCGGGTGTTGAATGCACCCGATATTCCAATGTAAAAATGTAAAACAATCGACCCATGCAGCAAATTTGAAATCGAATTAAAATTGAAATTAAACACTTGTTAATTAAAACTCTTATAAAAAATTCATCCCATGCACGAAAAATAACAAAACTAAAGACGATGGAACATGATGTAATTGAAAACTGAAGTGTACTAATATATATCATATCAAATTTTTCTAATTTAACTACTAAAGATGTCAACATTGGTAGAAATCGAACAAGAAATAAATTTAATTCAAGGCAAACAGAGTGAAGAACTTCCTCCTAGTGCAATGGGAGATGATTCATATTTGAAATCCTTTGAATGTGTAGACTCGGATTCACCCGATGAGAAAGAGTTCAAAAAAAGAGTTCAAAAAGAACGTATTTTAGAAGAGTATAAACTAGATAAGCTGCAAGGTGTCTACACGGTACCGCATGATGTGGCCAAAAAAGGATACCTTCAGGTGACGTTGAATTGGAATATACCTGTTTCGTTATTACAACAATGCGATTTTTTACAACATTTAGCAGACTCAAGAGAAAAAGCTGACAAAGACGATACATACAATGAATTTAAACCTCCTAGTATGGAACACCATCTAGTTATGAGCGATTTAGATATCTCATGGAGCGTCATGACAATTATTCATCGCGAATCAATACGTCTGAAACATGGATCGACATCGACTTCGAGTCGTATCACATATACGTCTTCAGACGTTTGGGCATTAAAGTCTAAATACACACAAATTTATTTGATTTATGAAGCATGCTCTAAATTGGGATTTTTGAAACTCCTTGAATATTTAACGACTGTAGTGAAAGCATTAAATTTGAAAGAATTTGGATTCGGTAAAATGTCTATCGCTGTACTTGATAATGAGGTGGATCCATGGATCACGTTTTGGATTCAACTGTGTTGGCTTGTGTGGACACATCCTATTTTATTTAAGCAGGATGTATTTGATTGCTCTATCAACCATATAAAAGATGATGCTGAATGTGTAATGAGATTTAGGCATATCTGTGCCAAAGAAATCATTACGAATCCTGTGTATAAACGAATGATTTCTATTCACTATAAGAATGTGTACAAAACATTCTTACAAGACACGGTCATAAGCTCGTTGATAAAGTGGGTTGAGGAAGAATACTATTGTAATGGCATAATGAAATCTCGTAGAGTGACAAAACCTGAGTTTGGAAATGAATCGAAAGATATGTTTGACAATATGGTCGAAGGGGTATTGCCATCTGTTGATTGGTCGATGGTAGGAAAACCGCAAGAAAAAAATCGAAGCGATATTGGGAATAAACCCTACATGATAGGCGTGCCTCTCTACCATAGTGATATCACATTAAGCGTGAATTCACTCGATATTTTTATGCTTCTTTCAACGAACCAGTTACTTCGTGAATTCCAATTTATGGCTTCTAACCATCTTCCGTGGATTGATATAGCTACATTTCCTTGGAAATCAACCGTTGAGGTGGAAGAAAAATATAAATCAAATTACCAAATATATTGGACTGGATCGAGTGTGTACGAATTGATGAGATGTACACTTGATCCTGGCTATACACCTGTTCTCTCCGATCTTGATTTTTTTGTGCATCATGTGCCATGTATAATAGATAGCCTATCCTTAGAGCCCGTACAAGAAAAGGAACCACCTCTTAACGGGTCTACTTCTACATGTGCTTTATCTGCTACGGATGAATTAAAAGAATATGTCGTACAAACAATTGTTGATCATCTGTTGTCTATGAGCCCCAACTTGAATGTTTACGCAACCAAGGTCATGAAACCAGATAGGAAGAAATGTATTCAATATCAACTTTACCAGTCGTGTAATCCCATTTCATTAAATGTTTGTTTTTCAAGTTTTCAACATGTCCAAACCTTACTTGCGTTTGATTTTTCTCATTGCTGTTTTAGTTATTCAGGAGACAACTTTAAAAAGGCAGCTACGATTATACCTCTTGACGATCCTCGATCAGGCTCCGTCTTATCTACTCATACGTTACATGGAACTCGAATGGCATGGGATACGTTTCGTACGGGCGTTTCCTTCTGTCAACTTTATGATTCGACAAAACATGCTATTTGGAAGACGCCACTAGGTAACATGAATGGAGATATGTATAGTCGTTTTTTTCAACGTCTCTACAAGTTTTATAAACGTGGAATTCAATTCGACCCTCCTATTACATTGTTTATTGAAAAGAACATGATAAAACAACCCATGAGTAATGAATCCCCAACTTGTCACAATTTTGAACCACTTCCATCTTTGTCGGATATCTATCCTACAGATGCTATTAGCAAACAAATGAATGTCTTTGTTCTGTTGTCCAAATACAAATTGGATATCACACAATCGAATCTAGTTACGATCCATCATAAACGAAGCCATTTAACACCTGACATAGTAGATTCAAACACATTAGTTTCATCCGTGTCTCCTAAAAAAGCAAGGTTGGTCAGGTAATTATTTAAAGGTAAAGAAAAAAAAGTAAGTGCAAGTGTATATAAGAAACTATATAAGAAATTAATTTTATTAACATTATCTTCGTAATCATATGTCTGAACAAAAGAACAATAAATGCAGTGCCTCCCTTAAAATGAAAAGACTCAAGGCAGATATTATAGTCATTGGTGGGGGAGGCTCTGGTTGCGTCTTGCTCAACAAATTATCAGAAAACGGACGATTTTCAGTGTTGGGGATCGAAGCGGGTGGCAATTTCACAAGTGATCCAACTATACAGGCAGTTGGTCTTCCCGCACTTTTATTACCGGCTACGTCAGCTTATAAATATTATTGGTCTGGGTTTAAACAAACAGAGCCTCAACCGATGCTCAATGGACGAGTAGGAGGGGATTGGACCACAGGAATGATGTTAGGAGGAGGTACATCCGTGAATGGTTTGTATTATGGACGAGGTTCAAATGCTGTGTATTCTCGGTGGCAAGATGTGTCTGGGAGTGACAATTGGAGTTTGAATAATATTCTAACCTCATTTACATCGCTTGAGAACTATCAAGGATTGATAGTCAGTGATCCAAGCATACCTGGAGCTAGAGGAACTGCAGGTCCAGTTAATATTCTGCAAACACCTACAGTATCTCAATTAACTTTAAATGTTCTATTGCCTGCCTCTCAAGCAGCCTTTCCGGGCATTCCAGTTGCATTAGATTATAATGATCCTACAGTCGAAAATTGCCTTGATGTGCGTACCCAATGGCTCATTAATCCGACCGATACTACACGTGTAAGTAGTGCAACTGCCTTCTTAAACAGTGAGGTGATGACTCCAGAAGGTCTAGGAGTGCAAGGACATACTTTACGGGTTGTGTTTAATTGTGTCGTGTATAAAATCGTGTTGGATAAACAAGGTTGTGCCAAAAAAGTTTTATTTATTCAAAATGGACAACTGTTTAAAGCACGTGCCAAGAAAGCCATTGTATTGGCAAGTGGAATCAATAGTAGTAAAATTTTGCAATTGTCTGGGATAGGACCTCAAGACACACTGGTAAACGCTGGCATTAAACCTTTTTTTATCAATGAAAATGTCGGTAAGCATTTACAAAATCATCCCCTCATGTCAATTACACTATTAGGCAATCCTTCTGATAATGGCATACCGACTGGAGCTCCATATGCCTTTACGATCCATAATATCTATTTGCCTCAGATCGGAGGAAGTGCAAATGACCCTCGTATGATACAAATGTTGTTTGAATATGTGCCGGTCAGTCCACCCCTTCTGATCGTTGGGTTTGAACTCCTGAATCCAACAAGTGAAGGACAAGTTAATATTCAAAGTGCCAATCCATTTCAAATAGCTGCAGCCAGTGACGGGGTATACAGTGATCCTCAAGATCTCGAAAATATGAAGAATGTCATCAAAGTCTATATTCGTAGTTTGCTTGAGCAGCTGTCTCTTGTCGATGCCTTTTTCTATCGACCTATATTATCCGATCCTATCAATCAAGTCATCATTTCGGGATATAATGATGATGTCGTGGAAGCATACGTAAAAGATAATACCAATTTGAATGCCGATGCACGTCATTACACTTCACACTGTAAAATGGCTCCTTTAAATGCCGGAGGTGTTGTGGATGGAGATACACGTGTATACGGAACCAAGAACCTGTTCATAGCTGACAATTCTATTTGTTCTGTGTTACCCGATATCAATACTACAGGTGCAGCTCTCATGATTGGATGGCGAACAAGTGAAATTTTGAAGACGATTTTTCCTAAAGATACCAAGTGTCAAGACAAAAGCGTTTATGATATTTGTAGTTGAAAAGTAATTACAAATGACTAGGTTCAATTTATTTTTATGAAACTTATAAACATCGAGTTTAATTATCTATTTTAATCATCGTTTCTATTTCGTTTCTTTTTGAAGAGAAAGCGATAATCGTCTTTGACATAGTCATTGACGGATTTTCTACGACACACATAATACGGACCCTTTTGAAATTCATCAAACGAACAGACTGGCTTTTTTGCTCCTTCATATACCATTCCATTTTTAGCTAACCAAATAGATACCTCCCCTCTAGAAAATGGAGTTGACAACACTTCATGATCATCCGTGTGTACCACGTAAATAACCGATTCTTTCCGGGGTAACATGGGCTTGACAGGATTGAGACATAAATATACATAGATATTTAGTATGGCAATTCCATCATCATCGTATGTCAAAAAACTCTTGGGAAGAGTGAGAGGTCCGTAGTTTACAATCGTTGCGTGATCTTCGAATCCAACACATGTTTCTTCCACAAATTCAGTATAGTCTTCACAGCTTTCCAAGTCAAATCCGCATTCGGATATCCATTCGTAGTTCTCCCCCTCGTGATCCATGCCAATGATTTCTATGTCGCCAGTCGGCGTTACTTTTTCTTCAATTGTGACTTTACAGGGCAATCGAACGACTCTGCAACGTTCTGAACTGACAGGGATTTCAGACAATGAAAATAGAAGAATCCCATTTGATCCCATTCCAAGTCTTCTTTCTAAGCATTCCATAATTTCAGGGTCAAGTTTCTGCTCATTTTCTCTTGACATTGTAGGAAAGAAAGATGAAAAAGAATGTGAATAAAAATAAAACTCTAAACACACGATGCACCTATTTCCCTATTTTTATAGCATCATGCAACAGTCACGAATATTTTAAGGACGATGTAACATCATCTTCCTTAGTTTCCCATACTGAAAAAGTTCATCCCATGCACATCCAATTAAAAGAATATGTTTAGTCGTTTAATGTCTCTTTTCCTTTTCCTTTTCCTTTTATTTCCTTTTGACCTTTAGTGATCTCCAAATAATTCGCACACTTTATTTACAAGGAAAATCGGTTTTTCCTTGAATAATCGTAAGAATCTTCGAAAGCACTACTGTGTCATAAAGTGAATGAGCGTATCCTTTTTAGTCAAAAAATCGTCTTTACCAACATTTGTCAAAGAGATTTGCCCCCTTCCAGGGTATCGGGAATTTTTAAACCCTACTGAGAGCTTGGAAGTGCTACAGGATATGATCATTAATTGCCCAAAACGAATATGACAATTGATAATTTGAAATGTGGCCGTATCGCCCGGTTTGACAATTTGGTTCGGAGCAAGTCTAATGGTCCCACACTGCCCTTGCAACTCAACCGTAGAGGACAAATTTTTGCTTTGCTTCACCGTCATGTATGATGTGACTCGTAATGTGGAGGTCTCGATATTCCCCTCGTTGTATATCGTATCTGTGTTAACAGTAAAAAGACATTTAACAGGCATATGACACTCGACTGCAGTCGTAATATCCAAAACGGAATCTGACATGTTTTAATAAAAGCGCAATATGAAAAACAACTCTCACCTCTCTGTGATTATTTATTCTTATTTTTATTCTTCTGACGTTTCCAATAAAAAATTCCAAGACAAAGCAACGTTGAAGAAAAGTTCAACTGGAGTTTTGCTGGCGTAATCAATATATCTAAGACGATAATACAAAATTATTGAACTGATATAATATCTACACGATTTGATGTTTTTATAAATTAAATATTTTAATTAATTGGTATGATTAATTAAGAAGAAGTAAGAAGTAAAATACAATTTATCAATATTTAATTAATATAAAAGTGCCTTTAGTAATACAAAAGGAAATAAGAATATACTATCGATACTCTCAGTAGTAAGTTAGCACGTGTTTTGTAATATACACGTAGATTTTTTAATTTATAAGTTCTATATTTGAATATTCATCACATTAATTCATCTTAATCAATACGATTCAGTATTCCCCCAAAATGTTTCGCGTATGTAGAGATTTCAAGTCTGCATGCCACTATGAAAAAACGTGTTCTTATGTCCACCTACGAATCCCACCCTACTCCAAAGGTCAGCTGACCGCGTTTGAAAAATTTTACAATATATTTTTCCTAAAAAAGAAAAGGAAAGAATGAAGACTCATCCAATCTCCCTTAATCCATCGTCATCCCCTGGCCATCCCATACCCGCACTGAGAACCACTCAGAACCTAATTGGGATGTCGCGCTCAGAAACTAAAAAATTGAAGAGGAGGCAACAGGCCAAGGACCAAGAAAGCCAAGAATACAAAGTAGAAAAAGAACAAAGAGAACAAAAGGCTTTGGAAGACATGTGCAAACTCCTGAATGATGAACCAGCCATCGTATGTGAAAAAGAATTTGATATCCAAAACTACTCGAGTTTGATTGAGAATTCTCGAGAATTATCTCAAGTCTCCGCTCGTATTCTCGAAATGCTCAAGGTCCTGGATCAGCAAAGCAATGGCGAAGAAAAGTTTTTGTCATGTCATCGATTGGAAATCGTTCCATCCAAATTGCATCATCCTCAGGTTAGAAGTAACAAATGGGAGATACGGATGTCTTTAAATCCGGTGGCTTGGTTTGATTATCGTATGCAAGAAATAGCCTCACATCCCGATAAGGAAGATGCTTTCCTCGATCAATGTCGTCAATATGTTAGCAAATTCAGAACATTGATCAAACGTGAAGTGTTTGAGTTTGACAATATGGCTACTGTTCCATTTGAACCCACTCCACCCCTTCAAGGTCTAATATGCTATGAAGCCACCGTGACAAAAGATTCGGCAAAAAGAATATGTAATCAATTCTTGGATTCATCGTTCACTGTTTTAACTATACCAGTAGCAGAATTATCTCTTAACCATCGAAGCGACTCGTGTACAAATCTAGACGGGGAGAGTGGGTTTAATACTTCCAGCTGTTTTTTACTTCAACCTAAAAAAGAACTAGTAAGGGATCTTGTCATGTATCCCATGCCTTTATGGCATGTTCCAAATCGAATCCTCGTAACATTGCCATTATTTTGGGAAGCCGCATTAAGAACATGTCACGGTCTTAACGCTGAACTTCATAGAAAGACTCAAAATCAACACCAGTGGCCCATAGAGTGTATCGCTTTAAATTTTGGAACATGGGAAAGCGCGAATCCTGATGAGCTTTACGTGGACAAGCGAGATCTTGACTGTCATGGTGATGCCCACATTCTACTCTCGTGTGAATTTATCAAACAATGTGGGGGTGGTTTTTATCCGCTGCTTCAAGGTCGTCAAAATACGCCAATGCGTTATTACGCAAATAACGCTAACGTTCTAGAAAAAGAACGTCTTAATGGAGCTGAAAGCAAGTTTTTGAAGAAGCAGTTGAGAAATATCATTTTGCATTTGAATACTCTAGCGAATAATAGCTCGAAAATGAATAAATCAATATAGTATGAAAACAACAAATAAGAAACAAGAAAAATAAATGAAGTAAATTTTAAATCAACAATTTATTTTTCTGTATATTCTAAATCCACTAATTTTTCCAACATTTCACCGAAAGGAAAGGGTTGTTTTGATGGTTTTTTTTGTTCGTGTATTTTACGATTTACTATATCTGGGATAACTTGTAGAAGCATCTCTTGCGTGACTTGAAATTGAAGCTTTTTAAATTCATTAATCGTGTAAGAGCTTTGAACAGGCGGTAATTTGTGAAGCGCACAAGATTGAGCACATTGAACAATAGATTCTAAATCGGCACCTGAACATGTATCCGTTTTTTGTGCAATCAGTTTTAAATCAACAGTTTCACTCAGAAATCCAGCTTTCCTTAATTTTTCAGTATGAACAAGTAAGATTTCTTCTCGACCCTTTTCATCTGGTAAGGGTATTTCAATGTGTACTTCAAATCTCCCCGGTCTTAAAAGAGCAGGATCTAAGCTATTAAATCGATTTGTCAACGCAATGAACAGAATGTTATCTATAGTATTTACACCATCCATTTTGGATAAGAATTGAGTGACAATTTTATTTCCTGTTTCTCCTCCTGATCCTCCACTCGATCTTTCCGCCCCTAACGCATCAAATTCATCTAAAATAACCACATGAAGTGTTTCTTTATCTCCTGCCTTCCACGCTTGCTCAGCAGGTTCAAATAACTTGCGTACATTGGATTCACTTTCACCCCACCATTTAGATAATAGTTCAGGACCATTCACCAATTGAGGTTCTACTTTCAACACCTTTTGTGCGAGTTGACGCGCAATTAATGTTTTGCCATTACCCGGCGCTCCATGGAGCACTAATCCCCGAGGAAGACGAATGCCAAGTAATGTTCTTACCTCAAATGAAAATCTACGAGGTTCTAATACTCGAATAAAAATATGATTCATTATTTCATTTAACCCACCGACGCCGAGATCTTCATAATTAAAACTGCCTTGAGATTGAACAATTTTTTGTAAGATTTCACTCTGTTTGAACAATTTTGATTGTGCATTTTGTTTTTCAATCACGGACTTAATACTCCATTTCGTCTTTTCATGCGTCAAATACCATTTTGAGTTCGATTTACTAAAATTTTTAAAACACAGCTCATCTAGTTGATCATGAGCATCAAAACCAGAAGGGTTAGAATTAAAATCCTTTGCCAATTGAGTAAAAAGAGTTGAATATTCTTTTCCATCTTGTGCATTTTGCCCATCCATGTCCTTACTTTCTGAAGATGTGGCATCCAACACGGGATCGTTCATTCGTAGTTTATTAATTTTGGTTACTTTAAACTCAGAGATAGACCATGAATGAGGGCAGCCAATAGGAGAGATAGAGGAAGTAGTAATGTCATCTGTGTGAGGTAATGGACTATGTTTAACATCCTCCTCGTCGGAATCTGATGCATTGTCTTTATCGGCACCTGTGGCAGTGGACGCCAGTACACGAGCCTTCTTAGATGAATATTGTCTTAGAGATATATTATGCTGTATTTCAAACAGCTGTTTATCAAGTGTGTATTGAAGCTTGGTGACGATAGCTGGAATGGAAATTGGTATTTCATTAAATTTATCACATGTCGGGCAAGGTGGATCCGTATCGTTATGTTTAGTTTTTCTAGTTATTTCTGTCCATTCAATTTTATTCACAATTTCCACATGTGTCTTTGCCCATTGTTCTGGCAATCTCATAAGTCTAACGATAGATTTCATGTCTATACACCTTTTCATATCTTCGGATGGATTTTCAAAATGCAATGTTCCTATGTCTATTGTATCATTTACACACACTATCACCGGAATCATTAATTTAGAAAATGACCTAAACATGGGCTCCACAATACAATCATTAAAACTGCCAGTAGATGTATTAGATACCACAACAATTTGATTGGTTAGTCTGAAAGGTGTATCGGATACCACAAAAGTTGGATTGGTTAGTATGAAAGGACATCGATATCGAACAGCAAACGTATGACCAGGAAAATGAGGATCCACTATACGGTGTAAGTCTTTGGAATGAATTAATATTTTATTCTCTTTCTCATTTCCTTTTGATACAATAACGGCTTTCAAATTCATAGTAGTTAAACAATACTTATTTAGAGTGAATGAATTATATTATATATTTAATATATATTAAAACAAATCCAGATGACGACTTTGATTTTCATTCATATTGATTGCATGGGTAATAAAATTCGAGATAGAACAAACACAAGAAAGATATTTGAGAATTAAAAAATCTGCATGATCCTACATATATGCGTTTTTCATGATTACATTACTATATTTCCTATTTCGCTTTCTCAATGTCTCCTTCTACGGGTTGTCGGTACTGCCGGAGTATAACGTGTCATGATTCTGCCATCACAAGTAATTTGTCCAGGTTCAACATATTCTCCAAAAACTCCGTCAGCTCCAGGAATGCACCTAGAATCTTTTCCCTTCTTTATATAACGACGTGCTTCTTCCCGTTTTAGGCGATTATGAGCAGCAATTTGAGATGAGGTCCAACTGGCAGGAGGAGTAAGCGGACGAAGTTGCTCATCGTCTTCTTTAGTTTCCTCTTCCTCCTTTACCTCTTCCTCACTTTCATATTCAGACTCCTCTTCTAGTGGATTAATGTAATACGCACTCTCGGCTGGATCATTTGCTATCCCCCCACGGCAATCAATCAGACCCGCATCGACAATTTCTCCATACACCCCTGATGATCCACGCGCACATATACGTTCAAAACCATCCGGTATATAGGGTTGTAAATGTTGCACCCATTGATTGTAATAAGCAATTTGATTCCTAGTCCAACTCGGAAAAGGAACACCCTCGGAACCGTCGTTCGCGTAGGGACCTTCTAGAAAAGCGCGCATGTCGGCTTCTGAAAGAGAAGTAGCAGTATTTTTAACATGCTTCGCAGCGCGTGAAGAAGATTGAGGTCTATAAGACATTGTTTTTGTTGTCTTTTTTATACTTTTGGCGATTGAAATAAACTTATCTGCAGATCGAGTCCTTCGTATAGTCCAAACCGTGGTATTAAATAGAAAGACTTCTAGTTTTGTTAGTGATGGTCATTTTATCGAAATTCTTTAAAAGAGAGCTGCAGGAATGAAATGGTTTCTGGTTGTGTATTTTATCGACATCTATTTGATTTCGAGTATATTTTACTATAGATCGAACTTTCTGCAAGCTCGGAGAATTATAACGCGAATCATTATAAATAGAATTCACAAGTTCTTTACGATACCTTTTCTGTGAGTTTGAAATAGGATATTTAAGAAGAGAGCAGAGGCGGCGAACATTTTTTGAAATGATACGCTTTTGTTTATTTGTTTTAGTAATGTCAGGGAAATTTTCTGGAAAAGGATAAATGGATAGGAGATAAGTATAGGGATCAGCTCCACGAATACTAATCTTAGTGAGATCGAAAATCAAATCTTCAAAATTGTCCTTATAAACACCCGCAATAGATTCTAAAGCAGTTAAATCTGTCATAATATGTCTACTTTTTCTTTTTGTTTTATCCACAGAAAATTACTATTCAGTAGATGCGTATCAGTTATAAACATATGTGATCTTTAGAAGAAATATTTAAATTATATTTCTTTACAATAAAAGTGATATGTTTATTTTTTCATATAAACATTCAAAATCCAAAATATGTACCTTTCTTGCATGGGTGACAAATTTTATACAAGAGATTCAAAGAAAAACCCCGTCGAAAAAAATTATTTCAAAGCAACAAATAACCATTAATCCAAAAAAAAATTCTTGAAATGTTTGACTAGTGTTTTGAAGTCAAATAATACCAATATAGAAAATGACTCGTGAATTAAATTAAAAAAAATGAATGACCCGAAAACATCACAGTCAGAAACATACAATAATCAATCTTCACGTTAATCTTCGATTAAATTTCTTAAATTTTTCATCCCATGTTCACTACTTGCTGTTCCCTTTAACCCTAACACATCTTCTCAAGAATGAGTACGGGGGGATTAAGGGTCGTCTTGCCCGCTAATTATTTATGCTCCATTTGTGAGAAGCGTCATCCCACTCCCATTATGGGACACTTTTCCCCTCTCCCTTCGAAGGATGCTCCCCCCGCAGATGTATTTCACCTTTTCAATTCATCGTTGTCGTACTCAGATGTTTTAATCCTCGCAATGGTTCAAAATTATGACGAAGCTAAAGAATTTAATATACATAAGGCGCCTGCTATAGAACCTTCCACAAAATCCTCTCATTCAAGTCTACATTGGGAATCTCTCAAATTGTCCAATATCCCCTTTCCGCCTTTAGAAAGTCTCAAGCTACTCCCTTCTTGGAAACAATTGATAAATGACAACGAAGCAGAGAGTCCCTACCATTTAGAAATGCCAATAGCTTTATGCTCTACAACTCTATACTCTGATAGTTTTCCTGTAAATTTATTTGCGAAAAACTTGAATTATTATCTTTCGGGTCCTCTCTTCAGCTCTTATGAAGCTGCAATTGATTCCACCTGCTTGGTACAACCTCAGGCATTATGGTTCTTCTTCAATTTAACGCGATGTCTAACTGTTCTACTTGCATTAGGAGTGTCTTCTATTACAGTGGAAGCGAAAACCTACCCAATTCTCCCACCAAAATACTCCGACAACACCTTCACAGAGAGGCTTCTTTATATTGCAAGCAAATCCTCTCATTGGGCACATTCTGTATTATCCAGCTATCTTAAAGACTCAACACTTTTTAAACAGTCACAAACCATTACTCAAACGATTACCAATATATTACTGAGTGCATTTTCCAAGTACAACGGTGTATGTGATAGCAAGTCTTCCCCGTCGCTTTCGAAACATATTCTTGGAGTTCTCCGTGGTTCACATTTTCTGGAAGGACTCCAAGGTCTTGTAAAACATATCCAGTCTAAGTCTGCATTCAATAATCTGTCTTGGATTGCATCACATGCTGCTTATTACGTTTCCGCGAGAATGGGAAAAGCCCTTGGTCTATTCGATACAAAACAATCCAAGGATTTGGAATCCGTAGCGAATCTGGCTCAAGTCATGTCGGTAGTACTTTTCATGGGTATGGAAGTTGATAGTGAGAAAATGGTTGCATTTTCTACTAGCAGAACAACCTTGGAGCTATTGAGCATGATCGACACTGAAGCGCGTAAATCCATTCATGTATCGGAAAAGATGAAAACGTGGAGTCGCCGATCCGATTTTGTTCCCCCATCCTTGCTGATTATGAGTGCACTCGATCTTAACCCCTCTGAACGTTTTCTATCTCGCTACTTCCTCTCCCCTCGTGCGATATCTGTTTTTAGTATAAACGATTGGGTCTATGAAGCAGCAAAGAACATCCCCGGTTTTAGATCCTGTGAAATTGTCCGAAGATACAAGAACTCCGAGGTAAAAAACAACTCTTACTTCAACCCTCAATATCAACTCGAAATAACTTTAGAATCCAACTCTCCTCTCGATATTCCAGAAGGGATTCCACTTTTACAGTACTTTATGGAAGAGAAGGTTGAAAGTACATTGCTTGACGAATTCACAAAAGGCAAAATGGCGTTTGAGCACGATATATACCTCAAGCATCAAATGCCAACCGCTGATAGTGATGATAATTGTGTACTTTTTGAAAGTGGAGGGAATCCGCACACTGCGCAATCTCGCCCACCTCTGAGTATATGTCAAACTTCAGATCCTTCTGATCACATTGTCCCGGACGGGACAGGTTTCTGGATATCGATAGAAGTGCCACCTGACAAAAAAGGTGTCAAGTCTTCCGTCGCCCCCTCTACATCAGCTAAATCTCTGTTTTTAATACCTTTCCATGTTGCATTCCAATCACGTCTGTCACCTATCGACGGTCATTCTATAGATCGTGTAAAGTTGCATAAAAATTTGAACAGTTTGAGTGCGTCTATACCTAGTCCTCAAAGGGATGTACGCAAGTGTGTTTCTCCAGGTAGTGAAATCGACAGTAAACAAACTTCTTCGCCTCCACCTATTCCCCAAAATGGTTCCAATGCTGCCGCGATATCCACGCCATTCGAATCGAATTCGTCTCTGTCCTACGCCTTGCCGACACCCCCGCCTCTTCAAACAAGTAATAGCAGTCCCGCATCTTCTTCTAAAATTGAGGCTAATGTTCAAGCAAGTAAATATGCCGTACAGTCGCAGTCTCTCCCGACACCTCTCCCTGCTGCTACACCTACATTTAGAGCAAGTAGCAGCAGTCCTTCATTACACCCGAATCCTGCAGTACGTCCGATCACTTCTTCTTCCCCCGCATGCCACCAGAACGCTGACTTTTCCACAAAAGGGACCTATTCTGCGACCACTGACATCGCTTTTTCGGAAATGCAAGCCAATTCTTATTCCGGTCCTCAGACAGGATTGGTGTGGACCGGAACAGCTGCAAAATATTTTGCCGATCAAGAGGATGTCGGCGAGAATTCTGAAAATTATGACTTCTTTTATTTTCTTCCACGGAAAATTGGCACAGCTCAGGGATCAACGCCACCATCTTCGCTTCTCCCAGTTGAACTGAACAAGCTCCGGTCTACCTGGAGGGTAGGACCAACAGCACCAGACTCCGGTTTCGACTTTGTAAATCGCACTCTTACTACACGTCTTTTAAAACCTTTACCTGAAGATAGTGTTATAGACACAAATCACGGTCTAACTCGACCAGGAGATTGTGGATGCCTTCTATTCGCTCAATCCAAGTCTGATACCACCATAAAGATCCCGCTAGGGTTTCATACAATGAGACGCCGGGTGCTTGGAGAGGATTTCATGTGCAGTCTCCCGATGTGGACTGCCTTTGGTTACATTATGGAACAAACAACTGGCTGTTCGGCTTCCTGGTTTCAGAATAATTATCTCACATTGCCCAACATTTTTGAGGTGCGGGTTTGATCATGATTTAAACATGATTGATATTGCGAAAGCGTGAAAAATTCCAGATTTTTCCATTTTGATTTTATGTTTATTCATTATTCAAACACTACTTTAGGATAATATCGTTGAATATAATATTGTTTATAGCTCTAATATCTAATAGGCAAATTATTAGGAAGTAATTTAACATAATTTCTGTCGTCATAATTTGACATGGTGGAATATCTAGAATCTAGAATCCCGTAACAATGGAATGTGATTGACCTACTTTCCAATAAACTTATACTAATATTATTTATTGACAAAAATAATAGGGGGGTCACTTTTGAATGACCGGCCCATTATAATACATGTTATAACTATATTAAAAAATGATGCGTATTGATGAATAAAAAAGAAATGAAATGAAATTATCATTATTTGCTTCACACTTGGAAGCTCATTACTCTAGTCACAAGGATAAAATAAACAGAATAAAAACAAAAAAGCACAAACAAGTAAAACAATTAAATGGAAAAGTCCCTTCAACATTTTGGGTAATTTGCAAAGTGCCGAGTCCACAAGAGACACGATAAACGGAGTAGCTGCGCAGATAATGGGTGACTTGCAAAACCCATTTTAGTCGTTAACCAACATTTAGAGCCTATTTTAATTTATCACTTCATGTGTATAAAAATACTTCAGTCTAGAATTTTTCAGATCCCTGCATGGGGTAGATTATTTTCAACTTTAAAGTAAGGTAAGAAACATTTTAGGAGGAGTTATATATGCATGTATAATCCAGTTGTTATTTGCAATTAGCGACTTTACAGGGATTTGGAAGGCACCCAATCCGCCACATATTTTGTGATATGCTGGTACACCGAATTATCCTTCCAAGGGCGATATAAAACACCAAGTTAGAAAGTACTAACATTATACCCAAGGTGTTGTGTCCGCGGGTTATAGGATTTCCACGCAATACAATAAAAGACAAAATCAATACATACACACCAGTAATGGCGATAATTGCAGTTTCAATAGGATTTTCCGTGTTAGAGCTGCTATAAAGTCCAAAAATAAACCAGTACACAATAGGAATAATTAATGGAATACGAAAGTCCAAGAGCGAGGCTTGATCGACGTCTAGTGAATCTGCTGCTCCATCAAGTTTAATCTCACTTTGTGAGTCCGGTATAACATCTTGCTGAGCGACGGTAAATACTCTCCCACCTGAATGTTGAGAGGCGGATTCGTCGACAGGCGAATCAAGAGAGCGTTCAAGCGACGATTTATCAGGCGGCGATTTATGGGGGTAATTTTTCGAAACCCATGTAAGAAGGACAAATAACAAAGGGCACGACGACACGAATGAAGAGTCTAATCGATCAGGTAATTTCTCATAAGAACAGGTACAAGATGTTCCATTATAATGTTGAACTGTTGATAACGAATAATGCGGATAGAGAGATTGTCCGAAGCTGAAAGCTACACAATTGAATGCAATGGCAATGGTACAGCCAACCAAGAAGTATCGTGGGATTCATGGACAATTACAGGCATTCGAGGTACGATTTAATTGTCTTCTTCGCCTTCGTCTTCTCCGAAGAAGGCTTGATAAGCAGAATAAGCTAATGCTATGCCGCTAGCTACTTTGAAAAGGTCCCACACGGTGTACGTGGGATTTCTTTGACGACGAATATGTGGTACGAGGGGAACAGTAAGGGAATTTGTGTTTGTAGTAGAATTCGAAAAACTGGGTGTGTTCTTGTTAGAAGTTGAGGGAATATTCGACGCTTTATTATTATGGGACATTTGGAGAAAGATGATAATTGATCAAAAGATAATAGAATTCATCTTTTTTTTATACTGGTCGGGTCGGCCAACAAATAACTGTGTACTTTAATCATTGACTTGTAAAAGTCCGCAGTCAAAAATTTCGAGTTTCATGGGGCCGGCAATTGAATTATTTTTTTCTATCATTAGTGAGTAAAAGCAACGACCAAACTGACCAAACTCAAAAGATTTCATTCATCCACTTTTTTAGTTGTTGTTCTCACATTTCATTATTGATTTATTATTCATGAGTTACTCTTATCAAATAGGGGATTTGTCTGAAGATCGACAATCTCCTCACGCAGCTGGAGTTCTTCCATATGTGATATCTTCAGACGGAAGCTTGTCTTATATTCTCGGCATCCAAGCTCGATATCCGAATGAAATAACTATCAAGATCATTGGTGGCAAATCCAATCCAAGTGAAAAAGCATGGATCACAGCGGCGAGAGAGTACTTGGAAGAAACTTCAGGGCAGAACTCGGACCAGAAAATTAATGAATTGGCCAGAAGACTCAAACAGTCCTCATCTCCGCTCTTCATTCAGATGGGTGATGATCTTAAAACTTCTTATACAGTCTTTCCTTTAATGCTATCATCAAACGAATATAAATCTCTTATGAATGACTTCCGCAAGAAAGAGCTAGACAGCCTCCAAGTCATTTCAAGTGTACAATGTGCCGGACTCGACCTATTTTTGAAATCAGTTGAAAGCAATGTTTATTTCAATGGACAAGCCTGCAAACTACAAAGTCTCAAGACGCATTCTATTGAAGATATTCCATTATACTCCTTTACCTTAATTTTACTTTGGTGCGTTGTAAATGATTGATTGTTAATTACAAAAATATCATAAGGATATCTATGTATAAATCACATTTATATAAAGATTCATTATTTTTTAATTTTGCACGTGCTCAATAAAAAACCTTGCATGTACATTCTTTTACAAGATCATTTCAGTAGAGCCAAAATAAAAAATTTCAGAAAATTTTGAATGGTCTATATAGAGACATTGGGTGCCTTCCAAATCCCTGTAAAGTCGCTAATTGCAAATAACAACTGGATTATACATGCATATATAACTCCTCCTAAAATGTTTCTTACCTTACTTTAAAGTTGAAAATAATCTACCCCATGCAGGGATCTGAAAAATACTAGACTGAAGTATTTTTATACACATGAAGTGATAAATTAAAATAGGCTCTAAATGTTGGTTAACGACTAAAATGCGTTTTGCAAGTCACCCATTCTTTTATAAATAGACTTGTTATAGCTGCACGTGCTCCACATTTAAAATTCTTGCATGTACAAAAATTTCCTAACATGGAGCCTTCGTTTTCGCTTGCACGTGTGTCACACGTGCTGAAAACTCTTTTGAATTCGCAATGTCCTTATATACTGTCGATTAACATTCTTCTGTGCATGTATGTCCTTTATGCGAATTCATAGATATGAATAAAATATTGATGCACAACTATTCTATGATCTTCACTATATGAGTTATTAGTCATGGAAGAACCTATATATAACAATTTGATTCATCTTCCTCTTGATCAATTAAGGATTGAATGCATTACGCTTTTAAATCAACGGAAATGTCCCATCAATGGACTGGCCAAAAAAGGATCCATTAAATATTTTATCCATAAAATTAAGCAAGCATTCGATCCTTCTTTTGATGCCGATACATCAACTTTTGTCGAAGATCTTATTTGTACGTCTGTTTTAAAATCTCTAATGATAGATGAACGTACATTTGGATGGACGTTGGATTGGACAGCACTTGCTGTCCGTGACTTTCCAGGGACGTCTGCAGCCTGTATTCGACAAATCGTAGAAAGGAGTGTGTCTAGAGAAGGACATCCCTCTGCCAAAATATTACTACCTCATCTATTAACATGGCATCCAGCATTTGAGCAATTACTGGAGCAACACTTTGAATTTGATCCACGCAAGGATGTGGAAGAGATTTGCCATGAATGTCAACAAGAAGCAACTCAGGATGATAATAATACTCCTATTTCAACCCAATATTCTTCAACTTCTTCTAATCCTTGTAATCCGCATATTCAGCGCGGTACGTTTATCTGGATCGATCAAAAACTATGTTATCCTCATTTTGCGGCTCCAGACAAGGAATTGATTCGCCGTCAATTATGGAAAGAAATTCATGTTTTTATTCAACGTCATTATGATGGAAAAAAGGTTCCATTTTTGTGTGCATCTTGTGAGACACAACTAGCGAAAGATTACGACTTTACTACTGGACATCCCTATCAATGGGATCATTTGAATGTGTTTTCTAAAAAAGCAAGTATCTATGAATTAGTCCAACGAGGTGGACCCATTGAATTGATTCATACCGAACTTGATAAATGTCATCCTCTCTGTGTTGATTGCCATCAAGATAAAACGGAAGTAGAGATTAGAAATAAGTTTCTTAATGTCAAGACTCACTTGACATGGCGTTTGAAACATCTGAAGAGAGACTGGAAAGTTTTAGAAGATGCAAGCACCGATTCTTCTAGCTCTTCTACTTCTTTTTCTACTTTCAGTGATGATAAATGGACGAGTTTTGCAAATTCGATATTCTTATCAGCTGCTGAATTTTATCATGATGATCAATGTCGACAATTTGAAATTTTTAAACGATTTCAGTTAAAACGTCGAGGACGAACATCCCTATTTTCTGAGGAAATGCAACAAGAATGCTTTAATAAAACTCGCTCTTTTCAGTCGTCTTCTTCTTCTCTGCCTTGTAGTGATTTTGAGTTCCGTCTACAACAAGCATTACAAGAAGCCAGTACAAGCTTACAACTGAAAAACATCAAGCAGAGAGAATTTAACGATGTTGTTGAAGAAGATGGGCTTGACGGTCCCTATAGTGAATCACTTACTAAATCACTCAATCCTCGCCTAAACTATGTTGATGACATGGAAAACATGAATGACAATCATAGAAAAGACGATCGTAGAGATGATGATTCACATAAAGATGATCCAACTGCACTCTTAAGTCGATTACAAACACGCAAACATCAGGTGTCTGCCGATGCTGTCGCGGATAAGCAAAGACAAAAAGAGTTGGAAAGAGAGTGGGCACTATGTGATATATGTAAATACAAAGGTGTATTACATCTTGTCGACAGGCTAGGACAACGCACTATCAAACGAACTCATGGTACACATAAAGTGATTGCTGCTGTCTGCGATACTTGTTATGAGTTGATTCAACCATGTCCGGGTGATTTCCAATCCTGTTTAGAGACTTTGGCACTCCAACAACGAATAGACCAAATTGAAATTGAAAACAAACAATTTTTTGTCGAAGAGGATATTCATGAAACATTGTTGCGTTTATTGACACAGGCGGATCCACAAGTTAACCAAGCAGAACAAGTGGGTCAGTCATTGAAACTCCTAAGTCACAAATCCCTTGTAACATCTTCATTAACCCCTTCAGTATTGACAAAACGCGTGAATCAACATTTGATGTATCGATCGAGTCAACGTTCTTTGCCATGTTCATGTTGTCCTTTTAATGAAACAAAAGGATTAGATACGCCCTTGTTTAATCCAAGTCCAATTCAACGATTTAAAGACTACATTCAGCAATCTTCTTTCTTTTCAGATGCGTATAAAAGCGAGGTACAAGAAACATTACCTGGACTCTTACTTTGCGCCTATTGCACAGGACTTGTGGAAGATTTATGGTCCGAAGGATCCATTTCAACTATTATTGAACAACTATGTGCGTTTGGATTGAATGAATTGAATGATTTGAATGAACCAATCGAACTAAATGAGACACGACACAAAGAAAAGATACTTCAGCATCAGAAAGATTGTGAGATGATTCGACAAACCTTGTTTCGTTTAAAAAATTATCACCTTCAATGGGCACAACAACAAGCACTCAAGTTTTCAGAACATGTCCTGGAGCATTCAAAATTAAAACCTTGTGCTTCGAAAAGGAAAACCGAGTAAAGAATGGAGTGTCGAAAAATGATCCTTTTAATAAAATACTATAAAAATCAAATTGTTCAAGCAATAAGCACATATACGAAAACAAAACACAAAATATATTCATCATTGAAATTAAGGTGTTTCATGACAGACGAATTTTGTTTTAATGTCAATCAAACGCCTTTAATTGATCGGTATCCCGAAATAAGATAGAATATAAGAAAGAATTAAACATGGTAGACGCACCGGAAAATTCTTCTAACCAAGCTGATTTCAATGAACCGTCCAAATCATAAATACGTCGTTTGTTACTTAAAATAACTTGATGAGATTTAATCTTATAAACTTCTTGTTGCCATTGTGTATCAGTTGGTATTTCAGCATCCCAAATATATTTCATAGAACCTATGTTTTCTGAATAATGAAACCATAGAGGAGCATTACGTAACGTTGTTAAGTAAATGCCACCTTCGTAACACAGAGATGAATTCCAAGGCTTAGAGTCAATATTAAGTCCTTCTTTGAATTCAAACCCATTATGAGTACATGCTGCATTGGTTAATTTATACAATTTAGGAAATGTAGATACATTGTTTCTATTGCTATCTACAGGAACGTCAAGACAATCAGAACACTCAATAGGTGGGGATGGGTATTTGTCCAAGGTTTCAGATTGTGTAGACATGTTATTGTTATTCTTGGACTATAATGAATATGAAGTAATAAATGGCTAAAAAAGAATGATTAATTGAATATCAAGCAATTGATTTTTTTAAATATATATAATGCATGAGATAATGTAAATTTATTACCCTTTTCTCGATTACGAATATAGGATGTGCTTTTAACTACACTTTTTTGACATATTTTTTAACGTTCATACTTCAAAATATAAATATAAACATGAAACGTATTAAACAAACTCATGATACTTTATCCTCGTCGATATGTGATATTCATCCTCGTATGAAATCTCTCATTTTCCAATACATAGACGCATTCACTCGAATCTCGTCTATTCGCGTATCCCGTCGATGGTTTCAATCCTTTCAACATCCTCTGGTATGGCAACCTATAATTGTTTCGTATCACGCCAAAATGTTGGGGTATATTAAAAGCAAAGTGTTGCATTATTCGATGATTAGTATACTCGAGTTAAAGATATATGATGCTTGTAGCAATATATATTCATCATCTCTGCTCTTTACATGTGTACGTGTATTGGAATTCAACAGAAGAATCGACATATTTAGTGGGTTCAGTCAACCTGCTTTTATTCTCTTTTGTAAGAATCTGGAAAGTCTCACACTACGTCAAATATTTACATCATCGTTAGAACAATTACAAACGTTTTGGAAATCACTTCACCTTCTTCCATTCCTGACCTCTTTATCCATGTCTCATATATGCTTTGAATATCTTTATCTTCATCCACCTAGTGAATTTTATCTTTGTGATTATATTCCTCGAACTTTACACTCATTTACATTTATATATTCCCAACATTTACCTTTCCTAAATGCATTTCCCTTTATTATTCGATATGTTCCATCAGTTAATTCTAATTCCTCATCTAATTTAACAATCGATTCATCGTGTCCATTTAGGCACTTAAAGGATGTCTCATTATCAACCAATATGTTGATTGCGAGAGATCACAATCGTGACATATCATCTCCAATTGCTCACGATTTACGTTGTTCTCTTTTTTCTCTCACCCTATCAAAGGGTGAGTTATTTCCTTATATGCTGGAAGGATTTACGTCTCTTCGTACTTTAATTATTCGTAAAGCGGTTCTACTTTGTTTTGATTGCGATATATTCTTGAAAACGTTAACAACGGAATGCCCACGTCTTGAAACATGCCATCTACTTTTCAGTGTATTGAAACGTAGCTATCATGAGAATAGTCATGGTAGGAAATCGAATCTACATTCAAAAAACATCCATTCCTGTGTTACTTCGACCATGCTTGATCAACATCCCTCTTTGTTATGCTTTAAAGCTTTGTGGCTCGAAAGAGACAAAACAAGAAACAGAGTGGAAGTAGAACATTCACATGTATATACCCGCGATAACATGTACGGTTCTTGGCTTCATCAAGGAATGATTACAAGTCCAGGAGAATCTCCAGTACCTATTGTTTTTAAATTATAACATGTTCGTGTTAAATAAAAGAAAAAAAATAACAGCACTCTCAATGAGTCATGATTTAAAAGAGCCGATCCCCTTAGAATTAATTGATTTTGATTGTATTCCTACAGCTTTCCAATCCGTACTATGTATAAATGCAATGGGTGAGAGTAGGTGTCTAGATATCGCATCAAGTAGCTTGGCATTGTATTGTGAAAGTGGTCTAGATGGAGTTGGTTTAAGTGACTTGTATTCATCCCGAATAAAAGATATAGGATGTCCATATTGTTTTGTTAAATTTCATGTTCGCGTGCCTTTTCAAATTCATTCTATATCGAAAATCGAAAATGTTGTTCGATCGTGGTTTAGAGGATCTAAAAGTTTTATACCGATATCTTATAATCCCGATATGACAATGGTCACAAAAAGAGAACAAAGTCATGGAGGAGCTTCTGAATCTTCATTGGTGGAATATATGAAAGCACATATAAAGCATACACATACGACGTTGAATCTTCCCTTTCATGAAGAATTTATAAAACGTCTGTACGATGATATGGCAATACCTAGAGAAGTTAAAACCTTCAAGTCTGGAGATTCGTTACCTATTCCTCCTACATCATCTGTGGATTCTTCTCACCCTAGTCGTACTACAATTGTTATTATGAACATGAATGATTCTATGTCTATATAGATGTAAATGTATTTAATCTATGTTATGTTACCTATCTGTCCTGTACGTTTTGTAAATGAATGAATCCGATTTTACTCTTATACGTATAAAAGAACTATTATGTATCGATGAATCGATGAATATGACTGAGTCGTTACCTTGTCAATGGATAAATAACGATATCCATATCCAACCAAAGGTTTTACCTCTGGGGACGAACGTCAGTGTGTTTTGTCAAGGTTTTTTTCATATGGATAAGTGTTTGGAATGGAAGATAGAAGAGACATGCTTATGTCCATCACTTGACGCATCCATTCCTATTACCATTGAAGTATCTTCTTGGAAAAGATGTTTTCGATCGACCGTACGAGGTCTTGCCCATTTCTCAGTACACGGACGCAGTGTTTATACTAAACTCTATGCGAATTCGTATCGTGGACACACAGAAGAAAATATCCATGTGGAAGATTACATATGCGAAGATCCAGTATTATATCACCAAATGAGAGTGAATAGAGACGAGAATGACGTAAAAGTATTGACGTTGTTTATAGGATATCAACCATGTCATCATTCGGCAGGGTCTAGAAAATTGTCAGATAGGCATAAGAAATCGTGTACGTCTCGTTTGATTC